>JGI24159J19872_10004969_pt1 | contig 17095 bp, 5 predicted proteins | sample Ectturendosymbi4_FD_19872 | JGI IMG/M metagenome (IMG submission 19872) | reverse complement strand
GATATGAATCAATGCAATAAACGAAATTACTGATCTGCAAGAATCAAGCACCGGAAAAAAGAAAAGAAAACATTGATTGTTTACTGAGATGTTCGTGCAGTCAACAAACTAGTGGTGTAACTAGAGGTTTGAGCTAGAGGAGAAATTTAGCTGAAAATGTCCCACTGGTCTCTGTGAGTGACTAGGGTAAAGATTTTCTTCCAGTCAACACTCAGAAAAAAACTAGAGAAATTGTAGTGAATCCTTGTGTGGATGGCTATATTGTACTAAAACCCCAAATCAACGGAAAATACTCCGAAAGATGACACCGTACTAAGAACCTATTAAAAGGATGCTAAATCCGAAGTATAAGCTAAATGGGTCGTGCTATTTTTATAATTAGCTGGCCAGGGAAGTCAAATCGCCCCTCTTCCTTCCCGTCAATTATTCCACTGCAACAAACTCTTAAAAATATTGATTAAACAAAAATAATCAATGTTTAAAATCTTTGTTACAGTTGATAAACATCAACGCTTCAAATCTTTATCAGGCAAATGAGATGTTTCAGGCTTGAACATTCGTCCAGCAACACTGAAAATGCATTTGATAGTAATTTCAAAATTGCTGACTTTCTTTTAACTGTAGGTTATGACCATTTGCAAGCCAACCTAGCATTGCGCAGCTTTTAATCTGAAATGGAATGAACAGTAAATGCTAGTATAGCTGGACATCTGTCAATTGGACTGGAAGTCAATGGTTAACAAAACCTCACAGGTTTTGTTGAGCTTGTTTTTACCAGTGGATCATGGTTGACATTGTTGCGATTGGAAAGCCCGAGCGGCAAGCGTGCAAAGCTTCGCACTGTGGCAGCAAGCAACAATAGAGATCACACGCCACGATCACTCTATTATTGCTTGTTCGCACCACGCATTTAGATATAGTGTTTTTTTTTCGTGCACATTCTGTTCGTGGTGAACCGCGCATTCCAGTGCAATGCCAGTGGAGTGGTTGCAACAACATCACTGTTATGGACAGGTACTTTCGAATTGGATTAAAATACCTTATTTCCCCCCAAAAAAATTAATTTAGTGTATGCAAATTAATGTACCAATAATAAATGAAACGAACACCTCTCCTTGTAATGTTCCACAATTCTGTTGCTGAAATGTCAACCCATTTTTTCTCATTTTTAAGAAAAGTTCTCATTTTTGACTAAACTCACTACGTATCTTCTGGCGGCCAACAGGAAGGCTAACCGGAACAAAGCAAGAATTAGCTAGAAACGCTCTGCTTGCTCCCCTGAAACATAACCATAACAAATGATGATAAAGGAGGAAACCCAGCCACCACAACCGGGGTTTATTGCACAGTGATGTAAGGTGAAGATTTCCAAGTTTAATCGTGAAAGTAATCGTCGATTACAATTAAACTGGCAATGTAATCGATTACATTTCATTTTTGATCAATTCAATCGATTACGATTACTCAAAATACTGTAATCGATTACGATTACCCCATGTCTGGTCTCAGTCTTATTTGCATCAGTCTGAAGTTGTAAAATCTATATCAATCATACACAGAAACAGGTGAAGATCCTGGTGCATTATGTGCATTAACTAGACTCCTTCAAGGATCTGTCTTCTAGAACATTTGTCATTTGAAAATAATGAAACTGAGTTACAGAAAGTACGTTTAATGTGACATTTCTGTACTGAAATTAATGTTTAGCTCAGTAAATTTTCATATGATAATTAGATTGAGCATTATAGGTTTAGCCCAACTGGCATGGTAGATAGAAAAATAAAATTTTTGTGTTGTGCAGAAACTGAAATGTTGTGTATGACATCTCAAAATAGGTTTATCCTTGGAAAAGATGTGTGTGAATTGGTATCAGTATGTTAGACTGTTACACAAAAAACATTTTTGTGAACTAAAGTCTACACTAAAAATGCAGTTGTTGCATTGCACATGTAAGTTGCAGAGATGATCAGATCTACTTCTTTGGAGTCTAGCTCCACCTCTGCTTTGGACTTAATGCCTCTTCCTCAAGTTCAATCATATTCAACCACTTCCACTCTTGACTCTAGCTGTCACCCTAAAATAGTCAAGCATTTGAAAATAAACATCAATCTTTTAGTAATGTGCATTCTTTAAAAAATCAATTACAAACAATTTGTCTTTTGCATTTATATATTTTACCAAAAAAATCATACAATTGAGCAAGGTTCTTATAATTTGCCCAACTAAAAATTCTTATTAGATTAAAAAAACAGTTAAAAACCCACCTTGTTTCAACATATTGAAAATATCTGTATAACATGCTTATTGTCAACTATTTCAGTCAAAATTAACTGTTGTAAAGCATTAAAGACAGTCTCAGTAACTACTTAAATATGCAATAGTACTGGAACATTGGTCATTTCAAGTAAATAGTTCTTGTGTTCAGTTAACATAAGAAATTTAAATTTAAAGTCTTGACAATCAATTAGATTCTTTATGGTTGAAGGTCTTGGCCCAAGAAAATACTGCTTGAAGCACACTGTAGAAAGGCACAAGCCTTAGGTGAAAGATACTTTACTAGATCATCAACCACTTGCTCCTAAAATACTTAATAACTGTTCATGTAGCTTTGTCATTTGATTAGCTGAAGGCTCAGACCACTATTACAAATTTGTAACTTGTCTAGATAGTTACGTGGTTACAGGAAATGAAAGATTGATGGGAGATATTTGTAAATTGTTTGTAAGGCAGTATTGGTAATGGTAGTCAGCAATAGCTGTTTTCATTACTAGAGTGTCAGGGATTGAAGATTTTAAAGAATCAGTTGGGTCATCTCATAGGTCAGCAGTGGGCAAACATTTTCTCTGTGGAGGGCCACATTGAAAACTTTATTGCTACTGGGGGCCATATGTATTACATTTGTCTACTTCAGTTACAATTTATGTTTATAACCTTGTATTGCTCCTTGGGCAAGTGCATTCACCTCACCTGCCCTGACAAGAAGCACACACCAATTGCCATCACCAAAATTAACAAAAAAAAACTCATATTGTTTTATTTCACATTGATACTGCAGTACACATAGACAGAATAAAATATCGAGAATTCTAATCTAATTGGCAAAATTACTTTAATGTTTACTCAAAATTAGATAAGTTCTTTTGGGCCAATATTGGTGTTTTTCATTTTTCACTGCTGATACCGATATTTTTGCATTACTCAAACTCCAGCTGAAAGTCAATACAGTACATTTTTTGTCAGGCCACATTTTAAGCAAAAAAATAAATACACAAGTTACATTTATGAAAAAGCAGATTGTGAAACAAGCACTGTGTATTTTGCCTCATGAGCAAAATATACACTCCTGGAACTATTTTGCCAGTAGTCGAACATGATTGGCTGAACTGCTCACATGACAAGCTTGGGCAGCATGACTGTCTTAGTTGACTGTGATGTTTGTAAACGGTGCCGACCGATAGACAAGTAAGGTCATGGTTTCAGTGCTGGCAAGTTGTTGGCAGCTTCTTGTTTGCATTGTGTGAACTGTAGGCCAAACCCCTGAACCTCAACCCTTGTCTCTTTTTACAAATTGTCTCTTATTACAAATTGTACTTGTCATGTGACCACTTCAACCAATTGCGTTTGACTAAAGGTTAAATGTACTCTCATAGGATGGTTTCATCTGTCGTGCTTACTGCAGTCCACGGCAATTTCTAGGACTCACAGTCATCTAAATCAACAAATGCACAATGCCAAACACACAAACATGTGTTGAATGGAAGTAGGCCTACTCCCTGTGTAGACATCTGTGCCTATGCTCAGATGTCATGAATAAGTAAAAAACAATGCGCGATTTGTTAAAACCATCACTTCACTGTGATGAAGAACTGTACAACATTAAATTCTGTGCTAACCTGTGTTATTGCTCACTGTGACGTAAGCACTTTTATGATACATACTGAACGCATGGCTGTCTAGCATAGAGAGACTTTGATAAAACAGCCAACCACCACAAGAGCACATAACCTAGTTTGTTTACAGACAATCATTTGCTTAATGTGCCAAAACCTGCAAGAGAATGTTACGCCATAGAGCGTTTTGTCGGGACTATTGCACCTTGATCTGATTATTATGCATGAAGGCTCTGGGCACTAGGAACAGGACAGAATTTGCTTTAATCAGTCAGGATCAGAGACGAAGTTAGCAACTTGGGCTTCTGAAAATTCCATGCAGAGCAAAAGCATTTCAACACTTTTATAACCAAATATTGCTGATACGATGCATTGGCAGTATCGTCATATCGGCCGATATATATCAGCATGCCGATACATCAGTCGAACTGTACTCAAAATATGTACTACCCTTGCTATAGCCCAATGCTAGGCTAGTTATTCTTGAATGAAACCTGAACCAAGATAACTTAGGTGAATTGGCAGTTAGCTACAGTAGCAGGTTATGTGATTCCTCATGCTGCCAATCTGTTTAGTCCCCATGAGCTATGTACTACAGTTACCTTCCAGTGCCATAGTCTACCAAAGTGTACAATGTTGATATTGGTATAAGTTGATATATATAATGTTGATGTGGTGTTTTTCCCTATGCCACTACCTGAGTGGTGTCTTTCAGGCAAGCAACAGAAGTGCAAAATGCATTTAAATACAATAACCTCATAATCGCATATTTTAACTAGCTGTAAAATATGAGACCATCGGTGTATATGCAAAGTTCACTTGTTTGAAGAAGTTTGCAAAAAATCTTGCCGTGGCCAGTGACCTCACAGAATGACATTTGTTGCACCAGCACTTGCTGGTAGTGGTTAGAGAAAATGTTAGTATTTTGACCTGTGTGCAAACCTGGTTTGACACATCATGCTTGCCCCATTGATCATACCAGCCTGATTGATGGTGTTACTGTCTGCCACCCCCCTTTTGTTTTGCCTAATGTAGATAGTGTTTTCTGAGTGTTAATTCTTTCCAAGTTTACAAACCTTGAACTTTTACTTTGCTTGACTGACTTCCTCCAAATTTTGTTTATACTTATGTGATACATTACTGAAATGTGTGGGATCAGTTCTTGCGGCTTTTACCTGTGATTAAACAGCTGTGTTTTGATGGGTTTGGTTTCGTTTTCAACTTTTCAAGCAGTAACATAGTTTAGAAAAAAATTTGAAAGTTGTTAGACTGAGTTATAATATATAAGTCAGGTCATACCAAAAACTTGAGTAAAAGAGTTTGTCATTTTTGCAATCTTTTGCTTAGGTTTGTTAGATGGGTTCGAAGGAAAAGTTTACACACACTAGTGCTAACTTCCTATCACAGCAACATTTGCTGTAAATGAAGTAGCAACAGTGCCAGTGTGGTAAAGTTAGCCATGGTAAGTGTCAGCAGACTACAGTAACATCTTAACCAACAGTCCAGATTTTTTGGAAAATGCATGGATAAGATTTTGATCAATGTGTACAGATTATTGGGACCTTGTCGAGATGGTTGTCGCCCTTTAGCAAAAATTGTCATGCTTCAGAATTACTGTCATCAAAAATGGTCAGTGCATAAAATCTGAGCGAGAAATTAGGCTTTGCCAAAATAGAAGTTTATAGCAACGATAGTCTATCTTGCACACCCTTAAGTTTAAAGCTCGACCAATAAGGCTTCTTTGGGCCGATACCAATGTTTTTCATTTTTCATTGCCGATATCCGATATTTTTGTAGTACTCAAGCAGGATCTATTTTGCCTTCAGCCAAACATTTTCCAACTGTAGCTGAAAGACATTGCAGTGCATGTTTTCTTCAGGCCACATAAACAAAGAAAATTATTTCACAAGTTGTATTATTTTATGAGGCAAAATACTGTTTTGCCTTGTGAGGCAAAATACATACTCCTGAAGCTCTTTTGCCACCAGCCGAACATGATTGGCTGAACTGGTATTATGACAAGTTGGGACAGCATGACTGTCTCAGTTCGCTATGGCATCTATTAATGGCTCAGTCCAACAGACAAGTAATGTTATGCTTTCAGTGCTGGCAAGCTCTTAGCAGCTTCTTGTTTGCATTGTGTGAACTGTAGGCTAAAACTAAACCCTTGTTTCTTTATGTATTGTACTTGTCACGTGACCATTTCCACCAGCTGTGTTTAACTAAAGGTTAAATGTACTCTAAAAGGATGGTTTAATCCATTGTGCCTACTGCAGTCCATAGAAATTTCTAGGACTCACAGAAGTCTAACTCCAAATAAAAATAAAAAATAAAAATGCACTATAAAAATAAATAATAATACACATAAAATGCACATAAAGAAACAAATAAAAAACATCCAAATAAAAAAATGCACAAACAGGAAACATGTGTTGCCAATAAGTTGACTTACTCCTTGTGTAGACACATGTGCCTACACTCAGATGTCATAAGTAAAAACAATGCACAACACATTAAAACCATCACTTCACTGCAATGAAAAACCGTACAATATCGAATTCTGTGCAAACCAGGGTCCTGCTCGCTGTGACGTAGGCACTTTTTTGATGCACACTGAACGCAAGACTGTCTAGCCTGGAGAGACTTTGATAAAACAGCCAACCAACGCAAAAGCACGTAACCTAGTTTGTTCACAGACAACCATTTGCTTACCGGGCCAAACCTACAAGCGAATGTTATGTCATAGAGCGTTTTGTCGGGACTGTTGCACCGTGGTCTGATTATTATGCATGAAGGCTCTGTGCGCTAGGAACAGGACAGAGCATTTGCATTAATCAAGCAGGGTCAGAGACGAAGTAGCAACTTGGGTTTCTGAATTTCTCCATGCAGAGCAACAGCGTAACACTTTTATGAGCAAATATTGCTGATATATATCAGCAGAATTTTGCCGATACGATACATCGGCAACGTCATATCGGCCTATATATATATCGGTATGCCGATACATTGGTTGAGCTCTACTTAAGTTCATCCCAGATGTTCTCAATTTAAACAAAGATTTTCTTTGCTAATTTCCAACAAAATTCCCTGAGGCAAGAATTCTAAAGTGTTTCAGATATCTGCAATCGTCCACTGAAATTCCAAATGACATACCATTTTTTGCATTACAAACAGTCATGCCAGACATGCCATGCATGATCCTCTCATCAGCTGAGCTGTTCTTAAAATTTGTTGTTGCATGCAAGTTATCTCAATGAAAACTGATGTGGAATCTAGATTTATTCGTGTAAAAAACAAGAATACTGAAATATTCTTGTGGTAACTGCTGCCTGTTTCTTTCTGTTTTATTTTGCAAACAGTTTGGCAAATGACAGTATGAATCACCTACATTATATGCAGATGGTTTTGTATGGTTCTTGTAGAATTTACTAGTATATTTTTGCTTAGTTGTTTTCATTAGTGTTTTTGCTAATATTACTACTGTTTCTATTTCATATTTTGCAGATAGTTTTTCGAATAACTAGTATGCATAGAAGTTGTAATAATATGTCTGCACAGTCAGTCTCTTTTCTTCAGGAGCTACATGAAAAAAAACAGTTGTACCAAAGATTAGAAAAATTATTGGATCTAGTTAGCAATGGGTCAACTGACCAAGATAATGATTGTTGCTCCTTGAGTTGTGGAGACCTTTCTTTTGATTTTGCTCAAAACTGCAAAATTAACTCTAGTACTAAGGCAACAACATCATTTTCTCCCTTGCCTCATGTTAGGCTGTTGGATGATTCTCCATCTACCACACTGTTAAAAACTTGCAGCCCTCTTGTTGAACGGCATGACTCTTGCACCTCATGCAAATCCTCAAAACATGACATCTCCAGTGTGTTGCAACAGGAAGTAATGTATCATAGACAACTGTTAAAAGAACTCCAGAAACGAAAAATTGAACTGGAACACACCTTGGCATTGCAACGATTTCAACTTGAGGAAGAACATCATCAAAGTCTGTTCCATGCAGATGATGGTTCTGATGCTGATACACCAGGTAGCACAGTGTCTGTTGCACTGCATGCAGATGGTGAGGCTCCAAATTCAGATTTGTTTGAAGCTTTGCGTGACACTATTTATACAGAAGCAGCTGTCCTGATATCAAAGAATGAAAGTAGGCCTCATTTTCTGATTGAGCTTTTCAAAGAGTTGCAGAAATTGACAAACGATTATTTGAGGCAGCATTGTTTGTATCAAATACAGGATGTTATACAGAAGTACATAACTGACACTCACCTCACAGAGGGTTTGGCATGTTTGGAACCAGGGGATGCTAGTGCAGAGACTATCTTTTCATGGCAAAAAAGTTTTAATGATCAGTGGCCAAAAACACAACTATATAGGCACTTGCCCAGTCAAGATTCTCAATCATGTGAATCAAGCTTAACAGACAGTTTGGACTACAGTGATTATGGATTCAGTCACGGGAGTAAATTGTTTGAAAATAAACCATCTGATCATGCTGCCAGTTCTACCGCCCCAGAGCTGCCCTGCTTTTCTCTAAATGAACGAGAAGTTGCTGTTAGTAATACCAGTGCTACTGTTTTTGCTGATGAAGAGTTGAATGGTTCAAAAGCACCCAGTGTTGTTGTTTGTGATGAAATAAAGCCTGTTACCTCACATTCAAATCGAAGTAATGAAGAATCTGAAAAATTAGAAGACCAAGCTAGAGATGAAAATGATCATCTTGCTTTTGTTGCTGAAAAGTCAGTGGTGGTTGATTTATCTGTGAGTGAAACAAAGCCTCTCACAAGTTACGGTAGTGGAGAAGATGAAGAGGAGGGGTCAGGTGATGAGTATGAATTCAATGAACCAGATATAGCAACTTCTATGCAACAAGATGCATTAAGTTTGTTGAAAAAGGATGCCACTCATTGAATGTGAATGTTTTACCAGTAAGTTACAGTTACTTACACAATACTTGTGTTGTTACACATTTCAATTGCTCCTTGTCAAAATGTATGTATTGACTTTTCAGACTCATCAAGCTTGTGTTGTGGGTTGCACATACACTACCAAATACTTGTCAAATTGTATGTGAAATGCTTATGCTGTTGTTGACATAGTGCATGCATCACTTTCCTCTGTCTGTTATAGTATTGACGCCATGAATGCTTATTCAGGATCCCATTACTGTTGGGTGGAGCGCATCTGCTTATGTTTGCCTTTTTCTTTATCCACACCAGTTAAAAATCAAACATTGAGCAATTTTTTTCTTTATGAAACAGGTAGATTTTTAGAGTAATTAGCCTAACAATGACTGTGGCAGGGTCTTTGTGGATCATGAAGACAATTAATGGATTTTATACTATAACAGCATGAATTTGTAATTTACTAGAAGTTTTGAATTAGGTGGCCATTGATGATGTTTATGTGCTTCAGTGAGGTGAAGTTTCTCATCACATGCGCTTAGGTTGGTCAAAAAATCACATGTGCTTAGGTTAGACAAAAATGCCCTGTTTTGTTTTCTGTATTCTTGTTTAATCTGAAAACAATCTATTTGAGTCAGTAGAGTAGAGAAGTTTCAAACAATATCATTTGGATTAAGTTGCAGGTAAATGAAACAATCATTTCTCAATGGTTATCAGGTACTGTATTAGTGATTATAACGCTTCCACTTAAGTTCAGATAGTATTTTTAGATTATGTTTGTCACATAGATTTCGAGTTTAAAATTTCTACAAGCATGCGAAATCCATGAAGTCACAAAACATGAAGTCAAAACCTGGGTAAATGATGTCAATTTAAACATCCCAAAGTGGCTCTCACACTAATGCCAATTTTACAGGTGACTCGCAATTGTTCGATCACTCATACTGTTTTCAAAACGTTTATAACACATTTACAACACATTAAATTGAAATCATGAAAAGTTGAAAAGACACAATTACCTAAAAATAAATGCGAACTGCAAGTTTATCAATCCAAATATACATCAGCCTTTGAACATTAAGTATGTGTGTCACAGTGGAATGTACGTTCTATATATAACAAAATGTTCAACCTATGATGTTCAGTCATGGCTGATGAGAGTTAATTNACAATGCGGAAAAGTGCACTAAAGGTATGTTCTGCCTCAAGGTAGTACAGCCAGGCAAAAATAGCAAATTNATTAATCAATCCTTTGATTATATAATTAATCAATAAATGCACGATTATTTCTTATTTTTAGGCCGTAACTTTCAAACCAGAAATGCTAGAAAGCTAGTCAAGGGCTCAAAAAACTCAGATTATAGCCTAGTTTCCAGTAAAAATTTGAGTCAAAAATTTACTAGTACAGTTAGCACCCAGGGCCAGGTAACCTGGGCCATAAAGGTTTAAACCTATCCCACTTGCAATGTTACTCACAAAAAAACTGAAATCCAATCTTTCCAATTTTTTTAAATCCAAACTAGAAGACTCGCTGCATCTTTTGATGGCTTGAACAGCTCTCTAGCTCAATCGCCTGGCAAGTTATGGAGTTGCAAATTGATGGTAAAAGAGTGGCTCATGTGGGTCTCAAAGGTAAATCCACCTGGCAGCAGAAGTGTTAAGCATTAGTCACACCATGGCAGCCACAGCTTAATTTGTTACATGAAATACATTCCACCTTCACCAACTTCATTGGAATGGCATTTCCTGAATTGGGTTGATGCTTAACTGACAATTTCATCAATTAATTTGGTGCTGAATTGTATTGAGAATATTTCACTAGATTCTTGCCACTAGGCAAATGATAGCTGTCTCTTAAAATGTTTGGAGCCAGTGTGCGAGTGTATCGTACTTTGAAATCACGCATTGAGTGCTAATTTCATGCCACTTTGCAACTCCATAACTTTGATTGGCTTTATAGCAATTCTGGTTCAAGAAATGGGGTAAAATTACCAAGTTTTGTAAAATATCAATTTTTGGTGAAATTAGCAATTTTATATTTTTTTGGCTGTAGCTTTTGAACCAGAAAAGCTAAAAACTCAATCATAGGCTCAAAAGACTCGGACTCAGCCTAGTTTTCAATAAAAACTTGGGTGAAATACTTCCATCTAGCAGTTGGCCCAGGGTCAGGTGACATCAGCCAAAATGGCCAAAAACCTATCCCACTTATGACGTTACCCACAAAATACCCGAAACGCAAAACCAAAATATTTTTTTTCATTGCAAACTAGAAGACTCGCCAAGTCTGTTGAGGGTTTGAACAGATCTCTATAACAAATCGATTGGTGAATTATGGAGTTGCAAAGACTTGTTCAGTGCGTGCAAATTAAACCTTTTAGTATAACTTGGCCAGCTTCAAAGGTGTTAATGGTTATAGTTTGTGTTGAATTCATGTTTTCATGCATTTTTGTCCTGCAATTTTGTGCGATCAAACTAGTCAAAATGCAAAATTTTTCAGATTTACAAATATGAAACTAGGTTTATGCATTTAGAGTGCTTGAATCAGAATCTATTTTATTTGATCACCAAGAATCCAAGCCAGATGCATATCACAAAAGTTTTGTTTCTGTAATCTTTTACAAATGACTGATTTGTCTTCCTATTTGCAGTAGCAGTGTGTCAACTTATCACCCTTGCTTCATTTTCTTTTCCACAAATATAATTTGCTTTATAACTCTGCTCAAATATGTACCATCATGATTGGCTCACCTACTGAGAAAGGTACAAGTTGAAAACACTGGTTTTGATCAAATTGTGGTGGACAAACTTTTGTGTTCTTCGCAATTTCTCTGGGCATTAGAAAGTTTTTTCACCTTGGTCATAATCCCTCAAATGAGTCAAACTGATTTTGTCATCTTTGTGTTTGAGTGTCAATATTTGGGTTTTCAGCTACAAACAACCCATTGATTTTCACTGAGTAGTTGCTGGTCATGACCCTGCAGAAGTCATAACTTGGGGATGAATTAAAACTCTGCAAAAAGTAGTGATTGAAGTTTTGTGAATTAATTTTGGAAGTAATGAAGGAAGATCTTCATTTATCACCACTGATATGATATACACTACAGATGTGTTTACTGTTGGTAGATTATTGAAATAATGCATTGCTGTTGATGAATGAATGTTCTGTGTGGTGTGAGGTGCTTTCAAGTCGTTTAAAAAAACTAATGTTTTCTTTCAAAATGTTTTAGATTTCATCTATTTTTAATCAGAATTTTCATGACCAAATAAAATCAGTTTACATGAGTGGGTTTACATTTACCTGTTTCAAATGCATTAAGAGCTATCCAAAACATTTAAAAATAAAACCATGAATAGTTTTTTGAGGTTTCTTTGGTTCTGATTAGTTGATAAGTCTGCCCCAATTGTATGCTCCATAGTGGAAGTTTGGCTTTCAAGATTTGATTTCAGGTGTTTAGTATGGCAACTCTGCTGATTAAGCCTACTGGTTGTGAACTGTAAAATTGCAGTTTGTATTGAATACAAACTTTGTTGTGTTAAACTTCTTGTTTATATTTTCTATTGAACCATGATTTCAGCTTGCTGATTTAATTGAATCATTATCTAACTGTTGTCCATGCTTGTCTGGTTTCTGGAAAGATGTTTCATTAAGGTGTTGATTTTTATTGACAGTTTGCTGCACATTANGTTCACTTACAATTTATAGCTACCATCCTTTTTTATTTACCAGTAGTAAATNTGTCACCAAACTAACGAAGAGGTGACTTCGTTTTTTGAATGTGCTTCAAATAAAATCTTGCATAATCCCGTTCGAAACTGCCCCTTTTTTGTCTTGTGATTTATGTGCTTTGAAGATCTGCTACCAGCATCATTATGAGACTATGAACAGCAGCACTATCTGTTTTAATTAAATTGAAGATATTTAAGGATAGTGTGAAATCAATTTTGGTGTCCACAAAACATGTTATAATACAGATGGTTTGAATAACTTGCTTGTATATTTGATTGGAAAATCCTGTGAACATCATTTTCCTATTTTTTTACAAATATTTGAATTGATTATTTTTGATATTGTAGATATTGATATTCTATGGAAGGTAGCAACACCAGTTTATATCAGAGCCAAAAGCACCCTAGTTCACTAATAGGTTTTGTGTATAAGCCCTGTGCAATCTGTGAAGATATAAGGAAATCATTTGCATGTGCAAAATGTATGCAGCAAGGGCAGAATGGTTTCCTTATCCTTCAGCAAGGAAAGTTGCGCCGAGGTGATCACCATCTGCTGCTTTCATGGTAGGTCTTTTGTTTACTGCCAATGGCAACAGTGTTTTCTGCAGTGATGGATTTATCATGTTTTCTATAGTTAGCACCTTATGCATGATATGTGCAAGTGTTTGTGATATTTGTTGTATGTAGTCAGTTGGGACAAAAAGTGAAGGGTTAATGAAAAAAAGCAAACCCTACACACCTAGCTTGTTGCACTGCAAGAAATATGCTTTGGTATTGATAAAATTTATGCCTCTTAAAAAATTTCTTCCAATTGGAATTTTCACTATTGTATTTATCGTTCTGATAGGTTGCTTTTACATACTGAACAAAAAAATCACACTAAAAATTTATTTCATGATTACCAAACTTCTATGTGACATAATGGCAGCTGAATATTTGCTTCCCTTTTCTTTTGGGTGATTTGACTCATAAAATTTGGTACTAAGAGATTTCCAATACTGCAAAAACACATCATGGGTGCCATGCAGTTTGTGAGAGTTTACCATATTTATTAGAGCTCGACCGATAAGATTTCTTGGGCCGATACTTATGCTTTTATTTTTTCATTGCTGATAACTGATGCCGATACCAATAGTTTTGCATTACTCCAGCAATGTCTGTTTTGCCTGAGTCAAAATAAACACCCCTGGAGCTATTTTGCCTTTCACCAAACATGATTGGTTGAACTGGTCACATGACAAGTTTGGAACGCATGACTTGCTCAGTTGATTGTGATGTCTGTAACATGTACTATTTTTAGTAACACCTCCCAAAAAATATATATATTATAACATTGCCTCAGCAGTATCGTAGAGTAGTGACTACCACACATAATGCTACATTACAATGCATAAAACTCACAAGATTTTTTCATGTACTGTTAAGGCATGTTTTCATATGTCGTAGCTACTGTCTTCAATAGTCTTACTCTATATCACGCGTGCAAGTGAATCCACAAACAGGCAAACAACTGTGTTGCTTAGTATTCCTTTGCCTATGTGCCTATGCTTAGATGCATGCACATCTCACAAGTAGGTAAACAAAATGCACGACACATTACTAACAGAATCCATAACCTCATTGTGATGAAGAAGCGTACAAACATCAAAATCTGTGAAAACCCAGGTCACTGCTCACTGTGACGTAGGCATGTTTTTTTGACGCACGCTGAAGCCCTTGTCTTGCTAGGTGGCTTTGCAAAAGCCAAGTAGAACAGTCAAGTCAACCACCATAGCACATAGCCTGATTTGTTCGCTGGCAATCATCTGCTTACTGTGCAAAAACCTACGCGTGAATGTTACGTTATAGAACGGTTTATTGGAATGATTGCGCAACGGTCTGATTACCTGGAACTATTTCACACTACTTGATGTAGTTCGAGGGCTGTGCGCCGTTATCAGAGAATTTGCATTACTCAGTCAAAGATGAAGTGGCAACTTGGGTTTGTGAACATTCCATGCAGAACAATAACGTAGCGCTGGGAGCAGATTTTATGGGCAAATATTGCTGATACATATCGGCAAAATTTTGCTGATATGATACATCAGCAACATTGTCATATCGGCTGATATATATTGGCATGCTGATACATCGGTCCAGCTCTAATCTTTATGCCAATTTCCTAAAACACCTTTTAACTGAAGACTAAACAAGTGTTTAAAGTAAATGCACTATTTCTGTTCATAGATTTCATACAAAACTGTATAAACTTGCAAGAGACAAATATATAGCCAGTTTTCAATATGAGCCATTTGTTTGTATCCTTGTACCTGTTTTGTAAAAAAACATTTGGTATAGGCAGGCAGGTTAGTATCGAATGTGTTAAATATGTTAACCCTTTTAACTTGTTCACTACCAAGCTACTTCAATTACCATACATGGATTGTATGTACAGGGCACTAAGCTATGTTAATTAACCCACCTGGCATTTTGCCCATCCATAATGTTCTTTTGGCAAAGGCAAATTTTGCATGTAAGACTCGTGTGTCTTTGGACTCATTTACTGCAGTTACGCTGTATTGGTTTGGAGTTGTTGCACAGGGTTTCTGGGACAAGAATCATGTTAAAATTTGGCAAGGAAGGGTAGACAAGGTTGTGCTGTCTAGCAGATTGTCATAAAAACTTCTGTTGTTTTTGACTGTTGTTTTTCAGCAAGAAATATTTATTTGTATGATTTTTTGTAGACTACAGAAATACATGTATGATTACTTAAATAAAGTGGAATTCATGCCATTTTGCAATGTTTTCTGCTGCTTCATTGCCTGAAAAAGGCGGGATGCCATGCTGATTAGTCATCAAAGAAGCCCCAAGAAATTCTAGACTTTTTCATACTAAGGCAAACTTGTATGCACGAGTGCTCTTCTATTGCAATCGAAGAAGGTCTTGGGTGGCAAGCACTCAAAGCTTTACACTGTGGTAACAAGCCACAAAAGTTCAAATAGGAGGTAACTTCTGAACCAGAAATGCTAGAAAGTTGATCAAAGGCTCAAAAGACTCAGATTCTAGCCTAGTTTCCAATGAAAACTTTAGTGAAATACTTCTATCTAGTGGTTGGGCCCAAGGCCAGGTAACAAGAGCCAAAATGGTCAAAAACCTTCCTCACTTATAACGTCACTCACAAAAAACCTGAAACCCAAAACCAAAAAAAATTTTTTTCATTGCAGACTTGAAGACTTGCCGAGTCTTATGATGGTTTGAACAGCTCTATAGCGCAATTGGTCAAGCAGTTATGCCGTTGCTAAGACACATGAAAACTGCTTGATTTTAGGCTGATTTCAAAATGCGATGTACTGTATTTGCTTAATTGTAAGCCCCACGACATGGTGTTCCAAAATTAATGTAAGCCACTCTTGATTGTAAGTCGCACTTCACCATAGGTTACCTAAGCCTCTGGGATACTTTCATGTATAGCATGCTTCGTGTTTGATAAGCAACCATGGTAATGATGATTCACCACTACAACTGCCTTCTGTTCATCATAACCCCTCCTGTGACAGATGTGCTCATGATTCTGAAGAGAGGAAAGATAATGCAAACAGAGGATTTGGTCAATAAAACGTATCCAAGGAAAGACTGGGTATTATCTAGACATTTTGATAAGGAAAAGGAAAAAAATGTAAGCTCCCTCGATTGCAAGGGCGCACAAAATGATGAAGAAAAAAACGTTATAAGCCGCAGCTTACAATTGAGTAAATACAGTATTAGTATGCCAGCAGCGAACATGTTCATTGGCAACGCTGCTGATGCTGCTTACGCCACTGCAACTGCCTGTTAATTGCAGTGATGTAGTGGAGAGCGTAACCTTCGAGACCAAGACCTGGTTAAAATTTCGGGACAATATTGAGACTGAGACTCAATTTGAAAGTTCGAGACTGAGGCTCAAGACTTCAGAATTTGTGCATTTTGCTGAAATTAAAATAATGTTGTCATCACTTCTGACTTGAATTTTTTCAAATTTTTGGTTGTTTCTTATCTGCAAATTCAACAAATATAAAATTGTCAAATTGTAGAAACTTTAATAAACCATTTCTTTGCAATATTCAAAGTCTCGAGACCAGAAACCTTTGAGACCGAGACTTGCAAAAATGGGTCTTGAGACCAGTTTCGAGACCAAGACCAAGTCTCGAGACTCCATCACTGGTTGATTGTGAGCCCTCCTGTGTCAGATGTGCACGTGATGCTGAAGATAATAGAATGAGAAAAGAGAGTTTGGTGGACAGAATGTAGCCAAGCAAATACCAGATGTCATCTACACCTTTGGATAATGTGAAGAAAAAATGTAAGCCGCCCTTGATTGAAAACCACCCTTGATTATAAGTTTCACTAAATGATGAAAAAAAAACTTTTATACACTGCAGCTTACAATCGAATAACTGTGGTACTTATTTGACTTCCACCAAAGAGCTGCTCTGCATTTTCTGTACTTAACACATCAATCGCCGCTTGTCTGGAAACTTGCCCAAGCGCAGAACGCCGGCCCACGATATATTCGTGGCTGGCGTACGATATACTCGTACTTCACTT
>JGI24159J19872_10004967_pt1 | contig 17096 bp, 6 predicted proteins | sample Ectturendosymbi4_FD_19872 | JGI IMG/M metagenome (IMG submission 19872) | reverse complement strand
TCTTATTTCTAAGTTTGGTGATCACAAACTGCTCAGGAGAAAGGTCTTTCTAAAGATTCAAAAGAATTAAAAATGAATTAAAGGATCACAATGTTCCAGGACAGGCTGTCCAACACTAAGCATTCGGTGCATTAAAAATGACAAACTTTGGCAAACAAAGTTTAATGAAATCCTAGATAATTTTTTTATGAAGGCCAGGACTAAACCATTTTAATTGTTTGCTGTGCTCTGTTCAGCCTGACTTGACTCGATGATTGTAGCTTTCTATCTTCACACGTATTTCAATAATGACAGCATAAGGGAAGTTTGAACTTCACACCCTTTCGCGCGCTGGTTTCACTGCGTCCGATTCTTTGCAGTGGTGAAAAGTAACAAACAATCGAATCGTGATCCTAGCAGTTGCAACCATTTGTGATGTTTTACTTGACGTATTTTGCTCGTGTGTGCAAGATTTTTACAGCCCCTGTCCTTACGGCCGCTACATAGGCTCTTTGTGTGGTGTGTTTGGTTTTTAGGAAATTGTATCTTGTGGGTGCTACTGTTGAGCACAGCGAAGAAAAAAGAGATGTAAATCTGACGTAGGCCATGTGCTTTTTCAAAAATTTAACCGTGACCTTTTTATTCGTCTCCACTGTCAAAATTACAATAGTGTTCCAACCAGCCAAGCATGCATTATAGTTACACGATTCCGCGTCATTGAACGCTTTTGCGCCGAAAGTAAGAACAAGCGCAATCATCGTGAGGCACTCGCAGTAAGGATCTACAAATTTTTTTTGACCGTAAATTTAGAGCAGGGGTTCCCAACTTTTGTTTCCTATGTACCCCTTAAGCATTCCGACACATGAGCATATATACTTCAGCATTTCGACAGATGGACAATGAACATGTACCCCTGAAATCTCGTATGACAAAATACTTTATCAATGTTGTTCATAGATATATTTAACAATAAACATATGATTTTGATATATGTATAAATATTTCGAAATAAATGTAATGTAACTATTTTTTCTCTTATATTGCTAACCTCAAATGTACCCCTTCAGATAGGCAAATGTAGCCTACCCTTGGGGTACATGTACCTCAGGTTGGGAAACTCTGCTTTAGAGCGTCAGCATCGTCATTTTCGGTCCAGCTTTTCTATTTTCCATAGTAACAGCGCGAGATGGTATACCTTACAATTGGATTAGCCTACTAGGGGCATCGCATCAGCTATATCCGGCTCTGGTTATACTGAAGGGTTTAAGTGTAACAGATAACAAAGCTGTGTTGATTCCAGAAATGAGTAAAAACCATTCTTTGACGAAGTTTGTTCTAAACGGAGAGGTTCGTAGGATGATATTCTTTCTGCTTTTGTTCTTCAATCGGCACTTTTATCGTCTACTTGCATTATTTCTGCTGTGTAGCGAACCGCTTGATATGCCGTAGCTCGTGCGACATGAAAAAGGGGTTGAGGGGCAAAGGTGAAAAGCGAGGACAATCTACAAGGAGATAGCAGTTTTAACTGTTTGTTAAATATGCTATTTCTTGTCTCTTCCCTTGCCCAAGTTGCAAAACATCAAGGTGCTCAGCCGTTTCGGCGTTCATGTCTGTAGGCTATAACTTTCTGGGTCGAGTTAAATGTGAATAAAGTTTACATATTGCAAGCGACTTTTTTTCGTGGCGGTTGCTGCATACATCCAACATTGTATTTAAAAATGTGCCCCCCTTGCTGCGACATCCTGGCGACGGCCTTTTTCAAATACCCTGGCACTCAGATAGCACGATGCTTATCATATTATCACAAGCGAGTCTTTTTTATAAAAAAGATCCTGGCAAACCCTTATAAGAAATACAGATATTTTTGTTCAGTTTTTAATAAAACAAGCTGTATAGAAATAGAGTTTATTATACATACTTTGTCAGCCGGTTAAGGTGCAATAATTTGTTCAATAAAACTAAAGATCTTGTTATACAGATATTAGACGCGTCCTTTCATGTATCTTGCGAAAGCAATTGCATACTCTTTTACTTAAAATTGCTCGCATAGGTCTAAAAAAGCTTAAAAATCGATAATAGGAATGAGTAAACAGAAAGCAATTTTCTTTTCTGAAAGCAGATCTTTATCATTATGGATTTATTCTCTTTTTCTTCCCACTTGCAAAAACAACCTCATTTTTGCCATCATCACCAACTGTTCCGTGGAACGATATCCCCCCTTTCCTCCCCGATACAAAAACCCTTCGTCTGCAAACAAACCCGGAAGCGATTGATGTAATGATTCGGTGTTTGGCCACCGCCACAAATAAAACGCTTTGGAATGTCGGCTGTAACCACTCAATTATCATCGATGTCCCTACAACATGGCTACTTAATTATTTTAAGAAAGGGTCCAGTTACAAATGCCAAAATTTTGCGAGGTCCGGTCACTCCCATAAAATCATGCAAATGTGACATGTCTTGGATTTTTCTAACAAAAAACGTAATATGAGAATTTAATACGATTATACTATATATAGATTACAAAATCCGGTACATGGATACAGATATTAACAAACGCTGTCAGCGATATTTATTGTTCTGCTGGTGGGCGCTAAGGCATTTTGTGCTTCTTGGCAGTTACCTAAATTTTTGTTCCAAGGTAGTGACAGTGAATAGAATGTAATGGTCAAGGTTTTGTTCGTGATACAGATGCGATACTTGTTCTTTATGAGCTTCTTTTTTGACAGTGCGAACTGCCACCAGTCAGTGGCGTACTGTAACTAGATGTTTAGGCCAGGAGGGAAAACGCAGCTAAAAAAGGTCCACTGCAGGAGGGTTGCTATCAACACTCAGAAAAACCCTGAAAAATGACGGTGAATCCGGATGTGGATGGCTAAATTAAAACCCTAAATCACCAACAAATACTCCGAAAAGCGCAAACAAACTGCTGGAAACCAACAGAATACTAAAACTGAAGTATAAGCCAAGTGGGGCCCGAGTTTTACATTTACAATAGCTGGCAGGAGGGGAAAATTCGCCCCTCCAGAAGCAGGTAGACCCAAACACCGTAAGAATTTCCACTGACTATTTGCGAGCAGTGGAAAAAATTTAATAGCCTCCTTTGACAAGAAGTTCTCAGGTGTGCCATCAAAAAATATTTCTTTCACTGCTACATTCTATTGGAATTAATCAATTCCAGTTGAGTTTGGGCTGCGTCCACACCAGTGGTGTCAAGCTACCGGAGCTCCGCTCCGCCACTTTCACCAGTGAGTGCAGTGAATGATGGGTTGTTGCCTATAAATATATGCGAAGATGCCCAGCAGAGCTCCGGTACCTATAAAAAATTTCCACTTCATCTTCGGTGCACACATGTGCATGTGTCTTTTGCTTCAGTTGAGAATTCGGTAATGTCTGTGACTAAAGGGTTTTGAGGTAAGAGCAGCAACTGATTTTCGAAAAGAAAGTCGCCAAACTGTTCGACAATGTTGGTAATCAACTTTTCAATACGTTGAATATATCTGGAATCTTACTTTTATTTTCCCCAATTGCCTCGGAAAATGACTAAGTTCGTTTTGAATGACATGTTTGAAGATATTAAGCTTTTTCTGGAAAGGACAAGTAGTAGTGATCAAATCAAGAACAGTAGGCTATGTTTTTCTCCTTGATGTTTTACATTCAAGTAGTTGAGGTCTTACACTATGTCAGTCCTTTATGTATCATTTCCTGAAAAAGCTGAAAATGCCTTAGCTTTTCTTCACATTTTGTTGACTTTCCGCAAAAAAAAATTATTTCCTAAAAGACCAAAATCTCTGCAAAATTCTTCCCCTACTCAAGCATTTTTCATAACTGTGCACAAATATGTTTGTATAATTGTATTGTTTTCGGAAAGAAAAGGTTTCGTTGCAATATTCTAGCCTTGAATTCACTATTTTCACCAGGACAGACATTGTAGTGACGAGCTATTGTTGAAAAATTATGACGAAACAATTACTTTGACCCAAAAATCGTAACTTGCTCAACTCAGGTGTGCACTGCACTTTAGCTGAACAACAGCTTGATCGACAATCACACAGTTGGCGAGGAGTAAATGCTTTAGAAGTACGGCCAAAAGTTTTGGTACAAAAACTTCTGGGAATAGAATACACCTTTGAGAGGCTGACGAGGTCCGGCCGTCGCCATCCAAAGGTTCGAATTCGGACCGCGGTCCGCCATTTGAGCAGCCCTGTTCTAGAAAATTGCGTGCTCACGAAATGTTTGGGTCGCGAGCATTAAGAACTATTTTTTAGGGTCGGCCAAAAGTATTTTGCGGACCCCTGATTCAGACTACTGTTGTGTCGCCAGGATTTGGTTGATGGGGAGCCAAATAAAAATACGCGATGCACAGGCAGTCAAAACTTGAAAACAAAAGAAAAAGTTCATCACATTTTTCAGCAAATGAAGTACCCATTGTAAATGGGGGCCGGGAACTACCGCGGTCACCCACTGGATAAGAACCTGGTTGTGTGGCAGTGACCGTAACCTTCGTGACTTGGTTCAATCTACTGGACTGACATTAAAGTCAAACGCACCAAGACCAAGACTTGAAAATGTGTCGGTCCGTAATTGAAACGTAACTACATGCTAGGTGATCCAAGAGCATACTTGATCCTTCGTCGTACTTTTATTGTATTTATCAGAACTTCAGTCTACGCGAATGATTATGAAAAACCACTGACACGAGCAAGCTTTGAATTTGCCGATATTAATGGTATATGTCAGCTTTTTATGTTTTTCTTTCCCCTAGGACAGTACCAACGGCGAGCAGATTTTACTGCTAGTGATTTATTATTTCGACATTTTATGCCAAAGGGATGGAGGATTGCGCACTTCGCCACCAAGGCGAAATCTTGCAGACCGAGGTTGACAAAAACTGATATTTGAGACGCGCTTCGAGACTTAAGTCTCGAAATTCCGCAACTGCTGAAAGTGTCTTTTCCTGAAACCGTTGTTGACTCAAAAGAACGGACAAACATTTTGTGTGTTCCATAGCAGCGAACCCCTCGTTCTGTCCTTGATTGAGAAAATTTACCAATGAGATATACAAAGCGTTTAGCAATCCGCAGGCCCGTAACCAGGGGGCGCAGGGGGGAGAAGCCCCCCTAGAAAATTTTTTGGTCCCCTGGAAACCGTTTGAAACTATTGGACATAGTTCAAAAATTTTGGGCCCCTCCCAGAAAACTCTTCGCCTATCCTGGTGTCCCACGTTGGTTACGGGCCTGGCAATCCGCGTTCACTGCATGCTGTTATTTCACTATTAAGTCATTCAGGTCGTTCTTCGTGAATTATAGAGGCTACTCTATTTACGCATTTCACAAATGGTTAAAAATTTTGGAAGAACATCTTCCATGGACCAAGCGCTGAATTTTAATACGCACAAAAGATACTTGTGGAATTAAATGGTGAAAATGAAGAACTGAAAGGAAATTCCACTAGGAAAGAACGTTTTACTATTGGAAACTTCGGTAATTCACAAACGAAAGAAGTCTTAGGTTTAGAAGAATTGAGCAAATACAGATAGCGCTTCTGAAGACTAGCTTACACAGAATCAAAGCTAAAAGTTGTTCAAAATTGTGTCGTTTTCTGATAAGTTGGATCAAGTACGAAATAAATCAGTGCCACGCGTGACAGCCCTGAAAAAAGAAAATGGCGCTTCGCAAACACGTTGACTCGCCGCCGCATGTCGACGACAGTCATTCACGCAGTTGAGCTGTGAATTGTGCTGGCACGCGAGGTTTCGTGTGCTGAAGGTAGCTGCTGGATGTTGCGGCAGCTGTGGGCACAATGTATGCTACAGTACTGCAGTACCAGGTTTAGCGACATCGTTTTTATGTTTTTTCTTCGGAAAACAGGTGGTGAGGAGTAGTTAGCATATGTGTAGAAGCTTGAGGTAATTTTTGTTTAGGAGTATTCGAGATATGGTGAACAATGAATGCGATATTTTTGTAAAGCAAAGATCATTGTCACGATTCCTAAATATTTTTATGATTGATTTATAAATGCTGAGTGTTGCTCATGTGGTTTTGTAATGTGCTTTGTGCTGGAAGGTTAATCTGTTAGCGTCGGGAATTTTCTAGTTTTCAGCTGAGAAGCATACAAACTTCACAGCGCTGGACTGCAAACTTGTCGTGGCAACTCCGAAACCATTTTGTTTCCGAGCAATTACGCGAGACACTTCGCGGTTAGTTACGAAACAAGCGGCAGTGTTTGACGTGCTGCCGAGCTGCCAGCGCTTCATCACAGCGGCAGCGGTTGCTTTAATTGAAAGTCAGCGATACGATATTGCGGGTTCGGCGCCATGTTGTCGACAGCTAGTAGCAGGATGCTGTGCTGAAGCGGTCGACGCATGCTTTTACTACCGTATAGCCTACTTCACTTCTTATTTTACTATCACATGCACATGAACACGGCAGCGTGGGTGCTAAGGACAGCTGGCAACTTTATATTTTCCGCAATATTCGATGGAAGCAGTGCCAGGCAGCAAAGCCGCATCATTTGCTCGTTGCAATCTAGCCGATATCAATGCGATTGACTTCTATTAGACATGTAGATATGGAGCCTGCTCTCAATCCAGTCCACCGTGCAGTGCTGTACTAATAGCAAGCAGGCAATGATGGGCTGGATCGCAATGCTGCTAAGATTGCCCGCTACACGTTTGACTGCACTGCAGGTGCGTGATGTCGTAAATCGATGTAACTGTACAGTGTACATGTGGATATACCGGTGTAGGTTGTATGTGAGCGTTATGGCAGACTCCGAGCATAAATTAATTAAGAAGCATGACGATGTTGCTCTCGGTATGTGAATGTAGTGCAAACCATTTTGCACATTTGTGGAGATTTGGCAAAGCTTCACTGCATCATTTTTCAGTTTTACTGTTGTTTTTCCGGTGCCAAGTAATAAATTTTCTTTGCCATCGTCAATGGTGATAGCTCATCAACTGGATACAACGTTGAGCAAATTAGGAAATCTGAGATGTCTGTGCTATCGATATTATTTTGTTGAAATTTCATATTGGGTCCACAATTGACATTTTGCCAAGTACGTCAGTAAACATAGTTTGTTTTCGTAGTAGGTTGTGGTTGTAATGCAATCAGCTCCTACCTGCGAGTGACTCAAATAAAGTTTCCAGGTAATTTCCTGCTGCTAATTACTTCCGCGGTCCTTTGCTCTGAATTCCAATGTAAGTGGTGTGTGCTGCTGGGAGCTCTGGAAGTAACATTTGGCGGGACAGCCTACTTCATGAAACTTCCATGAGAAAGGCCATATAGACAACATGTCACTTCGATAAGGATGTCTTCATGGAAGCAACGTTTTCAAAGCTTTCTATATGAATAGTAGCCACAAAATGAATCTCGGAAGCCAAGGTCGAGTCCTAAGATCAGTAGGTGCGTTGCTGAAGATGTCCAGCAGGGCAAAAAATCAGCTAGCACGGCTAGTGAGGATACGTGAGTTGTACGGAATTCGTTCTAAAATCAGCGAGCGGTTATTCACGACGGTCTTCGACGCAAAGCGCGAAGGGAAATAGCTGAAGCTGAAAGCTAACATGAATGATTATACAGCATCATATGCGAAATTTAAGTTTGCAAAATTTTTTCTGCAAGATTTCTTCAATTTGTTTTTTTTCGTCATCCCGACAATATCTTCACTCTGTTACCTACAAAAGCTCCGTTAGGAAACATTCAGGCAATTTTCAAACTAAGGTCTCAACGCATTTTTTAAACCAAGGTCTCAAGAAATCGAAGGAACTGATCACAGGGCAACGAACGTGAGCTGACTGTCGCATGCAAAGCAGTAGTGAACAAGTTGCAGAATTTTGAAAAATATATGCAAGGAAACACTTTCTTCTTAGCATATGTATGATTTTCTTGTGAGAGCGTTGGCCGTGCGTTGAATGGAGATTCCAGGGACTAAAATAAACAAGGCTTGAGGAGCGCCATTACAGCAGGAGCATGAACACCATAACTGGTGCTGAAAAGTTGATATCTATGGCCACATTAGACTTGACTGCTCCAACATCGTTTCCTCGATATTTGTCAAAGCGTTGTTTTGCCAATTTGCTGTGTACGCTGACAGAGCCTTTTATCCCGGTCACTGATGGAGACAAGCTACTATAGAAGAGCAAACAAACTATTTATTATCTGCACTTGATTGTGAAAAGTGAATTGCAAAATGATAACAAATCTCAACAGTACGTCAGTGTCATGTTGGCCCTGCGCGCGGACTGATGGAAATCTGAGACTTTAATTTAAACAAGAAGGTTGTAACAATGGAAAGTTGCAATAAGACTTGTAGTGACCAAAATATCATTATGCATTGTGCAAGAATATGTGCGTGACGCAGAGGGTTTGGAAGGGGACAAACTTTGTGTGAAATGCATGTTATTGCGCATATCACACAAATATTATATTATTGTTTGCATTTTGATGAGGACACTATGTTCCCTCAACCGTAGTACGACCATTTTGGGGATCATGGCCCAAGTGCCCCCCTGGCTAGGCCCATGGTGATGGTGTCATGGCAGTTGTATAGTACTGTGCTAGCACTTGACAGTGATTACAAGTATTTGCTTCTTTACTAAGCACACAAAAGTTTTGTATTAGCACTACATTAAAAGTAGAATTTATGAACATGCATCTCTGAGATTCCATTAACTGGAATGACTGCGCTCTACAATGACCCAAAACTACACCTAAATCATACCGTGGTTTGTCATGTACATCGGGATAATATTTAAATTTTGCCAAAGACACGGCACCTTGCATCATTGGGCCTCACAAGTTCCTTGGCAAATCAACCAACACAATTATCAGCAATCATGATAATTCAGTTTACATGGTAAATCTTTACACTGTGTCTGTAGGGAATTCAGTGATAATGGTCCTTTCTCGTATTTGTTCCCCGGCTTTATGCTGGGGGTTTTCAACAGTAATGTAACCACGAAATTTGTAAAACTACATTACGTTTCATCACAAAATATTGGGGGAACAAAAGATATTGTCTCCCTCCTTGTCGTTGGGGATAACATGTCCCCCCGCCCCTGAAGCTCGGTCCCTGAGTACATTACTAAGACGCTACCAGCAAGTTTATACTTGTGTTACACATTGTTTGGGTTGAAAAAATCGAAAAGCTATAATGAAGCATCAGATGGTTTTCCGCGTAGTCTTATGTTAGTGAATTACCAAATGTACAAATTTGCTCCTCAAGAAAAACATGGAGAATTTGCTGCGCAAATGTGAATCTACTCGGTAGTTACGAATGCCAGGTCTAGTCATTTACGTTGAGGCGTTCGACGTGGTTTACACATACTTATGTGACGTCGCGCTTTTAAACTGTCAATCAAACAACTCGCTGTTCTGAAATTAAAATCAACAAGCTTTTGCTCGCCATTTTCAGCCTGTATTCTGCAACAGAATGTTTGCTATCTGTGTTTGGCGCTATCTATTGGTGAAATCGCAAATTGTAGGTATTTTGTGAACTATACACTACAGCAACAAACGTTTTTAATGCGTTTCTGCGTTCTGTGCAGATTCACGTTTTATTTCATAGATTCACTTGATCAGCACCAAATTGTGAACTATTTCGTGGCAAAAATTCTTTTTTTGTGGTAGTATTTGCCAGCTTAACTGTTGCTTAAATAAGTTCAAGAATTAATTGACAAAAGTTTAAGCCAACCGTTCAAAACCAAAACGTTTTTCGAATTTTACCCTCTCTCACCTGTATTACGCAAATACTTTCGTCAATGTCGCTGTGGTTTTAGTCCAATAAATCGATTAACCCCGTAGCTTGCCAAAGCACTCACCAATTTGTGTAAAAAGCTTTTATCTTTGCGTGAATAATTTTTGAAAGTTTTGCTTTCATAAAATTTTCAGCTTGTTAGGCGCCTGTTTATTGTCAAGTCAGACTGTTTATCTTTGATGCTGAACAAGTGCAGAATCACCAATGCACTCCTTCAAATAAATGATAAGCATGACGAGCAAGGGAAAGTTTTCTTCTAACCCACCCTCTTACAAAGACAAACTTGAAAAATCAACTTTTACGATATAATATGTTGCACTTAATGAAATAGAAGCGTGGAAGCGAAACGGATCAGCTTGTTATAAGATTCAAGTTTTCATAGCTGCGGTTGTGGTTGTCTCCTGAAGATTTGCAGGTTAAGTCGATTGGAGATAATCCTGTGCATGCTGCGTTGCAAGTTGGTTGAACCTGTAAAAGCCACTGGCGGTGTACTCCCTGATTCTCGTAGGGGCAGGGGTGTAGTGGGGTGGGAAAGCGTGGGAACGGCGTTCCCACACCTTTTTCTGGCGTGGGAACGCGTTCCCACACCTTTTTGCACCAGTAACGTTGCTTGAACATGTGGGATCCAAACGATTATATTAAAACATGACTGCGATGCCACAGATGGGCTATCGACAAGCAGATTCGCACTGCTAGTCAAAAGTTTTCGCAGTGAAACAGGAAGATCCAGTGTGGAAATTCTTGTAAGCAAATGCTCACTTTATTCGAACTATTTGGTGCAGTGTTCCTTTCTATTTCGTGTTGGAACGGCGTTCCCACACCTATTTTTAACACGGCGTTCCCACATCTCTTTTTGAAAAGGTGTGGGAACGCCTCTTTTGTGGAAACGGCGTTCCCACACCTCTTTTTTTAGCACTACACCCCTGCGTAGGCATATGCAGAGGCGTCTGTACAGGGCCACCACCCAAGTGCCGTAGAGGCGTAGACTATACACAGTTACACATCAGCCAGCTCGTTGGTGTAATACACTGTGCGTGCATTGCAATCTTCAAATCACTTGCAGTGACTCGTTTTGACTGTAATTGCTGTGCTCGCAATAACTATCCACTACGTTCGTTTTCGAAAATAGAACTTGTTTGCAATGATTTTAGTTTCATACAGCAATCATGGAATTGTCACATTCCACCAAGAGCGATGTACCTTGTAAGTCACACTCGCTCTGGTCGAAAAAAAAAGTTTTTGCTTTTGGTAGTTTTTGCGATCCCTGATAAGATGTCAACGCAGATTCAGATTTATGCGTTGTTATTCCTGTTCGCTTCTTTCGAGACAGACTAAAACTATCACCTGAGCAAAAAGCCTGAAAAGAACAAAATATCTTCGCCTCTTTCAATGAAGCATTTGTGCTTTCTTAAATATCGTTACTGTTTTTTTGTCTGACCGATTACTGTTAGCCCTCGATGTCTTATCAAACGTTTGTAGCTTCTCACTGGTATTTGGCTTCATTCGAAGTATTTGAGAGCAAATCACAATAAAGGGCACAGTGGCGTGGCCAGCCCAAATTTTTTTGAGGCAAAATGTTTGACTATAGGCGAGCAATTGGGACGCCGCTTCTCAAAGTACAAAATAACTAGATATGCTAAAAATTTGGGGTGGGCATGGCTCCTGCCCCCCTAGCGACGCTTATGAAATGGCAGTTTCATGTAAGTGTCTATGAGACAACTTCTCACTAAAGAACAGTTTCATGTGAACGTATAGTGCAGTTGTAGCAGAGTGGAAAAACCTCTGTAGGAGATGATGGTCGCTTCGGGGAAAGCAGTGAAGCTAGCATCAATCTCGTTTGAACCTTGCCGAAGAAGTGCACTCCACGCCAGCGCCAGGGAAATTCAAACATCCATGTTACCCACTCGGAGGACGAGATTTTGGGATGAAGCAGATCTCTTTTTACTACACCTTTGAAACGGTCAACACTTCAAGTTCCGGATCACAGTTCACCATGGAGAAAGGCTTCGCGTGAACGCCACTCAAAAGACGGCAAACGTGATGAAATCAGCACAAGCGCTTTTGTTTGAGATGTCTAAACAAGAAGCGACAGTCGACGTGCTGCAAAAATGACCTCGTTCCTGATCTTGTCCCTTTACGTATCGCCGAAAATTCCGCTTGGGCATTGCATGTGAAAAGCGTTCGGTTTTCTCTCCTGCCGGTTGTATTTTGGCCAAACCTTGGAGCAGCAAAGAAGTGCACTTTGTATGCAAGTCCTATAGATTTTGATCAATGTAAAGCGATTGTGCCATGCTGTGGAACTAAGTCGCCAGAAGGTTGTAGCTTTCATGAATTTGCATTAAATTCCTTTCTCAAGAAAGCAGTCGTTGTACATCAAAGAACCCAGGAAACAGACGTTGTATTTTTCGAGCTTAGCCTGTACACGATGATATCTGCCGGAGGCCTGTCAGCACACATCAACTGGTGCACTACAACGGCATTTTTGTTGCTACTAGTCAGAGAAACGGCTGCACAAGCAACAGCAAAAACTATTCATTCATGATTGAAGCAAGGCCTCAATTTGGCCACCTGATGTAACCAGTGCTAAGGGGTCAAACGAAGGTGAAGACGTTTGTTCGCTGCGGGCCTGAGGCCTTGATTGAAGGCCCGCTTCGCTGTGTGAGACTAAACTATTACTGTCTGCAAACAATGGTTCACGTGCAAGCATGATCCACGTATTTGATCTGGCACGTGATCTTGCAAGGCTGAACATTCTGCCATGTCTGCCGGTACGTAGAAAACCCCATCAGTTATGCCATTTTTGCCGTCATTGAATGCATGTTGAAATACACCCGAGATGAAACAAGAGCACAGCTTTGCTTTTCTTTCCATTTTCCAGGTCAAGGGGATCTGACAGGCCACCTTCAAACAGGCTCGTAGCCAGGGGGAAATTCCCCGCCAATTCCAAAGAATGCGCCCAAAATTTTTAGTTGATCAAACCTTTGATGTATAAGAGAAAGAAATACTTCAGTGCAAATCAACGAAGTTGCTTAGGGATCCTATCCTACTTCAGCGTTTAGTCGAACCTGATCAAAGTAATATGATCTACTGATTGTCCATCCAAGATTTAATTAAACGTTGCGTATAGTGTAAGTGTTAGGGAATTCATATCATGGCTGACCTTTACCTGAGGTTGAGCCTCCGAGTGGTAGTTGATGATAATGAAATTCAAACTTGTAACTAACCGCTTGTAATCACTAACCGCAAGTAAAAAGGAGAAACGTCTGGCATTTCTGGCACAACAGCTTCCTGTATCCCACCTAATGTTGATGTAAGCTTAATTTCAAGACTATCGCAAAAATTCCTCTCTGATAACTCTAGCTTGCTATACATATAACTTACCATATCTGCAGTGTCCGCCGTAGCCATCAATGAATATTGTAGATTTATTTGTACTGTTTTAAAACTAAATGCATGAATATGGCCAGTAGCGTAGCCAGCCAAAATTGAGAGGGGGGGGGAAATGTTTGATTTTAGGCGAGCAACAGTATTTTTCTTGGGACGCCGTTTCCCAAAGCACAACATGACTAGATATACTAAAAATTTGGGGGGAATGGCCCCCTGGCTACGTCTGTGAATAAGGTGGTGATATATATCTTATATGCCTTGAAGATCAAACTTTGGCCAGGAAGCAAATCCTGTTTCTAAGTCTTCTTTATTGCGCTGTTGGCACTAGTTAGTGGTCGATAAGTTTATAATAGTGGCGTTACGATGGTGTTTACACTTTAAATATATTGCAAATCTCAATGAAGTCAGTTAATTTGGTAAAGTCTGATCAAACCAGCTTAATCAAATTTTAAAGTAGCTGCGGAGGTTTTACAGAATAAGTCGTACGTGGCCAAAACATTTTACGGGTTATCAAAAATCTTAAAGATTTTTCAAACGCGTTGAAAAACTCCAGCGTTTACCTTTATCAGCAACATATGTCACTTAATCGAACAAGAATTGCACCACAACAGGATTTACGTTTAAATGCGGGTAAGTTTTGAAGTTATACTTTGGACGTCGGTGTCTTAAAGCAAAGTCGCTACTCGGTTTCCATTGAACGTGTGTTGGTGTACATCAGAAGCGTGTAAATATAAAACGCGCCGTCGTAATGGCAGCCTCGATGAAACCTCATTGAAAACAAACTTTTGAAACTTGTCAATGAAAGCAGACTTTCATTTGCCGACTTAAATCTGAACACAGCTTTACAGAAAAAAACGCCAGACAAATGCACGTTTTATGGATGATGCTTTAAAAACAAGGGCATTAAATATTTAAATGTTGAGATTCCGTTGTTGTTTCCCCACCTACCAAAATTTCTGGCGGCGTGCCCTGTTTTCAAATGAGATGCATGCTTCCATGTCGTCATGCAGCAACCTGACAAAGCTGAGAAATGTAGCGGATAGACTCTTTTTGTAGAATGACGTATAAACCTTTTTCTGCTGACCATAGCATATGGTTTAGTCAAGTCAGCAAAAGCGATATGCAGCGGACTAGCGAGCGGCGTTGCTGAAAGTGCTTTCCCGGTTTGGCGCAGTGCGAAGACTCTGTCCGTAAATGACCTGGCGTTGCGAAAACCACGTTGTATTTCAATGCAAAACCTCTGCGCGTCAGTTTTGTTGCGGTGTGATGCGATCCTGGCCTTTCCCAGCAAGCGGAATCTGTCTTTTGGCAAAGACCTTGTCAAGGAGAGGTTCCGCTGTAACTTGAATGGTAACCTTGGTTGTACAGTATATTGGTTGGTCAATTTTGCTTCTTGTCAGTGATTACGGTACCACATGCAGATGAGGGCAGAACTTCCTCGTGAACGAATCAGCAGCTTTCTTGATTTCCTCGTACATACGGAAAATGTTACCCATGTTGGAAGTTGGTTAAATGTTCTAATGCGTCTTGGCAAAATAGCATTTGCTTCAAGAAGTACTTTTTACTGTTTCCCGTCTTCTAATTAGGAGGGGCAAGGTGGACGCAGCTTAATGCTGCAGGTAAGCAACATTCTTAAGCGAAACCTGGAAAGGGTTAGGGGACATGGTTTGTTTGCTTGCTGTTTCTAAAAAAAAGAATATGGCCGTGACAATGACACTTATTGTAAATTTTTGAACAAAATACATTCCGTACATGCCGTTTGGGTTATTTTGTAAAACGCCGTAACTATAACTTGCAGATATGTAAAAACTACATTCTAACTAATACTCGATTCAAATGAACTCAATTGTAGCTATTATTCGAATTAGTGTTGGATTGTTTGTGATTGTCCAGTAATTGCCAACAGCAAAAAGAAAAAGTACATGTAATTGAAATGGTGTTGATGTTTGCAAAGCCCAGATTGAGAGACTTGTTGTGTCTTTGGAGCAGTGGTTCGTAACGGATCTCTGACTGAACCATTACAACTGACTCATCAAACCAATGATAAGGATAAGGATTAAGGACTACTTCTGTAGAAGAAAAGGCTTTAATGTGTTGTTTGGAGATGTTCCATGCTTTCGTACAGCATTATCCGAATAACCTTGTTTGTTCCAAACCAAAGGATATGAACTAAACAGCAGACAAGGCCAATGTTGCTGTTTGTTCTTTACACTGCAGCCTATGATCCACGGTATTTCATCAAATATAAATGCTGAAAACTTTTGCGTTATCATCTTGGTTTCTTGTCTGCACATGTGTGACGTAGTGGTTAAGTGTGGCAGTCATGTTTGACCTTTTGTTTATTCACAACAAAAACTTTTCATCAAAAGATCACGTTGAAAACTGTTTTTCCAGTAGTGGCTAAATTGGAAAATCTATGTATGCATAAAAATGTCAATCAACAGCAAGGAATTTATTGCAGATGCAGTGTGTTATACAACACTTATCTTGTACGGTATAATAGCAAAATGTCTATCTTATTAGAAATACCACGTTTTTCTACTCCAATTCCACTTGTCTGCGTTCACAAGCTCCTCATATAGTCCACCAGAAAACTAACAAACTACCCAATTGCTCACTTTAAACTCCTGTGGTTTAATCATCACACGAACTATCTGGCCATACAAGATTGTTTGATCTAAACTATTGGCTGCATGTACTACTACCAGCAAGCGAGCTTATTGCTTATGCCTACCAATGAACTAACTGGCTTAATTCAGTAATGATACTTGATGATGATGAATCCAAGTTGAAACCCAATGAAACCAACTTAGTATTTCATTGGACCAACTTAGCCATATCTGTATAACAAAGCAGTAATCTTCAAGCTACTATTTTTTGTTGGTGCATGTTTTACTTGTGACCAGACCACTTCAATGGTATTTTTGTCAATTCTATATTATTAAACAGATGTTTATCAATTTGTTTTGCTGTGAAACAACAGTAGTACATGATTCTAAAGAATTCCCTGTTTACAAATAGTTGTTTGTATTACAAACAAGTAAAAATTATATCAAAACTGGCACTTGCTCAGAATAACATCAATGGGTTGTGTGCAAGGTTAAGGTCAACTACTACTCTTAGACTGTTTGTTTGTACACTCACATTTGTGATGAAGGATAACAGTCATACCCTTACTAATTAAATCATGGCTGTAAAAGCTGCTGATATCATTAATGATATTTGTAGCCGTTGAAAATAAATGAAAATTGTCTAAAAGAGTAAAACAAATGCTCCAGGATACATACCAAGAGTATTATTACATGAAACGAAATACTATTTCCCCATGTTACTGGCAATCAAAGCCACATAACTGTTGCAAACTTGAATTTAACAGAAATTTCTAAAAAATTTAAGCTTTTTCTATACACTGTACAACCTGCTTCAGTTGTCACTGTGTTAATATTTGAATGCTGTGTAAATGCCAAAAAATGTCATTTTCTCACACGATTTCAGGAAAACACTGAACAGCAATAATCTGTCCACCAAAAAAGTACATTTTGGAGCATAAAACTGGGATAGACTTAACAGTTTCGTCAACACTAAAAAAGCCTTCAAAAAACTATACGTGTTTTATTTTGAGACGTTTCGGATTTGTTCTTAATCCATCTTCAATTAAAGCTTTAATTTTTTTGACTGAAGATGGATTAAGAATAATCCGAAACGTCTCAAAATAAAACATGTATAGTTTTTTGAAGGCTTTTTTAGTGTTGACAAAAAAGGACAGGTTTAATCTTTCAAGAAATGGAAGTGCATAAACTCTACAGTAAAATGTATTTCATACCAGCAGATGAGCCAGCACATTGTCAATAATGTTGATCCATACACTTGCAGTGTTTAATTTTGACGCATTATCATTTTAGAAGTCTTCCCTCGTGCTGCAGTAATTACACACAAACTGACTAGCACAAATCGGCTTTTTGATATATTCTAAA
>JGI24159J19872_10004966_pt1 | contig 17097 bp, 9 predicted proteins | sample Ectturendosymbi4_FD_19872 | JGI IMG/M metagenome (IMG submission 19872) | reverse complement strand
CACTTTTTTGGGGTAAATTTGTGTGACTGTGGAGCTCTTCGTTATGCTTGACCAGTCATCGCCGAAATAACATGAGTCGCTGAAGCGTAAAGGCACTTTGCCAGTGTTTCTTGAATTTTTTGTCGCTATAGACCCCTTTCACTGCCACCGAAACCCCTGCGGACCCCTTTCACTGCAACCAAAACCGCGGCGGAATCCTTCGTTTTGTAAATGTTTTTTCGATAGTTGAGAAATTAGATTTGGTCGCTGCTTAGCGTGAGCACCTCAACAGCAATAAGCAAATTTCAGGCTTCGCCCTAGCGCCAATTGCCGTAACCCAAATCAAATTAAAAGAAATGTCAGTCGACGCGCAGCATGAACATGTTAGACCTCAGTGTGGTGCGATTAAGCTGAATAACGGCCCAAATGGGCGGATTAAAACTAGCGGATTTTCGTGATTGAATTTTGGTATACAGACCCCCTAAAACACATTCATGGACCCCTAAGAGGTTCACAGACCCCATGGTAAGAACCCCTGCACTTTGCGATGCAGTAGCAGATATGCTTGAAAAAAAGAACATCGATACGAATCGCGTTTTGTCCATGTTGAGTGGTCTATGCTGTACATCAGTTCTGCTGACACCAGGGAAACGCAGACTGTGTTGGGCATTTTCTGCTTAAATAGCCTGTACTTCCGTAACTTACTGTATATTGTATAGGACTTTCATCCTGCCACGATCTTTAGGGGAAAAGATCGTTCATTTTGCACGACGAGCTAAGCAGCATCTTTCACTTTACACATTAGCACCAATATGTTCTTATGGCTTTTAAGGCCTAGTTTCTAGGCATTCATGTGGATGAATCTGGTTACGCTGTATCAGTTTCTGAAGTGAGAATCACGTTTTGAACCTGGCCTATAAGCAAGTTTAATTTTAATTTTCCGCTTTTGCTTTGAAGGAGGATCGAACCGGGCATCGTAACTTGCCAAGAGATCGACACGTTCTAAAACACATAAAACAATTTGTTTTGGAAATTGACGGAATTTTCCGAGGCACGAAATAAAAACGCAGAAGGTTGTCGCTGTTGAAGTTGTGCGAGTTTCTTAGTACATGNNNTTTTTTAATTTTTATTAAAAAGCAACGCTTTTCTTCGACAAAAACGTTGTGTTTCATGTAAAAAAAACATTGCTACTGACGTTTGCCAAATAATTGATTAAATAATTTGGATAACATGCATCTTCAGGGTCGCAAACAAAGTTTTGTTAAGGAGGAGGTGAGCGATGAACTTATGAAATCTTTAAAAATCGGGAAACTCTCAATTAATGAGATCGCCAAACGTAAGCGTCTATTTACTGGTTAGGGAAAAAACTGTTCATCAACACAAAAGCTGGAGGTTCTTCCAAGTGATTTGCTTTCCTGTTGTTTGGGTTTGAGTGTAAACACCAGTCTTTGCAATTGAGCAAGTGTTAAAAGGGGCTTGACCCCTTAGCTCTCCCAGGCTGCGCTACTGATAACTCCGCGTAATTCGTGAAACGGTGTTGCACGTTCTGACATGCTCTGTTTACATTAACGCCTGTGAGCGTTCATCCTTGGTTGAACCGTCAAGAAGCTGATAGTGAAAGGAAGCTGGTCCTGCAGATTACTTCCGGCCGGCATGGCTTTTGCGCAGTTGTTACGAAGTCGCAAGCACGCTGAACGGCGAACGTTTTTAATCGAAGGAACAGCTGTATAACGATGTAAAGTTCGTCAAACAATTTGTACATGGCAAATGACGAGATAGGCAGTGCAATGCAGCCATGCAATAATGGCACTGCACGGATCCGATGCGAGTTCACTCATTTTGGTTTTAACACATCGGACCAAAATTTCGAAAACAGGTTTGCTGCGAAATGTCAGGCACTGTTCGTAAAAAAACACTGCTTTGCTTGCTTTAAACGTTTCATCACCGAAAACCTTCCCCTGCGCGCCCGCAAAGGGATCCTTACACTGCAATGAGTTTTTGAAACCTTCACCTTTGATGATAATTACGCCTCTCAATGCGACATAGTTTCGAATGAAACTTACTGCATCGGAATGTTTTGAGGTAACACTGCTTGCCTAAGTGTTCGCCTTTGGTACATCAGCAACATTTAAACATTCAGTGGAGCGTAGATGAGGTATTCTCGTGATTTGAAAGTAAATCAGGGGCCAGGTGAGATTCGCACACGCTTTTTAAGCTAAAATAGCTTTATGCATATGATCTGCCCGTGCTTTATTACTTTATTGGCTGTTGCCGTCTGGAGAACGAAGCTGTCACTTTGAAATTAAATCATTGCAAAAAATTACATTTTTTACACGTTTTTGTTTTTTTTAACACGTTTCAGAGTTTTGCTGTCGTTGGTTAATTTTCGATACTTTGTTTACTTTCCATGATGAATTGGTTCCGCATTTCTGGCTGATAGCAACGTTGGCTTATTTGTTTTAGTGCAGTGTATCCCAATCTATTTTTGGCTAACGCCCCCTTTTCTGACAAACAAATTTATATCGCCCCCCCTACCATGCCTAGCACACATATCAACACAATGTTTTTGTATTGTATGTTTGATATGTTTGAAAATGATTAAAACAATAATGAACGCAAGATGTATTTCACTATAAAACCTAAGTTAGTAAATTAACTCATTTAGCAGTTGGAAACTGTTAGAGGTAATGATTTGGGAACTGTTAGAGTTCATGACGGGCTCGATTTCGTTTGAACAGCATTAAACTTGGACAAGAAGGTGGAGATTGCTGTCTTGGCTTTAATTAGGTTAACATCATTCCCCTGCAATTGCAAATTAACTTCATTGAGCTTCGTGAAGATATCTGTGGTCTTTTCCAGCCAAGATACTGTATCTGTGACACCCTTTGACAGCCACCTTCTGTGTACAGCCACAAGCGTACAAACTCTCTTCATCTTTATCCGAGTGCACCACATTGCCTCAACTTAGCAGAACACTTCTAAACCCTTTGGTGTTCTTTGATTAATCCATTAATACTCTGCCAAAGTTTTAGTAAATTTTGAATTCGGAGCAATGCAGGATTGAATTTAATCTGCAGATTTTAAAAGTATTTGAACCTAACCGTGACACTTGCAGTCGTCCACTGGCTCTACCATCTCTCTCTCGCTGGATGTCCTTGGCGCTGCTCAAGCTAAAGTGCGTTCTGAAACACACCTGTTTTCCGGAATCTTTTCGATTCCCTTTAGGTAATTTATTCTTGTTGCCACCTAACACTATCTGTAAATCATACAAATTGCCTTTCTACTTTCGAATTGAACTCGTACAAGGTTATTATTATATTTGTGACCATTAAACCACTCACTCCATCCAATATTAGCTCACGCTTTTGGTTACAGGCTGAGTCTAAGTACAAGCATGCATTCTCACACCTGACCGGTGATAGTCACTGTAACGAAACGGGCATTGTTAAGTAGCAGTTTACCCGTGCCAAGAAGTCCAGCTGACGAAAACTCCAATCATATTAATTTCACTATAGAGGACAGTTTTACTATACAGCTTACCTTTAGTGATGGAAACTGCAGTTCATCAATTTATCTCCTGTAGCAGGGCTTCTCAAACTATGGGTCGCGACCCCATTTGGGGTCGCGAAGTGTAATTTTGGGGTCGCGAAATAAATTGGCTTGACAAACCAGATATAAACGTTTTTGCGAACTTTACAAGAAAATTAAAAGTAGGCCTGCAGTGAATCTATTTCTACTGCATTTCTAAGGGCAATTATTCCACGTTTCATGCTGTCAGTTTTTACCAGGATGTCTGCCTTTAACTATCAAATGATAATACTCAATCAAGCACGAGTTATGCGTTGTTACGTCAAAATTGTTTCATCGTAATGACTATACTGACCTTGTTGCATGCATTCTGACCCGAAGGCATGCTTGTGCTTAGAACTCTAGTCTAGGATCGGTGCTAGCTATAGGCTAACTGCTATGGGAGCACACTGAGCAATTTTAGACTAAAGTAAAGCTTTGGACGGTTTCAGAATAACTTTAGAGTTTGATTCAGGAAAAGCTGGATCCGCAAACCGTGCACAATTGAAATTTCAGGAGGTGACACAGCTGCCATTATAACCACAGGATGAATTTGCGGAGTCAGTAACCGACAAAAGTTGTTTGCAATTGGACTTTTCAAAATAGAGTTGATGTGATTTTTGATAACAAGAAATGAATACCCAGTCATTTCTGATCTAGCCGTTCATAAACTCTTAGCCGTTTGCACAGCATTATACTTATGTGAAGCGGCGTTCTCAAAATTGGCAATCATCAAGTCCAAAATCCAATGCATTTTGAAAAACGTTCAGATTGTCTTTCTTCCTGCCTTGGCTAATTTTATCAATCTGCAAATGGATGATCTGCGTAAAAATCATCAAGTGCATCCATCCCATTAGTTGTACTTGCCAACGTCTATATCAAGGGAATTGTTTTTTTGTTAATTTTTTTCGCCTTACTGTTTCCATCACTTGGTTGTTTTTATTACTGTATAGTAACTTTCGTGGGATGTGTGCATTTGTATGATTTCGCCGTAGACAAAAATGCCTCTTGAGATTTTTAATGGGACGTTTACACGTATCATTAACATCTAGGCCGGTGGTTCTTAACCTGGGGTAAATTTACCCCTGGGGATAAATTTCACCTTCCAAAGGGGTAAATTTACTGGATCATAATTTCAGCGAATGTAAAGTTTTATAAATCATCTTAAACAGTAAGAGTTTGTTAATTTCTTATTTTTAATAAATGAGCACCGTTGAGTGTATTGGGAATAAAATCTGGCAATCTTGTTTGATAAAAGAGTAAGATATGTAAAAATGCTTAAGAACCACTGATCTAGGCCATCCATGAAGGGTCGCATAGAAAAACCTTTGTTAAAACGGGGCCGCAGAACAAAAAAGTTTGAGAAGCCCTCTCCTATAGCATTTCACCTCTGTTTTGTTTCCAAAACGCTTAGTTTTTGTTTGCAAATTACACGCATACATGTTTGTTGATCATGTTGTTTTTTATGACATCTGGTCACTCAAAGTTAGTAAGACAACAGAAATGTAATTATTAACTGAGTCTCCTATCGCCCCCCAATCGCCCATTTCAGCTTCACCGCCCCGTAGAGTTTCTCACCGACCCCAGGGGGGCGGTATGGCCCACTTTGGGAACCACTGTATTAGTGAATTAAAAAACACTGCAAAGTGCGCATTGCTGTTTAAGAGGTGTTGACCAAAAATTTTAGTTACACTGTTTGGGTGTTTTTTGTTTAATGGCAACATTTTACGATGAAAATGATTTTCCCCACCACACAGTCCATTAAAAGCCTTCCTGGGCAGCTTTGAAAATAGAATTGCATTATTGCTGTATTGGCTCACAACATTGATAGAAAAACGTTGCGCTCAGCAACATTTGGTATTTAAAAGTGAAATTTGGCCGTTATTACTGCATTAGCTGACAATAATTTGCTTAATTTTATTTTCACACATCTGTGGTGGAGCTCATTGACATCACTAACATGTACACCATGCGCTAAAATCGCATTCTCCCCTGGGCTGTTCGTGTGCAATGTGCGTTCTTTCCAGGCCATTGCTGCTGATAATGAGGGGCTGTGCACTAGCGTTCGGTGTTTGGCGCTCAAATTAGGTTTCAGCAGATGCAAGTCACTGGCGTGAATCGAAAGCAAAGCAGCGATGCATCGGCTTTCGTGGCCCAACAGGAAATGTTCTCTATCCTTGAGTAACCGCTTGGCAGTTGCTACTCAAAATCTCAAAATGTTCCTTGAAGTTTGCAAAGGTGATTGGACAGTTCACAAATCATTTCTGAACAGTTCATTCTGCTCGTCGGATGCAGAGGCCAAATGACCAATGTCGGTCATTTCCTGTCGGAGGGTTGACATCGCTCTGCAGACCTCACTAGGTTCTTTGATTTTGCTTTGTATGAAACAGTTTGACAAATACCGACTATTAACGCAGGAAAATTTAAGTTCGTTTTTAGACCTGAAATGTCTTGTTGTGTGAGATAATATTAATGAAAATAACGTGTTTAAACGTATATCCCACAATATCGCCGCCCGAACTAATCCTATTGTGAAGATCATAGCGAAGCAATTTAGTTTGTGTTGTGGTTCCAACAAGGTTGCGATGATGTCCCACGAAGAAGACAACAATAATGTCCAGGAAGAGGCGACTGCAGGAAAAGATTTTTCCGCTCGCAAATTGAAATGGAAGCGCGTTCTGACTCTCTTCATGGTGCCCTACGTGTTTCTTGGCTTTCACATGTTCTCCCCTAACTTTCTGTTCTATACCCCTGTTCATATGTGCCGGAGCGAAAATGACGAGGTATCGTGTGATCTTGACGTAAAGATTTATGACTTATCTAAGATTTTCTGCACGCGGTCACGTGAGCCTGATAATTATAGGAAAGTTCTTTAGTGAAAACGTTGCTCCTTCCAGAGACGTTTACATTTAATTTTTGAATAGTTTTTGACTTCGTGAGAGAGCTGCGTATGAAGCCAACCTATCAAAACTGCGTGCAGAATACAGTTAGGTTTTCAACTTTCATTTTATATCAAATAAAATTTCAAACTAATGTGACGCTTTATGGCTGAACTAAGCAGCTTCAAAAAAATAAAAAATTTATCTCAACTGTTGCATGTAATCAAAAGCAATGCCAACATTTCACATCACCAGGCAGTGGGTCTTGATCAGCACAAAAAAAGCTTGCTGCATTTTTAAAAAAGTTTACCAGAAAGGATCTTCTAACATCATTCGCAACTTTAATAATATTTACCTCGTCTATGTTAGTTGAAAGACGATTTTGTTTGTTAGATGATCAATGAAACCAAACGGATTGTGTGGAATAGAACAACGTTGCCTGAAAATCAGTGTCACAGGTAAGAAAACTTTGGAAATTGTTCTCTTCAATGAATCCGCCAATCGTCAGGCATTCACAGGCAGTGGACTTGCTCCGATGTTTTTCTAAGTTTTCCTATTTGTGTAAGAGTGTAATGGTTAAGCAAATTTTTGTTCACCGTTAGAAAACAAAGCTTCTGGTAACGCTTGGCATACGGTTTATGTTGTCAAGTTTGCCAAAGCAAAATAATGCACCAAGTAGCTTTAGAAATAACATTAAGGACCGTTTGGTAGTCTTGTTTAATGAGTAGCGCATGCTAATGGCTTTGATCTTGGTATTGTGTGTAAAACTACTGCGATTTTGCTAAACGTTTGTTGCATTGCGATTTCTGGGAACGTGATATAATTAGCTTCATAACGCTGGTTTGTTTGTGATGTGCAGGATAAGCTTCCCTGAAAAGAATAATTTTTTTCAGTTTTGCTGACACTACGGCAAATAACAATTCCGTTGCGTTGCAACAATGCAGGCGTGGTTGGGTCTTCGACCTCGACAGTGGGGAAACTGTCGTCAGCGAGGTGAAAAAATTTCGCAGACTCTGTTTGATTCTGACAAGCAATGAATTTGTTTTCGTTAATGGCATGAAGGAGATTTTTCTGCGCGAATATCCTCTGTCGCAATCAATTACGATGTTGTTGCCATAGGCGTAACCCTGGAAGAGCCCAGGGGGCCATTCCCCCTAAAATGTTTAGAATGTCTAGTCATTTTGTGCTTTGAGAGGCGGTATCCCAAATAAAATACTGTTGCTAGCCTGAAATCAAAAAATTTGCCCCCCAAAATAAGTTTGGACTGGTTACACCACTGGTTGTTGCTGTTTATTCATGCCGCGGGGATCGCCAGCGTGATGTTTTCTCCAACAAGAAAAATATAAGCTAGTAATTTGAGATTTTTTGCCAAAGAAATTTGATTTGTTTCAAAACTGAACTAAATTGTTGACCAATTTATACGGAAAGATTGCTGTTAGTCAAACGCAAAAAATTCATGCGATCATCTTCATGCCATCCGAAGGCTTCGCAGTTATTGGCTTCGTTGAGTTTTTTCTTCTTGAAAGTTTTCCTCCTCCCTACAAACTTCATCCTGCAGACACGCCCACTGTGTTTGCAGACACGCCCACTGTGTTTACAGACACGCCCACTGTGTTTGCAGACACGCCCACTGTGTTTGCAGACACGCCCACTGTGTTTGCAGACAAGCCCACTGTGTTTGTAGACACGCCCACTGTATTTGCAGACACGCCCACTGTGTTTGCAGACACACCCACTGTGTTTGATCTTTTGATGGAGTTTGGGGACACGTATCTGAGATGCAAAGACCAATGAACCTAGGAATTAGCAGTCATTCTTTTTTCCCCATTTAGATACATTTTACAAGTAATCAGCCAAAATGTTTTTAAATCAAGTTCCTTGAAATTGTTATAATGCAGTACATCTACTAGCCAAATACTGCCACACCCAAGCTGCACAAGTAGCACCTCGTCTGTTTTGCTAACCCGTTATATGCTGGTATTCATTCACACCGTTTGCGCGTCAAAAGACGACAAAACCTTCAGAAGAGGTCGTGCGTAAACGCACGATTAGTGATCTTGTTTGGTGTCGTGGTTAGTGATGCCCAGGTCCGCAACGAGGTGGGAAACCGGGCAATTGCCCCCCCGAAATTTTGAAGCGCCAAAAGCTTTTTTAGTTGTTAGGTAAAACAACAAGCAGTAATAAATTTCTCCTCGAAAATATCAGGGGTTGCGACTCTGGTCATGCCTGTTGCGTCTGCCTCGTAAATCCACTTAGCTTGTGAGACCTTAGTTTAAACTAAAACAAAACCAGGGTCTAATGATAGTCTGCTGTTTCAAAAAATTAGAACAACCGCAGGATTGCGTTGAGAAGAAATAAAATGTGACTTGATATTTTACTGTATCTCGGCAATCAAGCCTGTGGAGCAGATCGATTGCAATTGAAAAATACTGTTTGTAAAGCTTCACTTTTCAAACTGCAGTTCAACTTAGTATGTACTTCGGCATGGAAGCGACCTCTCCTGACAAGTATTTTTATGATCGGCATGCTGCTTGGAAGTGTTGCTGGCGGCTACTTGTCTGATCGGTAAGAATGACATTGTGCTGCTTAAAATTTGTGAAACCTGTTTCTGGCTGATTTAGTTAAATTTTTGATGTTCCGCATTAAGCTTAAAATTAATTTCACGGCCAGCAGCGTGCATTAGAAACAGTTGCTTGAGACTATCGTTCTTTTTCATAGAATGGGACGACGAATAGCAATCAGATCTTCGTTCCTCACGTGCACAGTTACTGTTTTCGCCATCTCGTTTGTCACAAGCTACGAAGCCTTTGCCGTACTACAGTTCGCCTCTGGATTTCTACACGTCGTTGTCTACTATGTTTCTTACGTTTTGGGTATGTGTTGGGTGTCCAAACGGGAAAACTTGGCTTAAACACTGTGTGGAACATAAAAGTTGTCCAAATTTGTGTTTTGCTTGATAATCTTCAAGTTGCCGTTGCCAATGTAACATTTGATGGATAAGAAAAAGGACTTCGAGTTTGTGTTGAAAAGGTTTCAAAAATTTTTTCGGATGGAATTTTTCCAGAGGGGGCAAAAATATTTTCCAGGGGGGGAAAGTGATCAAATTTAATTTTACCCATATGAAACTAAGAAAACGACTTTTTTGCTAAAGAATTAATAGGAAAACATCAAATTTTAAATTCCAGGAGTGACTAAGGCCCCTCCCTGCTCTCCCCTTCAGATGTCCACGCCATGGGAAATGTTCGCAATCGTTTTGGCAATTGGAAATAGACATAAGTCAGGTCTAAGTTGTGGGGGAGAAGCTGAACAATCGGTCATTTTTGCATGTTGCTAAAAACGTCCTACACAGAGAAACCATCGTCGAGCACGCCACAAAAAATTATGTCGTGATGTGAGGGCGGACTGGAATTTACGTCCGTCAGTTTGTAACTTATTACTTGAAGCCAGGACCCTTGTGTTCGGAATAATCAATATCGTGCAGTTTGATGAAGTTCTGTTTTCAATTTAAGACACATAGAAAACAAACATTCGAACCGATGCGTGTGTAGACTTTAGCGAAAGTATCATCACACCGACGAGCATTCGGGTTGATCTCTTAACAGAGTAACCGCGTAATGCACGAAAAGCTCTCCTAATTTGATTTATTCAATCAGTCCTTGTACTGTAGGTGCAGAAGGACAATTAACCCATTCAAAATACTAAGTCTATCTCAAATGGCTGAAAGCCGTTTGAAATATTTACGTGTGGATTAATAAGTGAAGAGTTTTGATACAGATAAGATTGTTACACATTTCACTGAATGTTTGAAATAAACTTATAAAGATAGAGTTCAATTTTGCAGTATTTCTACTGCACGAAGCTGAACTATATGATCCTGTTGTGAAAGTGGCTCCTGCGCAGTAGTAGCAATGGATATGATGGTCGTGATTGTAGGGACAAACAATGGATATGATGGTCGTGATTGTAGGGACAAACAATGGATATGATGGTCGTGTTTGTAGGGACAATGGATATGATGGTCGTGTTTGTAGGGACATCAATATCACCCCTTGAAAAATTGCACAGACCTGAATCCCTTTAAACTGGTATCGTACACACGTACGTCACGGTGATATTTCACTACAATTCAACATCTATCAACTGCAGTGCAAGAACACATGCCCAAGAAGAGAAGAAACCACGCTGCATTGGCAATCAACCTCGCTTTTGGAGTCGGTTTTCTCTCCCTTCCACTGGCCGCTTTTGCCATTCGTAATTGGAGATGGTTCATCCGTTTGCTGGCTATTGTTGGATTTGCATACTATCCTGTTCTGTGGTGGTGAGTAGACGGAATATGTTACACAAGAAGCGTTTGGACTGTTTTATCGTTTTTTTTATTGCCCGTTGGTTTCTGCCAGCTTTAGTAGCAATTTGGGATGGCGTTGATATGTTTTTGCTGCAGGACAAATCCCAACAATTTATTTAACTATCAAAAGGAGACATCTTTGAAAAGATTAACATGACATGGGTTGTATTAATGTAAAACATATGCTGAAGTGCTGAAACGTTTCATGTTACATGTATCTGGGTTTCTTGTCAAAGGAATTGTCTCATCTCATGCTATCGATCAACGAACCTGCGACTCTACGCTAAACCACCCAATCTGTCTAAACGTCTGTTTCAACTAGGTCTACAGTAATTCCTATACACTGAAAGTATTTTCAAAACCTTGTTTGTCAAAAAGGACCTATCAGGGCAGCATACCAGAGTTAAAAGTCTTCCCCACAGAATATAGGTATAGACCCTCTCTTCATACTCAATCATTGCTGAATATAGAAGGGGTTGTCAAGAAGCCATTCTCAGTGATTGCGTCAAAGGCCGAAAGAGCCACACTACGTATCGAAAAACATCTTACATCTTCTGCTGCACTATATTTTTGGTACTCTTTGACACTTGCATGCTAATTTTTTGTCAAATCCGCGCCGCATTCTAAAATCACCTGGAAATATGAATTTATGTAAACTAGATAATATACAAAGTCCCTTTACGGTAGTTGTTGGCTTTCAGCTGACCTGTTCCTGTCAACAAGGCATGCCACATTCACCCAAATCCAACGGGGCTTTGTTCAAGTTTGCGTTTTTTTATGCGTTTAGGTTCATTCCTGAATCTTTGTCGTGGACCAGCGAGATGCAAAAGGAAGAGATGAAGTCACTAAAAGAAGGAGAGCATTCAACCTCTTTGACCGATGAAAATGTTAGTCCTGATTTACTGATTTTATTATTACCAGTTTTTTTGCCGCCGAGATATCCTTTTTCATTGAGGCCAGTAATTTAGTGTTTTGCAGTATGAAGATTATTTCCTAGAGAATCATGTTATATCCAAACAGTAAAAGAAAATTATAGGAAAACGCAGATTGCAAACCTCTTCCTTAATTGCAACACTGTAATACTCGTTTATCATTCTTTTCAAAACTAATGCTTTTTTCGGATGGGAGCATGACAATAACTTGCGGAATTTTCAAAATACCTCTCAATTCCCAAGACCTCTTCCGGTAATGTTGGCTCCAAACTTAGAAGCGACTGAGCCTTGTTAGTAAAATCTAATGAGATTGTTGGTCCCTGGTTGAACTCCGAGTCTCTTTCTAGTATGTTCTTCTCTGCAGGTCTTTCCTTATGTTTCCATTCTTTGTATACCTTTACAAACAGTGGCCGAAAACAGGTTTTTGATATGATCTATCTCTTTTAATGAAAATTACGGCCAATGAAAACGATATAAACGACACATTGCAAACGTTTCGATAACTACTGTTATCACCATCAGTGCATTGCAAATTGAACTGCAGTGATCATGCTGCAGGTTGTTATTGGTCACTCAGGAGAAAAGCGCTGTAAAAACTGAAAAACGCGAAGGGCTGTTTCGGTAGTGACGTAGTGGCGCGAAGAATACGTAGTCACATGGTTCAGCTGGATACGCGCCGATGGTGATGGCGCGTGACGTCATGAGTGAGGCATGAAGCTCTGTTACAAGTTAAAAATGCATAGAGGCATTGACGGGATGTTTACATTCAGCTCTGGTTTGTGTTATTGAATCAACAAAGATTCAAGTATCAGTTGAATCGTATTTCTGTTACGTAAATTGTGGTCATTTTCATAGATGTTACTACATGCATCCGCAATGGGCACACACTGTCCGTTCGGCTCATACAAAATTGGTTATTCCGCCATGCCTTCGCCACACGTTTTTTGGTTTAGTTTTTTCTGTAATCTTGTTCCATAATTTGTTAAACGTTTTCAAGACTTTCGGCTGGGGATTGAAAATTTCAACCTGTTGGTGCAACGTTCGCGAGGTATTTTTTGAGGTAATGTACCGTCGTTGGACACGTCTACGTCTACTTTTACATTAATGTAATGTTTGTGGAAATGTAGATTTTTGCATTTTATAGCCAAACGTGTGAAACCCCTTAATATTTTGTGAGCAACACACTAAAAACAACTTTTGCTAGTGAAATTCACGACAACGACATCTTCTTGATCAAAAGGTATCACACGGCATGAAATTTCATCAACGAGGTCTAAAGTACCTCCTGTGTCGTGTAAGTCCTCAAGCGCAGTTGGATTTGTTAACAAACATAAGTTAGTGCGGAAGTAAGCATGTTTACCCGGAAATTTGTTAGAATCAGGATTTTAATGTAGGGTTGATGCCAAGGTTTTCGTGAGTGCTAGTGTTCATCAGACACCAGCATTCTAGTAACACTTGTGCTTGATGAGCGCGAACACACGTGAAACCTTCGCAGGACATTTTAGATTAATATCCTGGTTCTGAAAAATATGTGCAACAAGTTCTGGTTATAGATGTAGAGTACTCCACCACAACAGCCTTTCTTCGAATCAGTCATGCATTGAAATTGCATCGTAATCGAAATTTGCTGTTTTTGTTCTTGCCCGTCAAAAAGATCAAAATAACAAAAAAGTAAATGATTAGTCTTTGAAATACTTGCAATATCGCTATAATATTTGCTCAGGAAAACGGCAAGGAAGCGAGGGCAACATCAAACAAAAACGTTTCCTCTTCAGCTGTTTGCTACAATCCAGTTCTTAGACTGCGAATCTTAATCTGTTGTTTTCTTTGGTAAGTTTTTTGGTTCCAGTGACTTTTTTCAAAGATACCTTGATGTGGTGCAACCACGAAAGCCACAAGAATAGAGTAAAGGAGTATACCCAAGGAAAATGTGTCAACGTAAAAAATAGGCCGTCTATAACGAGTACAATCATTCAAAACTAGGCCCACAGAGAGATTACTACATTTAAATTTAGTATTAAATCGACACATTGCAAGTCGGGCAATGGTGCAAGTGAAGAGTGGGGAAGTGTTTGGGTTGGACGTTTCAATTAATTTTTCTGAAGATACCAGCTGGCTCCCAATAAGTAGTTATGAATCGAAGTAATTCACGTATTTGTGCGAATGACTGAAACAACTTCACTCGATTATTTGCCATAGCTCACAAGCGCAAATAAGTTCGTTTAAATTGCGATTCTGCATTTTTTGCAAATCGCTTGTGCACGTTATACTGTCAGACATTCACATAAGTAATCAATGTCTTTCCGTACTGAACGGTTTACAACGATTTTTGAGTTTTACACTACTAAACAATCGCACTTCTATAGGAACGTCTCCTTCCTTGCATTTTACACCCTGAACTTGAACTCTACGAACTTGGATGGTAACATCTATGTCAACTGTGCGTTAGCAGCAGTAGTCGACATGGCTTCATACTTGGTGATGGCGTTTATGTTGAGCAAACTAGGAAGGAGAGGTTCAACCGTCCTTTGCCATCTGTTCAGCGGAATCCTTTGTCTGGTTACACCTTTCGTAAGAGAAGGTAAGTCGGACCTACTCCATTTCTGACTTTGCTTTGCAGTGTATCGACTGCAATGAAAGCCATCGCTGTTATGAAGCATACTCGCGTTACCTGCACTTGTCTCGCTGTTCCTTTTTTCTGTTTCTTTTTGGTTTGTCGCTTTGAAGTACAAGAAAACAGTGAGGCAATCATAATTTAATATACGGCATCAATCAACTGGTCAAACCGGTTATTTAGAGCAGACACCGGAATGAGACAGCAATTACAACATCTTTCAAGAATATAATATGTCTGGACCCTTGAAATAGGATCGGAGAGTTAAGATAATAAGGCATGAACGCAGAACAAAAATCATTTGTTGCTGATGAGAGCTTATGTTACAAATCTGAAGACATTTTGTGCCGTATGGAATACTTCGAAATATTTTTAATTTTGAAACACAGGTATTGTACGTCACAAATACGTCACTGACAAGCGCTAGAGCAAAGTACATCTGATGCAATGCACGTCAACGGACATATTCGTGTTTCAGTTCACCCAACTGCTGGAATCGCCTGTTCCATGACTGGAAAATTCTTCGTCACTATTTCGATGGGCATCATCATACTGTACACTGGGGAAGTTTTTCCGACTCTCTTTCGAAACACTGGTGTGGGAGTGTCTTCCATGTCAGCTCGATTTGGAGGAGCGGCGGCACCTTTCCTAATTTTTACAGGTTAGTGTTTGTGCTTTTTACCAAACTGAACTAAATCACCTCCACTACATCACAAAAAACACAGAAACTGCAAAATGTTATTTACGCGTGTCCAAACCGTTGATCGCTTTGCTTTTTGTCAACAAGTCGGTAAATTCAACGGAAAGGGTTAAAACAAAAGAAGTAAGAATTGACCAGAATAAATTATGTTTTTGATTTTCGCTTGAACAGGAAAAAGTCAAAAGATTTCAAAGCCCAGTAGACGTTTCGGAAAAGAGTTATGGTTTTACGAACACACACGGGTATGACCAGTGTCCAACTGCTTGGATACAAAGCGTGATAGACGGAAAAAAATAAATGCCAGCATGAAAATTTGAACGCAGTGGTGTTCCGTTTTTTGGTACATAAAACTCAGATAATTTCAGAACAACTTTAAACAGTTTTGCTATATTCCTCTTGATTTGGAAAAGGGCTTGTACATAGACCGATTCGTTAACAGCAGATTATTTTCCGCAAATAATTTTTATTTGGATTTTTGCTAAAATTTTGTTTTTTGCCATAACGTTTGAACCACAAGCGCTAGATGGCCAATCAAGGGCTCTAAAGATGCAGATTTTCGCTACGTTTGTATTAAAAATAGAGACAAGTAACAAGTAATTGTCTCTTGGGGTTGGGGCCCAGTTTGCTTGGGCCAAAAATCGTAAATGTACCCCTATTATGACGTCACCCACAAGAAATCCAAATGCAAAACTTTCCATTTTTTAATTCGAAACTAAAGGACTTTACACATCTTTAGAGTGTTTGAACAGCTTTCCAGCTCATTCGGCTGGCGAGTTATGTTGGTGCAACTGCAAAGTGGTGCGCGAGGCAGGTAAGTGCGCTAAGAGCAGCGACGCCATTTGTCAGTTTTCCTTCAGCATGAAACCACTGTTTTGCGGAGAGTTTTCTCAGCTTTGCGACGGTTCTACTTCATTTTTCTAGTTTAGTCTAATTTACAATAATCTAATCGTATTTCTCAAGGGAGATATGTTTGTTTGCAATGTACAGTATATATACATCGTAGAGTTACGAAATTGTGAATGGAACCCAGATGCCACTTAAGCAGAAAGGTTGTAGTTGTCTGTTAATTTTTGGAATCAGGTTTTAAACATAATGTCTGCTTAAACGTGCTCCCAAAATCATAAAGCCTTTTCCGAGTGTTATAAGTTACTTATTCGAATTGATTCGAACATTTTGCAAACGATTCACGGCCTTTTATTCTACAGGAGAAGTGGTCGACTCGTCCATTCCTTTTTACGTGATGGGAGCGATGTCTTTGGCCGGTGCTGTATCAGTTTTGCTTTTGCCAGAAACCTCTGATATTGTTTTGCCAGACACTGTGGAAGATGCGGTCAGGCTTGACAAAAACAGGTGAACAGTTTGCTTATCTTGATTCTGTGAACTTACTGAAGCCATACTAAAAATTTAAACGTTGATGTGCATCGTCTAACACCTGCTTTTGAAAGCTTTCTGAGTTTGATGCTGATAGTATTATATGACGTGAAATCCAAACTGTTTCTTCCCTTTTCGGCCAATCAAGACTTTCTGTTGCATATGTCATAGGGCGTTTAGTTCTCAGAGAACGTTTTATGTATTTTCAGTATTGCAATTCACCAAAGGTTTTGTCTGATAATATTTATCTTATCCAATGTGAGAACCGCAATCGATTTTTTTCGGACACGAGAAGCGTCAGGTTCAAGCGATTTTACTTTGCGGTCACTTCGCACTGGGAAAACAGTGTTGGCGATACTTTGATGAACACCTGCAAACTTACTGTTCGTCAGAAAACGCTTGACACGTTACGTACAATTGGAAATGATGTTAGTCCACACGAGAAACAAAGCAACTATCTTGTATCGCTCTGCATCGTGCAAGGAGCGTTTTTTCGGCCATATTTATGTGAATTCTCAACATCTGTTGGCGGCTCTATGCCGGGTTGGCTTGAGTTGCCCCCTGCACTGAGTTAATGTTAACTCGAGCCCTGAAGCTGAAGCGTTGGCATCGTTTCGATTTCGGCCTAAAAAACAGCAGTTTTCGGTTGCCTTACCAACGCCTTAGCTCCTCCGCCGATTGCGCTAGAGAGCTGTTCAAGGGCTCAAACG
>JGI24159J19872_10004965_pt1 | contig 17098 bp, 13 predicted proteins | sample Ectturendosymbi4_FD_19872 | JGI IMG/M metagenome (IMG submission 19872) | reverse complement strand
GCTCTGGTCTGTGTTCTTGAATCAACAAAGATTCAAGAATCTGCAGCCGTCGCCCATTGTTGTCACTGCCAATGACCTCAGGGTTGTGAAAGTCAACTCGATGATCTGGGTTGGCTTGCAAGTGTCTGTATACTTACGAATTATTTATTATTAACAGTGCAGTTTTTGCGGAACATTCAGTTTCACTCATGCAACGAAAAAAGTTCCCATCTATCAGGATTAATTTCATCGAAACAACGCGTGAACGATATAACGCATAAAAATTAGGAAACACTATTTCGTACCCCAGTTGCCATAACCTCATCAGGTGTCCAGTTCCTGAACTTGTTTTGTCATTATGAGCTAATTGCTAGGGCCAAGAGCCAAACAAAGTAGCCGTAGTTTGAAATGTTGCTGCAAAGCAGTGCTTTCTTTCAAAACTGAGAACAACTTTACTGAACCTATATTGTGTACGACTCTTCCAAAGAGAACCTTTCTATTAGTTGCGTTTCAGTCGGTTTTTCGTGAGAATGGGATTCCCATTAGATAATAATTCTTGCTTTTATGATTATCACATAAACATAATATTATTGTTTGTGTTTCGTTTACCTCACCATGTTCACTCAACCGCAATACGACCTTTTTGTAAAACTGGCAATTTATGGAAATGATGTTTAGGGACCATGGCCCAAGTGCGCCCCTCTACGCCCATGGTATTATGGCAGTTGCACAGAGTACTGTGCATAGTACTTGAAAATTATTGCTTGGTTTTTGCGTTTTTGCTTCTTTACTAAGTATACAAAACTTTATTATTAGCACTTGAACAGTTCTTTGTCAAAGTAGATAAACAAACACGACACTTCAATTATTCTTTAAAAAACAACCAATACATTAAAAGTAGAATTTATGAACATGTATCTCAGAGATTGAAATAATTGGCAGTGACATAACGCAATTCCAATTAACAAACATGCATCTCTGACATTCCATTAACTGTATGGCTGTGCCGTACAATGACCCAAAAGTACGTCTAAATCATGCCGTTGTTTGTCATGTATATCAGAATAGTATTTAAATTTTGTCAAACACACGGCACATTGCATCATTGAACTTCACAGATCCTTTGGCAGCGAAACTTGTACAATTTAATTACTTTTTATCACAAAATACTGGGAGGAAAAAGATTTTGTTTCCCCCTTGTTCCAAAGTTGGAGTCCCCCTGAAACTCGGTCCCTGCACGCATAGGTGTAGAGCAGGCAAAATTTTGGGGTGTGAAGGATTTTGCCCGAATTTTACCAAACTTGCCCGAAACGTTTTTGTGCTATTTTCTCCCATAAAGACCTTTTTTTCGTATGACCTCCAAAAGAGGGGTCATCATGTGTTTTTCTACAAACGTTGGACGCCATTTTTTGAAATCAAACAACAACGTTGGTCGCCATTTTTGCCCAGATTTTCAGGGATTTTGCCCAGAGTTTCGACAAATCAAAACTTTTGAGGGTGCTCTTGCATCCCCTGCACCCTCGCCTCCTACACCACTACCTGCACGTACAAAAATTGCGCATATTATATCTAATGCATATTATATCAGAGATCTCTGGTTGACATTATCACAATTGGGTGGCAATATTACGTAACAAACACGACTGTGCAATTGAAGCGCTGATATTGAATGGAGAACTCCAACGCATTTGGTGCTGCGTTGAAAAATTTTACGCAGGTTTTAAATGTCGTCCAGTAGCGTAGCCAGCCCAAAATTTTGGGGGGGCCAAAATATTTGTTTTTGGGCGAATAACACTATTTTGTTTGGAAAAGCGCCTCTCAAAGCATAAAACGACTATATTTTCTAAAAATATGGAGGGGACATGGCCCCTTTGCCCCCCCTGGTTACGCCTATGATGTCGTCGCTTTACTGTACAAGGTAAAAATTTAACTTTGGTCGCCCACATCGAGGTCACATTTGTGAATAGTGAGGTGCCTGTTTGGCTGATGTTCCTCATAATCAGACTTGGACAACTAGAATTTTTTAGCTTTTCTAAATTAGATTAGAATTAAAATTAGAACTACCTCAGCTGTCAGAAATTAGATTATAATTAAAATCAGCGGAATTTCGAAAACCAGAAATTGAACTAAAATTAAAATTACGTGGAGTGGACAAAAATCAAAGCGACTTTAAACCAAGTTCAATTCATGCCTAAAGGTAGATTCATTCTCATAAGCATGAGAATAGAAAAGATTCGTACGGCCAGATTGGCGCGTTTCTTGCTGTACAATTCGTCTGCATAGCTACAGACTCGTTCCGACGGAGCCCATGTCGCTGTCATACCCAGTTCTTGAGCAGCAGCCTCCAGATAAGCCTCAAGGGAAACAGTGTTCACTTTTCCAATACCCTAAACGGTTTTGTCCACACTGTTTGTCTGGGGGCACATAAGTTTTTGCACAATTGCACAACATCAAGTGCCGGACACCTTACGCAATTTGGTTGTTTCGGGATACGTTACATTCTGTCAAATCAACAAGTTGTTTGTAAAACTTTTTTTTTCGTTATTGACAAAATGTCTTCGCGGGCTGGACTTGGCCCGCCAGCTGTAGTTTGGAGACCCTGCTCTAAAACATCACAGCTGATTGACTGTCGCAAGTACCAGATGACTGTTATGAATTCTCCGTGTGTGAGTGGATAGGCAATGTGACTTAATAATAATAAATTGATAAGGTCACGTAGTTTGTACTGCAGCTGTGAATGCGCACAGAAATTTCATCGAGTTTTTACTCAGAACCTTCGCCAGAAAGTCTTAAGTAGGGGTCTTTGCGTCTGTGAAGGGAGGCTTGACATTCTCAAATTTGATAAAATCACTGATTTATATTGTTTCATATTTCAATTTAGGGGGGGGCTTGGAGCTTTGTTTGGGAGGGGCTAAGCCCACCACAGCCCACCCGTAGCGACGGGACTATTTTTACTGTTCGCTTTTCAAGTGATGGGATGGCGGCGTGGCACTTGTGACAATTTTGTCGCACTTCCCTTGCACGAGGGTGGATTCTCGTTTCATCTTTAAAAATACCATTGGACAAATTAGCATTTTTGGCAAAATCGGAAATTAGATTAAAACTAAAATTAGAGCGCTGACGCTTTTAGCGAATTAGATTAAAATTAGAATTACCGTCATTTCGTTCTACTTCAGCGAATTAGAGAACTAGAATTATTTAGTTGTCCAAGTCTGCTCAGAATACAAAAACAGTGAAGTTTACTCGGTACTGACAAAAAGCGACCGTCATAGGAGTGCCTGTTTCACCGAGTTGGTCGTAAAACGAGGTTATCATGTGTTTTGAAAGGTCGTTGGAGAAATAGGAAAGACCGTTTCGGTCTGTCAAATCACCTTAACAAACACTGTTTGCGACGTGTGTTCAACAAACGTAATTTGTCAGTTGGTGCAATTGGGTTTTGTTGAAAGGTGTCGAACTTTAGTTAATTTACATTTTAATCTGGAAATGTTGTTCATGAAATTATCTACAATGTCGAGCATTTTCTGCTTTGGTAATGCAAAACAACGTAAGTTCAAAATTTTAGAAAGATCGGTTTTTATTTAGGTTAAACTAGGCGCGTCGCCACGATCTGCGTATTTTGGCAGGAACAGAAAAGCAGTCACTTGGAACCAGGGTCGCAACCAGCTGATAATTTCGGGGATGGGGGCGAAAGGATTGTGATTTGCTATTTTACTATTTTGTGGAGGGGAAAAATAATTACAACTTGGCGTTGTACCTTACAACTAAACATGGTTTTGAAAATTTTTGAGGAAATTGCCCGCTTGACCTCTGGTTGCGGGCCTTCTTGGAACGAAATACTGAAAGAAAGTCATCACAACGAACGAATGGGGGCCAGTAACTGTAAATGGGATGCCAGAAACCACTGTCCCCCACTGACGACAAAGTCTGTTCAATCACAAATGTTTCATCATTTATTTCAATATACTTTGTCTGTGAGTTTTGATAATTATTTGCGAAACTCGGTTAAGTTGAAAATAAAGAAGTTTAAGAGGCAACTTTTTGTTTCATGTACAACTTCGCGCGAATTCCAAATTTCACGGTGTTCTAAATATTACAAAATATCGCAGAATGGCTGCCACTTTGTTTTTCTTTCACGTTGAAGCAAAGGTTTATCCAATAATGCATTCTCGTCCACCACCACTCGCTATCGTGGTCATCTGTTTTTGCTGCAAAAGCGATTGCGGTGCCTAGAGCAGGATCTTTACGCACCTTTCACAAGCAACCTATTCGTGTTTTATTACCCAAGTCCAGAAGAGATTCCAAGTTGTTATCACTTTATTTTTTTTCCAATAGCGAATATGTTAAAGAATCTTTGTTAATATTTTCATCTGATCCTTTGGTTTCAGAGACTTGTTTCGCAGCAACCTAAGCCATAACTGGTTGGTAGCTCCTTGATTTCACTTTCACATATTTTGAAGCAAGTTTAGTCTCCAAGAAGCAGGCAACCTTGCGTCAGTTAAGCAATCAATATCGCGCAATCTCTTTTCAGTGGCACGCAAGAGCAAAGTTCAAACAGTGACGCAATCAGTTAAATGACTCCGCTGCGTGCTTTTTCTAATAATTAATGATTAACCTTGGTAAAGTTGTACGGTTGCGTGAAACCAGGCGTATCTGTGGATAGGTCTACGCTACGTGCAATCAATTTCAGATTAAAAAATCAACCACATTTTCAAGTGTCGGGCGGTTGGGCGTTTGAAACTTAGCATAATGGTTTGTGAGTCCCGGTATAACAATCAATTTATTGCTATGCATTTTAGTTCCGTGACTTTCTTTTCTTACAGTACATTCGACGAACGCCAAGGCATGCTTGGAAATACTTGCAAACGGGTTTGGAAAACCACTACGGGATGCTGGATTTCTCACAAATAGTCACAGCATTTCAATCTGGTTCCGCAACTGCCGACCGAAGGTGACAATCCAGCTGGTCTGGGAATTGATTGTTCGTCTTAGAAAGCAAAGTTTGTGCCTCTGATTAAACAATTCGATTTGGCATAAATTGCCACAAGACAATGAAGAAACATTAAAGCGGGTGCAAAGCTTGGTTTCGCTGAGTGCCAAAGATGAATTCCCGAACGGGAACGATATAGGCTGTTTCAGTCTGGATTTGAAGCTGAAACAACACCTGAAATAAGCTTTGCTGCTACTTAATTTTTCCAGATGTTCGAAAAGATTAACAAACTATGCAGGTAAAATGAACGTCGCTATTGATTTATCGAACAGATGAGCCTGGCAGTTACGTGAAGCCTACCAGGTGGAACAGTTTCTACCATAAAACGGCCCATAAAAGCATGTTTGAATGCTTTTCAGAATACATGTTGCAAGATATTTGTACTTCAAGACTAACTCGATGTCACTCATTCGCAAAAAGCCTAGTAACAGGGTTTGAAAAGCAGAAGCTCTGCATTAGAATGCCTTTTCGTTCATCTGGAGCAAATCAATATTTTTGACACGCTTAAAAACATTTGTTGAAGACTTTTAACTGAATTTCCCCGGGAGGATCTCATATCACAGATTTCACAAAGTTGTGTCAAGCATTATTAATAGATGTGAGGAACAACGCATGTTAAAACTGCTGCTAAACCCAGTTCTGCAACGATCGTAAGTCGTACGACTGCAGGCTGAAGAGTATGACAAGCCTACGGTCTGGTATTGCAAGTCTTCGAAGAACTTAAGAAATATTTCCGCATTGTTCACCTGCCTTTTTTCTTAGCTGCACTGCGCTAAGTGTTGCTAGTATCGGAGCACTTGATAATCAAATCATCGGAGTACTTAAAAAAAAATACATTGAGTGTTCTGTGGTGCAGGTGATCTTTGCGTGAGTGTGATACTAGCGAAATATAGTCACTGTGCTTGTGCGAACGCAATAGAAATTTAAAGGTTGTTTTTAAACTCTGGGCCAACCGCTGTTACGTCAACTTGCTGTAGTAAGCAGTGCTTCTTAATATTTCTGTCGAAAGAGCCATCAAGTGCTTCACATGCCTCTTCCGTCGAAATCGTAAGATCTAGCCTAATTGGTGCAGAGTTCAATTCCTGCTGCCATGCACCACAACTAGTTACATTCTTGCTGCAATTCTTGTTTGTTTTACACCTCTCAGCCGCGGTGCGGCTTTACGCGTAGCTGATTGAAATTAAAAGCCATTTTATTGCTGAAAACTCGCTTTTGTTGAATAAACCTACCGAACAGAGTCATCAGTGATGATAACTGAAGTTGGAGATGCGCGCTGTGCGGAACTTCAGGCACCAATGGGGGATTCTTACTTCAGTGTGCAACGTCATCAAAGGGCATTCAAACCTGCTTCTGGTTATTTACACATTCACTTTTTAATTCACACTACACCCCATGCAAACATTTTTATTTGAAATTCATGTCATGTCGAAGCCAGTTTATCAGGTTTGTTGTTAACTTGACGAATGTTCATGTTGATTCTGGAATGAGCCAAGTACAAGTCGACTGGGTCTCTTCGCTCAACTTCAACTTCACAATCGAGGATCCTTGGCACAGCGTGAAAGGCGAGACGGGATTGGCCGGTCATGATCATGACGTCACCAGACCGAACAAGCATAGCGGTTGGCTTCTGTGTTTTGGTTTTGCCTGAGATGGAACAAACCCAAGTGAATTGATTCTGTGGCCAGTAAATACACTGCTACTAATCCTCATCCAGTTGAAGATAAAACAAATCTAAAAACAAATCTACTAAGGGCATTTATACTCGGAAATATTTAAAACTCTCGCACTGTAAAGTGTTTGCAAAGCAACTTTTTTCATATCGACAAGACGGCAGGGCCATCTAGAAGAGTTTCGAAGAGACACCAGATTCTTTAGCACAACGCAATATTGTCGAGAATTGCTCCTCCTTCAGGTGACAGTAATGTATCGAATATACAAACAAGATAGTAAAAACTTAATCCTTGTTAGTTTTGTGCGATTCGAGTTTACTAGTTGTCTTGTTAGCAAACATTCTGATTTTCTGATACGATAAGCCGTAGACCTGTACGCCGAAAATCACAGTTCATAACTTGAGCGATAAAATCACAGTCCATAACTTGCGCGATAGCACACATAACGGCAGAGGGCAGCGTGTACAGAAAACTAACAGCACCTGAAACAACCTTTTCATATCGTTCTGTCGACTTCAAAACTATTTATTGCTTCACAATCGCGGTGAAGCACAAAAAGCTGATAACAACTTTTGGTTAAGAGGGCCACGCAGCAGTAAATGTTTTCGCCAGCCGACATAAACACCGGGTACCGCTGGAGAAGCGCGGTTGTTGCTAATACAAGACATGTGAACCTTGAATATGGCAAACACATTGGACAGCATGGATCAAAGTTGTAAACGGGAAGCCCAAACCTGGCTCCAGCCCGACATTTCTTTGTGAAGCCCGATTTAGGTCCGAAAGCCAAATTTACCGAACGAGTTAAGTTATACGAAACTGCGGGGGTATTGGTGACGTAGCAAAGTCAACACGACTAAGTAATTCACATTTAATCGTTTTTGTTGAAGATTTAATCAACTTGATTGCTTCAAAAGTAACAGGTAACAAAAGTTTCCATCGTTGCGAAAAAGTTTTGCATATAGGCCCGAAACATTTTGACAAATTTAAGCCACAACTCTGGCGTGAATATCTGAACAAATATAAGTTTTGTCTCAGCACAAAAGTTACTACCTCCCATAAGAAACACAGCCGGCAATCCGAAACTTATGGAGACCAGTGGAGCGCCAAGAAAACGTTCAGAATGGTCGGTGTGAGGACACAGCGTTGATCCAACATGATAATAATTAATAATCGCCGCCTGCAAAGAGTAAAATAATTGAATTATTACTTTTTCACTGACAGTGCTAAAAAAACAGAAATGCTTAAATTGAAATGCGTTGCTAAGAATAAGAAACAAAGGCCAGGAGTGGAGAACCTTCGTCCCGCGTGAACATTTAACATGGCCNGCATCAGATTTTTCGTCACGTAAGTAGCACACAACATCGCTTTGAAACGAACTCCATGATCAGCATACACTTCGACAGTAAGTCAAAAGAAGTGTCTCTCGCTCCTCAGGTTTCTCTCCTTTTTTCCTCGCCAACGTGAAGACAGAATTTTAAGCTAAAATTCATTATTGTTTGTGGCCCGCTGGTGACATTCCGCAATTTAATGCGGCCCGTATTAGTACATAAGTTCCGCACCCCTGTCTAGAGTCTAACTAGTATGTCACACATTACATCGAGTAACGTGACTTATACCAAACTGTCTGATGTTGATTAATCCCTTTTCTCTAATCATTCTGAGCTGCTATTTTCATATTCCCTAATGTCAGATGGCTAGTTCCGCGTCATCTATCTTCAGTTTCAACTGAGTTTCAATAGTTCTCGATTTATTTATGACATGTCTTACTGTAGGATTTATCATACTACGGGCCGGTAGCATGTAAGTTTATCTTTTACTAAGTTATACAACCAAAAGCACTTCTGTACGGCATGCGTTTGCAAAACATTTTTAGCAATGCGACGTTCACTCATCGAACTAGGTCAACTAATGAAGTTATTTAGATTACGACATTCAAGCAATTCTCCGATTGAATGTTGTGATCTAAACAATGTTTTGACGATGAGTGCCACGGGCAACATTATTTTGCAATGCTTTGCAACGCTATTACTCGCTAGTTGATTGAGCTATAGGGAATTGTTCAAACCCTCCACGGATTCAGCAAGTCTTCTAGTTCAGATTAAAAAAAACATTTTTTCATTTTGGGTTTGGGGCTTTCTACGGGAAACGTCAAAATGGGGTGATGTTTTCGCGTTTTTGGCCAACTTTACCTGGCCCTGAGCGCCAACCCAATGAGACATTTTTGGCTCAAGTTTTTTTGGAAACTAGGCTTTGATCCGCGTGTTTCGAGCCCTTGATTGACTTGCTAGCATATCTAGAACCAAAATTATGGCTCAAAAACCCAGTTTTCGACAAACATAAAAAAGTTTCACAAAATGTAACATTAGCTATTTCTGGCCAAGCTCTAGTAAGCCATAACTCGGCAGCAGATTGAGCCAGAGAGCTGTTCAAACCCTCGAAGTCTTGTAGTTCAGAATAAAAAAAAATTATAAGTTTTGGGTTTGGGGTCCATGGGGTCATGACTGGGGTATGTTCTGCGGTTATTTTGATGACGTCATCGGCCGATCCAACGAGCCGATATTGTGGCTTAAAGTTTTACTGGATTCTAGGCTATAATACTGGTCTTTCGAGCCGTTGATTGACTTTCTAGCATTTTTGGTTCCAAAGTTACGCCAAAAAAATCCAAATATTTCAGGAATTTGCTGGGTAAGTTTCAGGGATTTCCCTGATTAATTTGCGTTTTGTTGGCCATAATTTTGGAACCAGGAACGCTAGAAAGTCGATCAAAGTCTCTAAAGACGCGTATTATAGCCTAGAATCCAATTAAANTTGAGCCACGAAATCGGATCGATTGGTCGACTCCCAGGGGATGATGGCGTCATCCAAATGTAAACAAATATGTATAAACATCCTCTCTTTATGTAAACATCAACAAAAAAAACGACATCCCAAGCTTAAAATTTGTTTGCAGTCTAAACTACAAGACTTCACGAGTCTTTAGAGGGCTTGAACAGCTCTCTAGCTCTAGCTAGTTGCTGGTGTGTTATGGCCATACATAATATAGGTGTAATACACCCCAGGTTAGCGTTTGTGGGGGTAGAAATTTTTATCATTTATTGGTTTTGGGTCATAATTTTGGTTCCAGATATGCTAGAAAGCCAATCAAGGGTTCTAAAGACTTGGATGATAGTTTAGTTTCCAAAAAACCTTGAGCAAAAAATTGGCTCATTAGATTGGCACCCACCAGGGTCGGGTAAAGTTGGCCAAAAAAACGCAAAAACACCCACACTTGTGGCGTCCCTCCCAGAGAACCGCAAACCCAAATCGAAAAAAAATTTTTTCAATCTCAACTACAAGACTTGCCGATCCATAGATGGTTTGAACAACTCTCTTAGCTCAATCGGCTGGCGAGTTATGGCGTTGCAAAAAAGTGGGGCACGCGGGACTTAGAGGGAGTCAGCGCACACTTTCATAAATCCAACTGTAATTTTTGCTGCTTAATTTGTAAAATTAGATATATATGATGTTGCGCTCAAAACGCATGGGGCAAAAATATTTTTGCAAAAATTGCCGGCTGTCGCAATAACCTGACAAAAATGTTGGTTGTCTTTATGCTTTTGGTAAGTCGCAAGCTAGGAAATGAGAGTTCACGCAAACGCTAATCTTAATCAGTTTTTTGTTTCCTTCCTAGAACTTTTGTTCTAGCTTGCAAGCGAGTATCGAACAGAATGGTTGTGCAACTTACATTATTCATCTGGGTCACAGTGAAAAAAATTAGCGCCATCTGCTTTAAACACCCTGGTAGTATTGTTGCGATCGGAAAGCCCAAGCGGCAAGTGCGCAAAGCTTCACACTGTGGCAACAAGCAACAATAGATCACCCGACGATATTACTCTGTTATTGCTTGTTCGCACCACATATATGGGTGTTGTTCTTCGCACACATCCCATTCGTGGTGAATCGCACATTCAACGCATCGCCAACGGAGAGCTTGCAACAGTATATTTTACATACTGCTTTAAGCAACGTACATACTGGTAGTTGTAAGCAGGGTTGCGGAGTCGGAGGTAAAATATCCGACTCTTTAACATCAAGAGAATTAAATTTGGCTGTTACAATCAATGGAAATCCTGGTACACAGCAAGAAATCTGTTTCAACAAAAGTTTCAAAACAAATTGTACCATTTCAACAGGAATTTCCAATTTAGGAGAGTGACGTAAAAATGATCCAATTGGACATTCGGACTCGGACAAAAAAATCCGACTCCGACTCCCAATGTTGTTAGGTATCCGACTCCGCCCAAACACCTCCGACTCCGCAACCTTGGTTGTAAGAACTCCGTTCTGGTTTAACTTGAGTTTAGTAATATTGGCATTTGGAGATGTTTCGGTAGAAGGAGAGTTAAGAAAAACACACTACAGGATTACCTCTCCCATGTAATCAGAACACCCAACAGCAAGAGCAAACAACTTGGACATTTCGTTCAGATCATCAGGAAACAAAGATTTGTTGTTATCTGAATAATTTTTTGTGTCCCAATCATGATGATAGCCAATGGTTGACCAACGCAGATTCCATATAGGCAATGTCTTCAGAAAATCCAGCTGCCCTGGACAATCAAGTACTGTTATTGATAAAGAGGTGCTTTAACAAGTTAAATGTTAGCAAATAAGTTCACTTGTCAAGTAAACTCCATATGCACTGACATTTGTACTGGCCAGTAGAATATCTATCATGTTGCACCCACATTTTTCTGCAAGTCCTTTAAAGCACATATACCCAGTTACCAATGTGGTATGTTTAACTCCAGAGACTTTAATAAAAGTTTAAAGAAGCTTCATCAATGCCCTTGTAAATGTGCAAGCAGTATAAACGTTGGTGAAAACATTGAACACTCTACCACCACTACTTTCTGAAAAGTCTTAAAATGCTTTTAAGCAAAATTGTGAAATGGTTTTGATTTTCCTTAATACACTTTGAGGTTTGGATTTTTCTTCAGAATATAGTCAAGTTCTAATTCTCATTCGCTTACATTGAAGGGCAAGGGTTGCCATACTAAACTTATTAGTGAAATTTGCAATTATTCTGATGAACAAAGTCTCACAAAAGCTGTTGTAAGCTTGTATGTGTCTATCAAGACTGTGGAGGCTGAGCCCACATGATTTTGGAAGGCTGGACCCAGAGCTTAAAATTTGGGTTCTGGTTCCACAGACATAGTCTGTGGGGCAAGTTGTACTGTACAGAGAATGGGTTGCATATAAGTACAATGGTTTATGGTTTTCAATCGACCAAATCGTTCTGGAGCCAGAGCCAAAAAATATAGATGCCTGAAGCTGGAGCCAGATATTTCTGTTCTGGCTCAGGCTCAACAGCCCTGGTTTCTACTGTCATTTCTGAAGTATAAATTTTAATTTGAATATTCAATCGGAAGTATGTCAGCATTATTTGCTTGGCAGCTTTTTCCTGGGGTTGTGTTCAATTCTTGGAAATAAACTTTATATATTTTTTGAAAATAAACAACCTGTTTGCATTATTGATGTACTTATTTGTGTTTTAATGTGCATGTGCAGCAATAGACAAATTAATCACAATGAAGGAGTAGTAGCTGCAAAACCTGCCATATTTGGCATGGGAATGAAAATACTACCATGGCTTATAGGTGCAACTCCTGATACAAGTTATCCAGTATGACACAATCTCAAAAGAAAACGTAATTAAAGCATCTGTTGTTTGCATGTCTTATTTACAGAAAGCACAGTGTTATCACATTAATATATACTGCTTCAAATATGAAGAAGTCAGGAAAAATTATACAATCTAAGCTGAACCCAAAGATCTTTCACTGAAATGGACAAGCATTCATCACTTCTTACATTTTAAGCAACTTCTACAAAAACTGAGCATAGTAGGGAATAACAAGCAATGTGTATGCCAAACCCTCTACGAAAGGATCATCACTTTGAAAAAATTCCAAAGCAAACCTTGGCAAGGCTTACGGTTACAGCATTGCCTATTCATCACTAGACCACAGTTCACATTTCCTAGAATCCCAAGCAAAGGTCAGTATGTTGGGGGCCATGTTCAACTGCAAGAGTGAAGGAAAATTTTCCACATATTGGTTTGCTATAACTAAAATGATTGCCTTGCACAGCTGAGATTAATTAATCCATAGCTGAAGCCCTGTGCAGTGTCACCACTCCAGACTAGAGTAGACCTGGAGATATTTGATGACTAAAAGGGTGCTTCAATTTCCTGAAAACAGTAGACTTCTGAACTGCAGCTTGCCCAGGACAAAAAACAGGTTAAGAAGCATATGAAAAGATACTAATGAAGCCAACATTAGGGCACATTTTTAAAGTACAAACCTGAATTTGTTCGGAGGCAACTGCCAGGAGCAGAGGCAATATCACCAGGACTCGTGTTCCATAGAGAATCAAAAGTAGACTTGGAGTAAAAGCTATTTGCTTCATCCAAATTTGTTTTGTTTGGTTTCATGCAAAAGGTTTCAAGACATTTGCGGCTCCACAACTTGCGGCCATAGTCAGAGAATGGGTTGCATATAAAATAAAGGCCAGAACCAGACACAGCTTCAAGCACCTTCCATGTTTTACTTGCTCTTAGTCCAAGGTGACTCACATCACATGGAATTTCAAAGTCATAACTGGATATTTCTTCACTACTTTTGCTAAAGTCAACAACTTCACCAAATGATGGTTTTTCTAACTTTTGCTTATAATACTTAAACAAGGGTTTGAAATTGTCCATACTTGAGTGCAAATAAAAGAAAACTTATATAAATATGCAAGTATTTAAAGTGTTTCACAAATAGGCNAATTTANTCTGGACCACCACGCTGTATATACTCTAGTTCTTCAATAGCAACAGGACGTCTTCGGAATCTGTTAGGTATAACTCTAAACACCTCAATGGTGTCTGGAGCATCACTTGAAAGGACTGGTCTGGCAGACTTGATGGCAGCAATGGAAGGCACACTTGCTTCTGGAAGTTTTGGGGTCCAATTGATTCTGGTTGGAAACTTGATCATGGGCACATGAGGCTTCAAAGCTTGAATCAGTCGGCCACTCATATTTTATTCATTTATAAGAGATAACATATAATATCTTTGTTGATGTTTAACACTGCATATATACACACCACCTAATAAGCCACAATCCTTTTGAAAAAATGCATGTTCACAAATGCACCAAATGATATTAAAGAGAGGCATGTCATTAGAGTAGCAGTCCTTTCAAAAGCCAACAACACTCTAGCACACGAACAAGGCTAGGAAATGAGAAATACAGATAGTTCCTGTTTCAGATTATTAGTATTTGAAAGCATACTAAACATTAGATTATAGTTCACATGTACTTGACTTACTAAAGATTACCTGAAAACCACCATTAACTGCTTTTTTCACTACCTGTACTTTGTGATATTTTGAAACAAACACAATTAAGATGCAGTACTTACTGTATATTATTGCCATTAAATTCATCAACATATATGAAGGTGTAACTCCTTCAGTATCAGTAGTGACATTATTAAGAATGTTAAACAACAAAAAAAACAATGCTTGACTAAAAAGCAATTTCTTTTCTGCAGTTTTTCAATGACTAACTCAATGTGCCGATGGTACACTGAAAAAAGATGGTGTGTGGAGAAATATTTTACAAGTTTTAACTCCACGTATCTCAAATTTTACAAATTCTAACTTAAATACCTCAATCATGTAACTACAAGTACAAGGTATATTTTACAATGTGAAGCTATTATCAAACTACCAGGAAGCACAAATTTTGAAGATGCATGAGCAGTACACTTTTGAAGTTGCTTTTGTACTGAGGCTTAATAATCAGCATTGTGGAGAGACTAACAGATTATGCTGCACAGAACAAAGAAACAATTTGCAGAGTAACCCACAAAGACAACATTTCAAATTCATAAACGTGTAACATGGTGTCAGTAGCAAACATTTCTTGAATCAGTCATTGTTAAACTTTCCCATAAGCAGGCAGTTGCTATTTCAAAAGAAAATATGCTGGTAGCAGGTATTTTGTTGCCCATCTAACAGCAGTGCATCTATTGTACCAATGAACATTGGATGGAAAAACTGTGATCCATGACCTTTACTAGAATGACAGACAAGCTGCAAGGTGGCAACTTTTTCAGATGCAGGGCAAAATCAGTTTCAGCTGATTAAACCCTTTCTTTTCTGAGTACTGATATACAAAACATTGTTGCCTCTGATAAATGCATCTCCATATTTGTTTTTTAACTGGCCATTGACGTACTCTTCAGTTTGTTCAAGAGCAATGTTCATGTATCCATCAAGACATGCCAATACTCCTCTGTAGTCCACACCGGAATTTAACTTCACTACAACAGGCCGACCAATGATCTGTTTCAAGAAGTCACTTGGGGTCTGTTTCCTGCTCATTTCCAAGATTTTAGTCAAGTTTTATTTTCTAACACAAAAGCTCTGTAGTATACCTATCGATACAAAAACTGTTCATGAACCACAGTAGACACATGATACTGTATTAAAACTTGTTGTGACACAAAACAGGATAAAAATAAATTCAACAGAAAAAATTTTCCACCATTGTGCCAACGCAAACAGCATTAGTTCAATAGCCTCAAAGTTAGGTGACTTATAGACAGACACTGAATGAAGCGACACAGGACTTTTTGAGCAAGAGCATTCAAGTCCTACCCAGCAAGAAGTGAAATTCAAGCTACAACCTACTACTGATTCAGCATCTCCCAAAAAAAGTTGATTAATTGCAATAAGATCAGGCAAGTTGATTGCACAATACTGGACATTGTACAAACCACGTGACCAATTTTTTACAACATAACCAGTCACTTGAAATCTTCTCATTTGCTGAATATATCTAGTGCCTGATGAACATTTTGTTCCAAATCATTACCCCAAAAAAATTTGTAGCCTGATTCATAAAAGATATGTGTAAAAGAACTACGTTATAAAAGTCAGCTAATTAACACTGACAAATTTAATACAGCAGTTCTAAATGAACTATAATAGTTCAATAATAAGATATTACAGACAGGGCTTCAGAATCCATATTATTTTTGTTTGACTCAAACTTCAAATTTTGTGAAAATGAAGTGGTTAAAACTTTTTACCTCCAACTCCACAATTTTTTTTTCTGAATTAGCACTTTGTAAAGCAGGTCTTTTTTCAGCAAAGTTTGCAGAAATCAACATAAAACATCTTTTCAAAATTACCTGCAATTATACATTGCTTCCAAAAGCATGTTGCTGAATACTTAAATGTGAGGGTGCAATATATTTAGTTTGAATTTATTGACCACATGTGAACAGCCTGAAATANCATACAGAATNCAGCATATAATTACATCTGTAATTTTAATACATCATCAGTGCTATCCATAACAGCATTACTTGCAGATTAAACAAACTGTGTAAAGATACACATCAATTTTTATCTATTATTATCGAGCATTGTCATAGTAACAACCACAAATTTGCAGACCTCAAAAGCAATCGTAGTTGTTTTGAGGCAATTTGATCATAACTTGATAGATTATGCTAGAGTCAACCATTTAAAGACATCATAAGATGCATAAAAAAGCAGGTACTTTTGCAGTTGAAATTTTGTGTGGCAATGTGACATTACTAGGATCCCCCTGCCCCCTATGACATTATTATGACCTTTCAAAGAATTTCAAATGCCAATTCAACTGTAACTGTTTTTTAAAAGTAATAGCTAGAGGTCCGCTAGCACACCTTCATTTAAGAATTATTTTTCTGCCACCAATCACAAGACACTGTTCCAACCACTTCAAACCGTGTGTACTTTTGCCCCTATGAAACGCTGAGTTCGCCCCACTAGCGATACAGTGAATGTAGTCAAGAAGTGTCTATGCCTGTTGTGCAAGTGCTTGTCAGTTCGGATCTCACCATTGCTGCTTTTGCTTCATGGTAGCAGTGGTTACACTTTTGATGGGAGCAGCTTTTATTATCTTTTTAAAAAAGTTTTGAAAACTTTGGGTTTACATTTAGGGCTTAGTGCATTACTAGCATGTGTAGTGTAGTCTAGAGCATGCTCATCGTGGATGCAGATGTTATGTTAGTGTCATATGACAGGGGGCAGACGAATAGTTTTTGAAAAATGAAGGTCTGCCGACAAACCTATAGTCATTGCCTTTTTAAAAAGGTGGTTCTAGTGTATGTCCAAGGCTTTCATGACAAAAATGATAGTATAGTGGACACATTAGTGCTTTAATGTTTTGTGCATTCTTACTGCGTAATTCCCAGTAATATTCCATTCGTGATTTAACGTGATGTACTTGTTTGCGAACAGTCCGACCGTCGACGCGATAGCCTGCAAACCTACATAACCGCAGTTGGTCGCTGTTTCCTGTGGCGCATTCGAATGCCCAACGCTTTGGTTCGTCGTCATTCTGAATTTGACTACATACCGAACAGTTGCGT
>JGI24159J19872_10004964_pt1 | contig 17098 bp, 12 predicted proteins | sample Ectturendosymbi4_FD_19872 | JGI IMG/M metagenome (IMG submission 19872) | reverse complement strand
ATGAACTGGTCTGTTATGAACATGGTCTGTTATGAATATGGTCTGTTATGAACTGGTTTGTTATGAACGTGGTCTGTTATTAATGGGTCTGTTATGAACGGGTCTGTTATGAACGTGGTCTGTTATGAATGGTCTGTTTTGAGCGGTCTGTTATGAGCAGGTCTGTTTGGAAACGGTCACCGTGGCACTCACACTGCACAAAAGTCAGCTTCACTGTTCTGGTGTGATGCAGTGATGAGCTTGCAGTGCACTCATTTCCACTCCTTCACCTGTAGACTCACGTTACGAAACTTGCGTGCGCATTATTCTACTGTTTCTCTTAGTTGCGTAACAATAACATGGCAACGAATCTTCAAAGGTTCACTTCAAGTTACGATAATTGCGCTTTTCCGCATGTGACTGTTGACCTCAGACATCTTTGGCAGGTGATGCAGCGAGACAGTGACTGTTGATAATGGTAAGACGCGTTTCATACTGCTGAATGAAAACAAGCAGGGGTGAATCTATAGCAATGCTTCCTCTTCCACAAGTTTCAAAATCCACTATAGCGTGAGATTGTGAGTGTGACCAATGTGCCTGTAGTGAACAGCTTAATCAAGCTACGCTTATGCAGGCTTCTTTTCACGCAGTATAAAACTACGCGACTTGTTAGAAATGCTGCCCCCCTCTGGTTGCGGGTCTGTACTAAGTGCAAAGCTTAAGCTATATTCACCGCACTGGCGAGTTTTCGCAATTCATCTGCTTAGTTTTTACGCCTTCTTCGTGTTCTGATTTTAGTAAATTCTTTAAGTTGTCCGATAGTCGTGTTAAGATACAGTGAAACAGTTTTGCGAGAGTGTCTAACTTTCGTATTTTTTTACCTCTAATGCTGATCTGAGCGTCGATTGTTCTTAATATGACTTATTTGTAGAAAGTGCTGGAAAAAACGGATGTTAGGCAGTTTATGGAAAGCAAAAGCATTTCTGATCGCCGAAGTGTAAAAAACAATCGGACAAAAGATTTCAGAAGTGAGTGCAGTTTTGTGGCAAACTCGTATAGCCTACCTACGGCTCCACTTGAAAAAGATTTCAAAATAGATGCGAATGGAGCGCGTGCTTTTGTGGGGAATTTTCTTTGTGGTGTAGAAACAGGAAAACGTTTTGTGAACGTCCATTTGCATTGCAACGTCAGCAACCTGAGAATAATAAGCAAAATGTCGACGTTGCCCTCCCCCCCTAAAAAATTTCTGCGGACGCCCATGGCTACTTTAACCCTTGCAGCAAGATTTCATGTATGGGCAAATCAGGCTAAGCTAACCACGTACGAAACTGAAAACTAAACAAAACGTATTCAGACGACACAACAGTTCTTGAATAATTTACTTTTTACTACACAACTGTTNAAGATGGAAAAAATATACACATTGTTCTATTCATCTACATTGCTTACTCTTGATTCTTGGATGTTCAATGTAATCAGTAGTTCAAAAATGAACAGTGTGAAAACTTTCAAGAATTTTCAAGGACGCCGGAAGATATTCAAGGACAACAAGTTGTTTTTCAAGAATCAAGGACATATCGAGTTTCGATAGCAAATTCAAGAACAATTCTTGGCGCTCAAGGACGTCTGGGAACCTTACAATAAAGTAAACTGGTTAAACCAAACGTCGCAGAGTCTAATATAGAAGGGGTGGCTACACCTGCTCTATGTATGAGCCGCATATCGTAAAACACAAGTTACAAAGGGCCGCAACATGAAATCTAAAAACACGAATTTATTTGCAATCTACACTGCTGTGTATAACATCATAATTCTTTTTGGAACGACTTGCAAAAGTAATATCGTACGACGCGCTAGCTACCACAGTATCATTTTACAATATTTCTACACTTTGCAATAGAAATAAAAAACAAATATATAGTTTTTCGGAAAGCTCAAAGAGCCGCATGGAAAGGTTCGAAGAGGCGCATGCGGCTCGCGAGCCGCAGTTTGGCCACACCTGTAATATAGTGTCTGAAAAGCGCAAATTGTATATGAAATGAAGATGTGCACTGTATAGTTGTAGTCCTACTATTGATTATGGATGCAGGTTTTCTATTTCTCTTCTTTCCTATTTCTATTTTGACTTTTGTTATACACATGGGCGTTGGAAAGGGGGGAAGGGATCCTTGCCCCCCCTTGGATTTTGAAATTATTAGAAAAAAAAGGTTGTTTTTTCAATTTCGAGGGGTAAAAACCAAATTTTACCACTTTTGGGCCCCCCCTGGAAAAAATTTTGGGAAAATCCCTTACTGGCCCCCCCTTGGAAAAAATCTTTCCGACGCCCATGGTTATACACACAATTGTTTTCTGCTGCATGAAATGTTCTTGTGGTTACTTTTCGTTGCATGATTTTAAGTTCTAATGCGTGCTTTATTTTGACCACTGTACGAACTAACGATTTTTGCATGAAAATGGTGTTTACTGATTGTTTCTGAATGAATGTCAAATGCAATCCTTTTTGTGTATACTAACATGTCCGATGATGGCAGAAAAGAAACCAATCAAAATTAGGGTAAGCTAAGCTCTCACTTATATGCGTACAGAGCCATGGCTGTCCTTGGAAAAGCGTCTCCCCCCTATAAAATTTTTTTTCGGGTACTTTTCGGTGGGGCGGCACTTTTGGTGAAAAGGAATAGCAAATGTTTTTTCACGAATGAACCTGAAGTTAGATTTAGGTTTTAGATTTTGGTTAAGGTTGGACCTACCATACGTCCCGGTTTGGCCAGGACTGTCCCACTTTAAACGTCTGTCTCGGTGTCCCGTCCCGGTTAGCAAAATGTCCTGGAATTTCACTTCAGTGAAATTTTCAAAATTATCTCCAGCCTGATGATGCATTGTTCTGAAATAATTCCGTCCTGAAAGTCTTGACTTTGCTTTAACCCGTGGATTACTTTACTACCTTAATTAATTAATTTGTGTTAGCGTGATACGGACCGCTGTGTCTAAAATAAACCATTCAAGATAATAATAATACAGGAATTGCCATCGCTCAATGGCCATTTGTAAAACTGGGGGCTTAATTGTTGCGTCATTTTTCCATTGCATTCAACGGAACTACAGCAACCGCTGCAGTTAGAAGCCATCTTAGGTATGCTTTGAGAAGGCAGGATAACTTTCAGTTAGTTTTGAGTCATTTTATGCTGAAAGAAATCTACAGTAGAACTTGACTTAATGCAGAGTAATGTGGTAGGCCAACAGTGCGGTATGGATTCCTTTCACAGATAAGCGCTAATTTAAGAGGTTAAGAAAAGTTACCTTGATTAGCCTACACTGCAAAAAACTAGTTGACAGCAGGCAGTAATTTAGAGAGAGTTAAGTAGATGTTTTATAATTATAAACGAATTATTAGAAGCAAAATATCGATGTTTTAACTGCAGCAGAGCTGCATTAAGTTGTTCCAACCAGAATTGTTTTCAAACGTACTGTAGTTGAGCAAAAGCGTTTTGAGGTTAGGCTACCTTCTAAATCGAAATCCGGGCCCTTATAAATCTAAATCTACTCTTCTTAACCGTGGCTAGCTGAAGGGAGGGCACTATTTGATGGGGGGCGGTACTTTTCGACTCGCCCCGGGGCGGCACTTCCCCATGTCTGGGGCCCTGGTTCGTGGCCCATCTACTGTACAACTTTTCCAATTGTTGCACATGCACAGAGAAGTAATGAAAACAACGAAAGATAAATTTAATATCAGAACGTGCCCTGCAATCAGATGCGAAGGCTGACCTGATTGTTGTTAGGCCTGGAAGCATAGATATTCGAGGCTCAGAAGGGGTATGTTGCAGAAGCATAGATATCTGCAGTTGGAAGCATAGAAATTTTACGAAAATGTACAACGCCGTAAGAGCGGTAGGGGGATAAAAGAGTTAAAGGCAATAAACTTATACAAAACAAAAAATCGTTACCAATTATTCTTGTTTCTGTTTAGTGGCAATGTTGACCTCAAAAATAATAACAAAAATTTTAGAAAATAATTCTGAATTTTCTGTGTGGTGGAATAGCTGCAATAAATTGTTTAAAATCTATCTTGATAAACCGTGAAATGGCCTGTGATACTGCTATCAAAAGGCACATCCGCCCCCCGTTACCCCCCTTTTGAAAGGTAAGGGGGGTCAATGCCCCCGTCATGTAACCCTCGCCTGCGTTCACGGTGTAACACTTCGCGACGAAGTGCGCAGCTGTGAAATTGGTAAAGCCCTGAATGCCGAACCACTTCTCCGAATCGAGAGACTCCAGCTACGGTGGTTCGGCCATCTGTCCAAAATGCCCCGGGAAAGATTGGCGAAGCAAGTCCGGCCTGACTACACCTACGGGAAAGCGGCCAAGAACCAAGTTGAGTGATTACATCTCCGGCCTTGCTTCGTCCCGACTTTGTTCTGAGCCAGCAGAACTATCTGATTGCTGTTAGTCATGACGTATGTCGAGTCCTCCTAGGGTCCTGCCCCCCGCGACACTTCCCAGAGAAAAAGTGGGCAGAAAAATGAATATTCGAGGCTCAATACATGATATGCATAGATCAACTCATCTTCCACACTAAGCCAGCTTCTAGATTTCGTTTACATGACAAGCCTGCAGAGCCGTCGCCAGAAAGTCAATAGGGGTGCTTTACGTTTGTGCGGGGGGACTTGACATTCAAATTTAACAAAAATGCCACTGATTTATGTTTCATGTTTTAATTTGGGGGCTTGGAGCTTTGTTTGGGGAAGCTAAATCCACCAAAGCCCTCCCTTGGCAATGGGACTGCATGCCTGTCTGCCTCAAAATGCCTTCAATAACGCATGTTGTGCAGTACCTGCGTGGTAGCCTATGTGGAAATTTCCATTTTGCAATAATTTCTAACACATGGTTACGACAGAGCGTATTGTGATCTTTGTAACTGGAGCAGCGTACATTTTCAATTAAAAAATTCACCTTCAAAAACCTACGCAATTACAATGTCCGGCCGTGGCCAATTAAAGTCTTCCGGGCCCGCAGGTTGAGAAATCCTGCTCTACAGTCACCTCGGTATTCAGATAAAACAGTTGCAGTTTTTTTAAATGTCATTGCAGTCAGTAGTCTACAGACGTGGTTTGATCATTCCGACTTGAAAGTAAGATGTCTACAAGTGTTTCTCAACCATTTCGCTGTAGGGACCCAAACCCAGACCTACGATTTTGTCAGAGAGCCGAACTAAAAATTTTTATCACAAGTCAATTGACAGTTTTGTTTTATTGCACTAAAGAAGTCTGTTATACAAAATGTTAGAGGTGTTACTTAATGACTGCTAAGAGCCGCACAAAGGATGCTTGGGAGCTGCATGCGGCTCTTTAAATAGTATTTGAGAACCATTGTTCTACAAGTAAAACCAACCCTGCCGGCCACCATGCCACACAGGGCCGCCCTGTTACGAACTCCTGGCGACGGGCCTGATGCCACAGCCTTTGCGATGATTAAAACCAAGGAAACATCAAAGGCACGCAGTTCCATTGCTGCAGTCTGGTGTCGTAACTCGTACTACCTCTACAATGGCTGTAGCTCCAGCTTCGGTCCTAAATATTAAACTGAGCTTCAGCTCCTGATTTTTAATTTTAGCTCCGTAGCTCTGTTCCAAACACTGATATTATCCTGCACATATAAAAGTATATACCAAATACATTTATTTGGTATGATTAACTTTAGTTGTGAACGGTAATTTTCGTAACTGCAACGGATGAAAAATGAACTTATTCATCAGTATCGCATCGTTTAAATCATTTGTCCATTGAGGCTATTGAGAGAACTTTATTACGAAACCAAAATTATCCGTACTACATGAAATTTGCTTGTCAAAAATTATGTGACGTACAATTATAGTGTGGCTGTGTCATAGTGCAAAACCGCAAACGTTTCAACATTCCTCTATCAAACATAGCGTTGTAACGTAAGCATGCACCAACTATATTAGACATGTACTCATTTTTATTTGAAGTGTTGTGTTTAGTTTTATAAGTAACCTAAACATGAACCTTATGTGCACATTGCATTGACTTTAGTTAAAAGTAGGGGGCCCTAAAAACTTTGTGACCCTGGACTGATTTCGCAGGGACTAAAATCCATTACGTATTGTTTCAGGGATCTCCCAACTTTTTTGTCAGAGGGCCACATGCTATTACACAAAAGTTTGAGGGTCGGACAACTTACGTAATGGGAGATGCGAAAATTTGTTGATCTGGTAGAATGTAACTTACGTTTCAGGATAAGTTACATTCTACCAAATCAACAAATTTTCGTAAATACGTTATTTTTTCACTATTAATGAAATGGCTTTGCAGGCCGGATGGAATGATTTGGTCCACGGACCGTTGTTTGTTTGAGACCCCTGGTCTAATTTATTGGAATTTGTTTCCTTTCCATAAGACCACAGGTAAGCACCTGAAACCTCGTCAGCAATCGTGCACAATTTTGGTTGACGTATGCTTGGTAGCGCCGAATTGTCTTGACACTAAATCTTCTGCGAACTACTCACATCACAAAGTGTCTTTCCTGTTGTTTTGACAGCGGTTGTGATCAACCACGCCTCAGTGCGCATTGTTACAAAGAGCACGCGTAAAGTTACTGAAAATGCTTGTGTCCATGGATTTAACTGCACGAATCGTTGCAGTCGAGATAAATGTACCGAAAGACAGCAACGCAAGCAAAGACAACTAATGTTGTAAGCAGCGCAAGACTGAAAAAAATCGTACAATTTTATTCAAATGCCTTAAGCAAAGCACTACTTTGAGCTGAAGCGCCTTGCTGCACCGACTTGAAAGCAGTGAAACTTCTAAACAGAACGAGTCGGGATCAGTGTTGCAAGAATCCTTAGGTGTTGGAAACGCAATGAATGCAATTCGTTTAAAGTTTCTCGAAGCATAACACACTGTAAAGTTTCAAACAGACCTGCTGGTGTGTAAAAATAATTCTTCATTGTGATCGCTTTACAAAAACTGTTTTGTGTCATATTTCATCAAATTTGATCAATCGAGCACATGTGCAATTAATGGTGTCCACAACACGCAGCGGAACGACGTAACAGCAATAAACGTTAAAGAACAAAAAAATTCTACAGAAGGCCAGAAAAGTACAACGATAGCGGCTGAGATGAAAACTGGTGTTAGCAGTATGCAACAGAGTGATCCAGAATACCACATTCATCGCAACTTATGAAGGAAGCTTCGCTCGTTTTTGTTGGAGTGTCCGCTTCATCATGAACGAGCATTCTGTCGAAGTGGATGTGGTTCAATTATTACAAACACCAACAAAACAGCTAAGCAGGTTGCACGTCAGCATCAGCAAACCGATAATACAAACATTCGATTAGAACAGGGATGTCTAGAATTCTAGATATCCCTGGATCAGAATATTTGAACCACACTTTCTGCGCAAGATATGCAATTCTTACGATCTATCCTCCCTACACTCATTCTTCTAAGTCACGAAACGCTTGTTTTGAAAAAAATGCTAAAATCAATGGTTGACGAGTTCTCTCAGTTAAATACCGTGAAAGAAGCACCGAGACCCCTCATGAAATGAGATCAAACGGTTTCAGCACTCTATACAAGAAGAAACAGGGGTACATAACAACTGGACAACAGCTACATCAGTGTACGTTAAGACATACCAGGGGTGATTAACCGTGACAAACAGGTAATGGTCTCAAAAAACGCTTTAGTGCCATTATGCAGAAAACAAACAGTTCATAATTCGTACAGTTAGCATGGAGGGGCAGGATACCACGTTTGTTTAAATCCACACTCTTAAAGACACCGGGTCAACAATTCATGTTACTGAATTTACGAACGAGAACGAAGTAACAAACAGCTTAACAGCGGGTCTTCATCAGGGTAGATTGCAAGTATAAGGACTAAGTAAGCAAAAGTACCTTTGGGAAGAACTCGTACTGATTGAGGCGTGGAGATAAATGGGATAAAAGCAATTAGAATATTTACTGAAAAAATATTTGCTCTGTCAAAACACTATCCATGCAAGCGTGAAATGCATCGAGAAACAATCTCTACGCATCACTGAACATGCTATCTTTCCACTGGTGGTTAAAACGCCGTGTCATTTTTTAATTCAGCAGTTGAAGAAAATTTCTGTTTTGGATTTTAGTATTCCTGTTGGCTGGTGTGCAGCAACTCATATTGATTTATTAAAACTATCGGCAGGGGAAACGTTTTGTAGTACTAATTTTATGTGTCGTAAGTTCGAAAATTTAAGGTATCGTATATATAAACAGATAAGCACTTCTTATGTCAACAAGACATGGCTTCAACGTGATTCAGCAAGCACTATCTACGTGAAAACTCGAACATGAGAAGAATCGCTTTATATCAAAAAAACTTCCTCTACACGGCACTACAATAATACGTGAGTGTTTTAGGCTTTAAACAGGGCAACGCGAAGGCAAGTGCTACAGTTACTACAATTTTACACCCTCCAAACTCGGCTTTGTCAGCAATGACCAATAACAGCAATCAAACTGACGAGCAGATGTTAAAAAACATGCAAGTTGTCTTGATAAGATAAAAAACATGCAAGTTGTTTTGATAAGATAAATTTTGTCTCGAAAAGACTTCTATGATTCACGGAAAACACTACAGCTTTACTTAACTTGGGCCATGCATCGGAAAACGACCAGAGGTCACATATAGCCAGTTTAAGCTCTTTACTCCAACCCAATCCAATGATTATATCAATACGGCCAACCCGTTTCTACATCACAACTGATCCGTTTGCTACCGGCCCGCTGTTAACTTTTAGAATTTAATGCGCCCGGCGCGCCCAAAGCTTTGAACACCGTTGAAGCTGAACCTTCACTTCCTCACATGTTACTTCAAGTACAAATACGAGCATTGTACCTCTTTACTGTGAGCAGCTCTCGTCTCCGCAGTTTTGAGAACATGGCGCCGGTCTTGTGTTTCGGGATGCTGTTCGAAGAAAGGACTTTGATGGGAAATGGGAGTAGTCTGATGTTTGCGTTTCAGATCGAGCGAGTCACGGCGCTTAACATTTTCAAGGTGACAGTCGCCATGGGAATCACACTCGGAACACAGCGATGACAAAGAGGCGCATCCTTGATCTGACGACGAAGCTTCAGTGGACAACCCTGTGTTCGTCCCTGGAAAAGTAACAATGTCGCATATCTCTGCAGATCACGCATTCAACTAATGGCAACTGTTGTGCACTGACATCTCGTAGGGAAGACAATTTCATAGCAATTATATTCACATTTTTAAACACGTTCACATTAACAGGTCTGTTCAACGCAAAATACAGCCATTATTCTAATGTCCAGAAAATAAACAAAACACGGATGTCTGTACAACTACTCCGGGAGAAACTTTTCTGTTTACTTCTGACATCAACCACGTAGCTGGAATTACTGTATATTAAAAGGATCATGCATCACGGAAATAAACAAAGGCTTTTAAAAAATCAGTAAATTAAGCAATCGATTTGAACATTTCAAAATATTTGGCAATGCTTACCCCTGTTCCAAAACTTTGCTTCATCATGTAATCTATTAACTTGACCATTTTTTTCAAATTATCTCAAATTTTAATAGCTTGTGTAAAAACAACCAAAGCTTTCATTCATTGTTTTCATGCGTTCATCTTTTCAGGTATACCAACAGAAAAACGATACGTGTGTTAGAGTGTACCCTAACGAAGTCGAACAAGCGTGCATTTGTATATGAATTACACAAAAAAGCACCAGCTGCAGTAAAAATCCAGGAATTGCGCAAACCGCTTGAAAAATGAAATTTTTCTGTGTAGGACCAAAGAATAGCGACCACCAATATCTGGTGAATCCGTTTTCAAAAACATAGGTTTGAATTTCTCTTAATTTTTAGTTTTAACCATAAATCTTAAATCTTATTCTACTAAACATGAAGTCAGTTTGATTTCACGCCTAGAGATTCCAGTTACTCAAACGTGTAAATCTCAAATGATAACATATTTTTTCGCACAACCGGTACTTCATGTTTATTCCTATAAAGAACTGGTATTTCACTCGCCATGACTTTAATCGAGCAGCGAAATACAGTAACCCTGGTACTCATTGAGACCGGCGCTAAGATGATCCCGAATTCCATCACGATTTACACGTTATACATCAGTGCAGATGTTTGCTTCGTTCGACCATCAGCAAGATTGCGCAGCGTGCTCAAGCAACAACAAATGACTACTACTACACACTACAGCAATGAACCATCATAGACAAGAGTCACGTACATACAGGGTATTTTTCAGCAAAAATGTCAATCTATTCCTGACTGTGTTCGCGGAATTTCTGTCATCACGCCACATCGCTGAACCCTTATCACTCTTGAGACAACTTGATGCAATCGCACACAGACGTATTCACCACAATGTCCTTGGAAAGGAGAAAGGACCCTGCTACCCTGAAGCCAGTGATAGTGGACTGTTCAGACGAGTCTCAGAGATTGCACGAAGAAAAACTGCATATAGCTCAGGGGTTCCCAACCTTTCTCTTACCATGTACCCCTTCAGCATTCTGACAGATGAGCATGTACCCCTAACATTTCTTATGACAATACATTTTATCATGATTATTCATTGATATATTTAACAATAAGCATATAATGATTTTTGAAAAGAAAATTCATTAATATATGTGTAAACATTTGGAAATAAATAATACGCAAATATATTTTGCTCTTCTATTGATAACCTTAAATGTACCCCTTCGGATAGGCAAATGTACCCCTGGGGGTACATAGCACATGTACCCCAGGTTGGGAACCCCTGATATCGCTCATGGAACGTGACATGGGGTGGTCGACGTGCTTATCAACAAGTTCGCGGCTACTCGCCCCATAACGATGATCAGCGCAGGAACTTTCCAGCGGTTTCAACCACGCACACATCCAAATCGCTCACAAAATCGAAAGACGGACTCCTGTGCTAAGCTAAGGTTCACAACCTACGCAACACAATTAGTGTGTGCTCTGAAATGTGTATATGTTGCATGGCGGTGAAACAACTGCCTGCCGGTGGCAATAACAGTTACTATCAGCTGTTAAGACAGACAATTAACTTAAGCAACGAAAAAAACGGTTTTCAAAACAATTAGCATAGAATAATCCAACAACATCAGGTGATACGGCAGTTGTCAACTTTGCAGGAAACATTCCGTCATTTTTATTTAACTTCTAATTGCCGGGAGTGGTTGAGTTCCATTCATTGGTGCAATGGCCAGAGTGCGCTACAAAGTGAGTTTTATGCCAATAGCGAATAGCTGCTGCGAAATAATAATACACTTGAGTGGTCGAGTGCTAGCAAAAAAAAAACGCTAAAACGCTCCAATAAAAAATATCCTAGTGCAGTCAAGTCAAACAACAAAAAAATAGAGGAAGCAAAGCTAAAAACTTAATAATTTGCAATATCACAAAAATAGACATAACGTTGTTCCCGTACAGTGTACACAGAGGCTTTCAACCTGTGGCACGCACCCTGCTGATGGTACGAGAGGGCTTTTCAGGTTGCATGCGAGCAGCTACTGGGTAGTATGGGAAGTTTAGTGTTAGATGAATATATGTTAAGTCCACTATTGAAAATTCAGTTTATTACACGTCTATTTCGCATATTCAATCACCCAATAATCAAATGCTTCCCACGGTTACTTAAGTTAAACAGCTGTTATTGTGAATTAAATTTTTAACATAATACCGCCATTGTTGCGCAAGCGTACGTTACGAAGCATAGATCTGCTTGTGGAGAAGTAACAGTTGAAGCAAGGCCTCCTTGTGAAGTCTTCGCTTCACGGGAACAGCAACAGTGGACCAAATTTCCGATCATACAATTGCCAGTTTTGAAATGGTTCGCTGCGCAGCGCTTTTACTGGCATAATGCGGCGGTTACGTCAGGCGAGTGGCGACAATTGAGCAGGTTAAAGAAACAAGCAATTACGAACAGCAGGATAGCGCCGTGCCTCACTTTGAACGCCTCAAATTGTAGGGAAAACGTTTCAATGCAAGCCAGCCAGAACGAAACTGACCAGTTATTTACCGCCTGGGAAGTGCTCGAAACCAAGTCACTAAAATCTTGCAGCGACGTGATTAGCTGCTCTTGTTCTGTTAATTCACGACAAAATACGAAAAGGACAGGCACACAGCTGAACGTATCACATGCTGTATTGCGAACAACATGGCGTAAATTCAGCCGGTCTGCTAGGCCAACTACCGAAGTGATGATGACGATCAAAACGCGAAGTATGTCGCGAGCAAACGTACGCCAGCGGAAAGATACATTGAGATCAAATGTTCGATGCCCACTTAGTAAGACCGACAAGTCAAAAATCGAGGATCCAGCATCAGCAACTGGGACCAGTCGCAGTTGGGCAAGATTTACGGAAAGCAACGATGAGCTGCTATACACAGACCATCAATTCTGCTCAGTGCTTCCGGTCGACCCCGCGACAAAAACGGTTATGGAATTGCCAAGTCGATAATACGCAGTAATTTCCAAATCGATGCGGATTTTCAACCGGAAACACAACAAAAATCAATTGAAGATTTTCCATTGTTTTCAAAATTACAACAAACGCGTTCTCTTTCAATCGACAATGTTGGCAAGTACAAACCGCAACAGCGCGTTTCAATCTCTTTTAAATCTGACATATTATGTTATTGTTTAGGTCCGCAGTCCTCTCACAGCACGACGGTACGTGACAGGCTCAGCTGTTCTAGCAACAAATGTGCGCAGTTTACGCTTGGCTGGCTTGCTGTCTCGTTGGTACCGTCGATGGTGAACTCTGTAATAACTCAGTGAAGGCAAAATGTGCTGGTACGCACATCCTTTTGTCACTGGATTACTAAATCCTACGCACTATAAATTTTATATACGTTTTCACAAACATGTGGTAGAACGACAATGGGAAAACCTAAGACACAACATAGTTGAACGCGTCTTCAATAGGGAGAGTGCGAAGAACTATTGAAATAGAACTGGCAACAACAGTCGACGCAGTCAATGCATCATGTCCTAGTCACATGTCTTCGTCAAATCCTCAAAAGCGATGAGCAAAAATGGCAAACATGCTTAGCACGAAGAACCAGCAGAAAAGTGATAAACAATGAATGTAGTATCGTGAGTTTTAAACAAAACGAACGAGAAACTTACTGGAATGCTTGGGGTGCGTCTCCACGGTCTTCGACGTCATGCTCTCAACACCTTCGTCGCTTTGACATGACGTCATTTCGAGCTTATCATCAACCAAATGGCGAGAGTGATCCTGACTCAAAATATTATAATTGCTTTGTTCTTGCGCTTCATTTAATTTCTCATTTACAAAAGTTTTTTCAGTACGTGATCCCTCATCATGGACGACGCAGTATTCCATCGTCCACGAACGATTGTTATTTTCATTGTCATTTGAAGGCAGAAGAGCGTTCATGTCGTCATGCTCCCAATGACTCTTGCTGCTGGCATGAACCTGACCTGCATAAAACAGTTTGCAGAACGCTTGAAGGATTTGTTTTGGGAAAGCAGTTTTTGTACATCTATCTGCCGACTGACCGTGCATCGTCACACTGACGTACGGAGAAGGGTGCGCTTCATCGGGAGCAGAGAGTGAGTCCACAGCGAGCCCGCTTGTTGACGGCTGATCTCCGTCACACCTGTTACGAGAAACGACCGCGTGTACTTTGCTCAAAGCCAGCAAACTGTCTACGACTGTTTGATCCAAGCACATAAAATCTTACAGGCAACGGTAAGCTGTTTGAGACGATTAGTTAACAGTTAAACTAAATTTACACTTGATTGCTAGCATGAGCAACGGCTAGCTTCGCAGCAACAATAGTGCTTTGTCGCAGGCGTTTTCAGACGAAATCAAATAACTCGTAGGGATTATATTTCAACCACGGAGGTGGCTCACTCGTTTGTTTCATATTCGTTTTTCAAACCTGGAACTTAAGTATAAATTAACATATGAATTAAAAACTAGCGACACTTATAGCAATGAACAAACTGTGTGGTTTTTGGTGAACATTGGCAAAAATACACAGTGCAGACTATAGACAGCAAGTTTTGCAATTTCAAATCCCTTACAATTACGGTTTACCTTCGATAAGAATTTTGACGATGGTGAACAACGATGCTCGGCAAACTTTCCCGGCTTCGAAGATGCTTATCTGCATCGGCTAAGTAACCAGGATTGTCATAACTAGAACCATTTTCCTACATATATGTAAAAAAAACGTTAGATTCGAAGGATATCTGACAGTGCCATGAAGGGGGCGAGGCATAGCGTACACAATCCAAAATCAAACNCAGCAAATGTATCAACAAGCTATGGCAAGTAGCAAATAAAAACGTGTCTGGAGACTCCACCGCACGCGAGGTACGTTAAGAACGTCAGAAAAATAACAACAAGAATGCACAGCTACTCCTCAACCGCACTTCATTCGACAAACGCGGCGATTTTAATCTGCATTTACTCACTGAATGCCATTATGGCATCTAAGCAACATTCTTATGTCATCACACCTTTTCGTAAACTTTCTTGCTCAAGGCTATGGCCGTTTCGAGGTCTACGTCATAGCTTGTGTCGTTTTGTTTGTACGACCTTTCGACAGCTTGTTTCACTTCTTCGTCAACATCTGACAAGTTAGCGCCTAAATGCGCTCGTAGTTGCTTAATTTCAAACTGAAGAAACAACAGAAAAAACGTTTACGAATATATTCCTAATAAATAATAACACTTTAAATTGCTCATGAAAGCACACGTAAGACAAAATCTACCTTTCCCAAAACTCTGCACTGCTAGCTACAGGCAACTTCTACACACTTGAGCGACCTTACTGCAGCACCACCAGTTCGTATGAAATGTAGTCACGCATGCATTGAAAAGCGCTTACATCTTTTTCGGTGATTTGTCTGGAAAGACCCTGGTTGGCAAGCTGCAATTCTGTTCTGCAACTCTCAGACTTCGCGAGCTGCTGCGAGAGATTAGATTTCGTCTTCTTCACGTAATCTGAAAAACATTGGACCTGGGTTGCGGAGTCGGAGGTTTTTGGGTGGAGTCGCATATTCTTGTGCGATTCCGAATGTCTAATTGAAACATTTTTCACATCGTACTCCCAAATTGGGGATTCCGGTGGAAACGGTACAATTTCTTTTGAAACTTTTGTTGAAACAGATTTCTTGCTGTGCACCATAATTTCGACTGATTTTAACAGCCAAATTTCATTCCCTTTACGTTAATGAGTCGGAAATTTTGGAAAGGTCGAGTTGGAGTCGGATATTTTACCTCCGACTCCGCAACCCTGCATTGGACAGATGATTGCACACTAAACGCAAATGACTCCCGGCAAGGAACAAAACATACCTGACTTGAGACATTGTTTGCAACTATCATTGCCCAAAAATATACAGCACTCCATTGAGACAAGGAGTGTGTGTTTAAATGGGAGGAACAAAGGGGTCACAAAAATACACAGAACATTGTCACCAAATGCATGTCCAAACCAAAATCAACGAACTGTTGAAGACAGAATTTAGTCAAAACAGGTAAGTTCGATCAACTTGTCACTATTCTTGCCTAAGGCTCTGGAAACTTACATTCGACTAGGCTGTATATGCGAATAAATCTCAGCACAATGATGAGGGATATGGCATCGAAAGGAGTATGGTAGCCTGCAGCAATCGTGGCAGCAAGATTGGACGCAAGTGCAACAGTAACGATGGCAGCATCACATACCTGCAACGAGATCGGAAATTCTTAGTCAACTATTCCAATCTTTTGAACTCTCACAGTAAAAACTTGATAAGTTTCACAAACGGGGAACAAGCACAATTCTCATTTATTAATTTTGGTCTGGTAAGCGGTTCTGGCGTCACCTGGAAGAGATTAAAACAATGCTTGACGTTTGGATATTCGCAGTCGTATAAACCTGTGAAACATTTTTGAGCTTTGATTCGCAACGCATACCTTTCATAAATCGAGAAACTCATGGTTGAGAAAACCCGTATGAAAGGAGTTAGAGACCGGGACATCAGTTTCCAAAGACGGCAGGGAACAAAATCAACCGTTAACAGCTGGCTCACAACAGGGATTTTTTGGAAGAGATGATGTTTTTGAACATCAAGGAAAAGAAAGTGAGCACAGAATACAATGTGGTGCTATTTACTGTTTGCATTAATTTTAAAAACACACTTGCTAACAGAAAACAAAATGTTGTTGTGTGTCAAAACCAAGATACAATTTAACACCGTTGAACTTACAGCAAGTAAGCTTTTTACGAAGTACAATTTCCATGCATAAACTCGAAGAGCAATCTGCAAGAAAAGTAAAAGACATACATGAGTATCTGTAAAACTCCTCACTTGCTGTGAGCAAGTGCTTATTTACTGGGTTCAACATAAATTCAAGAAGTTTTTCAGTTGCCGGACATTCGAAAAAAATTAAGCGGAAGTACTGTATTAATCAACCTTCGACAATCAATAATTATAGTTCTTAAAGCAAACACATTTGTAAGTTTGCGTCTCTGCTTTTGCAAGGACCTAAGTTGCGTTTTCTGCGAAAGAAGATTCTGTAAGCACCGCTCCGTTTTAACATGCATATACAAAATTAGCTCATAGCGACAGATATATCACTGACACTGTACATGACATGTATTTGCTTGATAATGTCACACGACAGATTATGGTTTCGAGGGAAATAGCCAAATTTGTCAGAAACATTTTAAAGTCTAAAGTATCGTAGTTCCATTTCCTACCGCGCAAAAAATGTTAAACTTCCTTAAAAGTGTTTAGAACAATGCCCACGCCCCACAGCACTTTGAATCGCTCAAAATGGCTGATGTCTAAAGCGAACAATAAAGCTGGATGCACACGGCATGCGTCCTGTGCGTTTTTTGGGCGCATGCGTCTGATTTTGTGACTTGTGACGTCACGTCCTTTTCTGATGCGTCTGGTATGGTCTGCGTTCGAGTAAAATTGAGTCAGAGCAGTGAGTTTGATGCATCAATACAGAAACAGGTTCTACTCGAACGCAGACCATACCAGACGCATCAGAAAAGGACGTGACGTCACGAAATCAGACGCATGCGCTCAAAAAAC
>JGI24159J19872_10004962_pt1 | contig 17102 bp, 8 predicted proteins | sample Ectturendosymbi4_FD_19872 | JGI IMG/M metagenome (IMG submission 19872) | reverse complement strand
CAATTCTTGTGTTGTGCATTGTCTGTACTCGCAATTGCGTTGTATAAGAACTTTCCGCAAAATGTTCTCGTGTCTTCGTCGTTCTGATCGCCGGGAAAGCGACGGCATGGGCCATGTATGGTAGCAGCAGTTACCAAAACGTCTATGAAAACGTCGTTTACACCTACTGCTTTGGCCGTTATGTTCATTATCAGGCTATCGAGCACTTCCGTGTAACTTGAGTTTTGAGTTGGATTACATATAGCCTAACAAGAGTGATGGACTTTTGGATTCAAACAGGATTTGGATTTTGAAACTGTAAGTTTTCGGATTTGGATTGGATTTTGAAATAATATGGTTGAACTGGACGTGGATTTAAAAAAACTAAATCCGTTCATCTCTAACCGCTACCACTCGCAGTTTAGCCTAAAGTTGTAAAGGAAACTCTGCAATGCAGATCCGAGCAGCGAGTGCAAGTGCAATGTTACGTTAATCACACCAAACTGACAAGCGAATTGAACTTGTAATCACTAATCTAAAGTAATAGTAAAAACAAGGAGTAACGCTTTTCGCAGCTATTTCTAGTACACAAGCTTGCTGTATCTCACCCATTGGTGATGTAAACTTCATTTCAAGATTATCGCAAAATTCCTCTGATAACTCTAGCGTGCTACAAATACTGTATAACTTACCCTTGTCAGCAGTATCAGCAGTAGCCTTAAATAAACATTATAGATTTTTGTACAGTTATCAAACGAAATGCGTGAATATGGCGGTGATATATGTTTTGAAGCTTAAACTCTGGCTAAGAAACGATCCAGTTCCAAAGTCTTTTTTATTACGCAATTAGGCCATACACACATTTATCAACAATAGCATTAATTCTAGATATTATTTGTGATGAAAAGACATGTATTGGGACGGTTCAATCACAATTGTGTGGCGCCTTAACGGTTTCATCAATGATCTCCCTTTACCTTGCCGGCAAGTAAAAAACAGATTTGTCAAGTGATCAGAGTCCGAACTGTACATAGTCTGAGAGTGTTTCAACTTCTACCATATTAGCAACACGGGCGTCGGAAGGATTTTTACCAGGGGGAGGCCATTAGCGGATATTTCCAGAAGTAGCCATAAGATCTTTCCAAGGGGGGAGCCAAAAGTGATGAAATTTCATTTTTCCTTCTCAAAACTACGAAAACGACTTTTTTGCTAAAAATGTAATAGAAAAATATCAGATTTCAAAATCCTGGAAGCAAGACCCCTTGTCCCACCCTCCGACGCCCGTGAGTAGGAAGATGCTTTTCATTTTGTAAGTGCTGAGAGCATTGACACTGCCATTACTTGCAGTTTTCTCGACAAAGCCCATGTGACTAAAATGACATGAAATTGAATTTTTTCCCAGTCGATTAGATTTTGGCATTTTTACACTAATGGATTCAAACAAAGACTTCAACCGTTAACGATAGCATGGCTGGATTAGCGGATCCAAAAATTTTTTGAGTGCCACCCATATCTGAGTTTGAAGACCTCGCGACTCAAACCTCAAAAAACGTATGAAAAAAAAAAACGATTGTAGGAATGGATTTTAGTAACTACTAAGTACAGTTTTAATGTTAGCTTTTCTCAAGTGCCTATGCTACAGACGGACATAGAGAAGCAGAAGTAACGTTGAATATACACAACTCAAGTTTGGATCGCATCTGCGCTACGCATTTTTTGACCCTTCACCTTTGTTTGGGTTTCGACCCATACTTTGGGAACCACTGGGATAGATCAACTAACCAACCGTTGTGTGAAGTTGTGGCGACAAGTATTTCTTAACTTTGGTGCAGAGCCGTGGTGATTATCAATTGTGGCTTTGTTTTCGCAAATGCACAATCATTTTCACACTTTGTGTATACTGCGTGGGTCAAACATATGCAAGTTTGTTTAAAGGGCATCTATGACCTTCCCCAACTTAAACTGTTTTGTGAATTATATTTTTAACTCTAAATGGCTGGATAAATACCTAATAGATTTTGGGAATCCTGCGTAATGCAAGTTGCATACAAAACTGCTACCGCAGCAGCATTTTTTAGCGTGTGATGACGTAAAATCCAAGCATTTTTCAAAGGCGTTATAGGTCTAAAGCAACTGTATACGTCAAACAGTCACTAAAGAATGGGATAAGTTCCAAGTCTTACAATGTGTGCAAGTTTTACAGACCTACTTCGGGAATCTGTCTTAGTCGCTGCTCGGCTTCGATCGAACGTATGTTGGTGTGCATGCAAAACGTGTAAATATAAACATGGCTATCATAATGGCGGCCACGATAACTTTTGGCTCAACTGCAACGTTGGCTGCAAAAAGCATAGCCTAATGCAAAACATGCACTTCTAGCATCGAGATTTTCACAAGCGCTTTCGCAAAAAACGTTTTACGAGAAAATGGTGGCTTTCATCCAAAGTAAAAGCTTGGAACTTCACTGAAAACAAGCTTTTAAAACTTGTCAATTCAATGAAAGCAGACTTTCTATTTGCCGGCTGAAATGCGAATATAACTATTCAGAAAAAAAGCGCCAGAAAAAGGCACATTTTATGGATGAAGATTTAATAAAGGGCATTAAATACTTAAATGTTAAGACCCGGTTGTTGTTTGTCAAAAACCATCAAAAATTTTCCCCCTATCAAAATTTCTTGCTACGCGCCTGCATAGCCGCCCTATATAATGACAAACAGTAACGAGTGCTGTGCTGGATGCCATTCACAATTTTTTCCTTGCCCAGTTGAACTGCATTGCAGCTTTAGTTAGCGTTTCTGATTTCTCCAGAACATGAAGGACACTCTTTCCTGTACTTTCCTTCACCTCAATGAAATCAACAAAATGCTCATACATTCCAACAGGATCGGTGGAGCCAACAAACACGTATCTAATTGATAGTGAGTACAATCAAGTATAACCGCAAAGTATTTTGAAGTTTTTATGCGGTCAACAATAGTCTTCTGGACTTTGTTACCCATCAGCTGAATCAACTCATTCCGGATACGCTTGCAAAGGTAATGGTCATGAATCTCTTCAGCCTTGATTTTTCGCAAGTTCGCCCGTAAGTGACAACTTTTCATGCTCAGCTAAGCGCACACTAGCATCGAACCAGTCAGAAAACCCTTCAATGGATAGCGCGGCATCAACATCGGAGAAAAGCTTACAACAAAAGCAAAATATTCAATTTTTTCCAGCTGAGTACACCAGCCATTTCCTTTGCATCACCTCTCCATCGGAAAATTTACGTTGCAAATAACAATTTGAAAATGTGGAAATTCATAACTCGAATCTCAGATCTAACTTACGAGGACCTTTCGCGATTAGAAAAATCTCGCTGAGCTGTTTAAAGACGTTGGGGCCAAGACGCAGGACCCTCAATTTTCGATAAAGCTGACATTAGGGCTGTCGTTTTTTCTCTCGGAATCTGAATCACACTGCTGACCCAAGGTAAACGATGATGTAGCTTGTTCAGCAACTTACACAGGAGATAAAGGAAGATTGTGCAGATCTTGATCCTTCACGGAACTGATTGACTCACTATCTGATTCCACGATCTCAGTACTATTCTTCTTAACGATAAATTTCTCTATTGCTCCGCTGACCCGCTTTATTTCACTTTCCTTTGCTGCTTTTGTCTTCTTCTTTTATTGCCACTAGTTCTATATATGTCACGCTTTCTTTTCGGCATCTTTTTGTAATGAGGAACGTTTTAGTTTCTCTAAACAATATTTAGTTATTTCAACAAAGTCGCCAGACAGCAAATACAATTTTTGCAGTGTTTCGCATCAGTTTTGATTCGCGTTTGAAGACATTAAATATCTTGTAGGAAGTCACCTAGACAAAGCTTGAAATCCTAGCTAATCGCAAATGATATTTCTCTTTTCTAGGAGGCCTTGTTGTGATGAACAAGCAAGCTTCCTAACCGAAACCCATGAGGAATTCTCTGATACGACAAGCTGAGTCGACGTGGGTTGCTCATAGTTAACCTCGGTTGCACCTGTCAAAGGAATTTTGCCATTTTGACAGGAGTCACCTTGCGGGCCTCCCCCGAAAAATATGTTTGCTTTTGAAAAAAAAAAAAATTTCGAAATGCAACAAGTTTGTTTTTCCAGGTAAGATGAGCTTGAGAATAATAGCTGAGTTGCTGAAAAGTGCGCCTGTGCTCCGAAAACGTTAATGGTCATTTTGGCAGTTGTCACCCATATAGTGTCAGGTCTTAAGGGTTACCTGAGCGGGGTTCAGTAACAACCAATCTCCATACTTAAAGAGTGGGACATGGTGGAGCGCAGATATAACGCCATAGCATGAGAATTGACCACCTTGATAACTTTGGATTTAGAGGAAATTCATCGTTAAAATGAGAGCATTGTTTGCTAACAATGAGACTTTCGGACCCCCAGGGGTCTGGCAACCCCTTGTTGGGAACCGCTACCCAAGCATCAAAACTGGGCACGTTTGATAACGTTCGACAATAATTAGAGGAAATTCATCGTTCGTTAAAGCGAGAGTATTGTTGGCTAACAATGAGATTTATATGCCGTTACGACTGAATTCTCGAGTGCATAGAGTATCTGGCAAAAATGAACAATCTGCCCAAGCAACATGGCGCGGGGCCCAATGCAGCTGCACCGGTTGCATCGGCCGGCCCTGCATTATTATAACGGCGAGACGCGATCTGATATATGTTAACTTCCATGCAGAGTTAAAAAATTTGGATTGTGGCTTTTGTTAACTGGTTTCCATGTCTAACATAAATACAAACTTGTTTCAAACTCTATGCAGGCTATGTCTTCTTCTTTTGAGCCAGTTATTGCAGGCTATGTAACGCCAGAAAACAACATAAAGGTATACCAGTACCTTGCAAAACAAACTTGAAAATTCCTCCAGTTTGCGCAACAATATCACCACTAAGCGTCGCCTCAATGGTTTTGAAAACATCACCAATTTTCGAGCTTTCCTGAGAGCTATCCGTAACTGCTTCTTTCACCTGCTTTATAAAATCGATTTCTTGGTTTTCCACGAACAAATCCAATATCAATGGTTGCCCTGCATCGCATAATGCAACGATTGTGTACAACAATGGAGTTCGACAAACGTTTGTAATTTATTTCACAGCAATGAACAACACCGAAGTTTCAAGTAGTAGTTATTGAAACACATGGGCAATGCAAGTGTATGGCGTGCTCCACAGATTTCAAATAGCACCCAAGCTCAAGTCATATTTTGTAGTTAGACTGGTCTTACACAAACATTTTCACATAGCAGATGATGCCTAATGACCACATAGATGAACTCGACTGGTTTAGATGCATGATTATGTCAGTGGTTTGGCTATTTTTACTGAATGACTAACAGCATGACGACTGTGCACGAACGTTATCAGGTTGGTCAACCTAAACAGGAGTATACGCTTAGGACCTTACCATATAATGTATTGAGGAATATGTAGCAAAAGCCTGTGGGTCAGACAGTGGCGTGCAGAGGGGGGGGGGCGAGCGGGGCGCCGGCCATCCAAAAAGAATACTGTAACCAGATGATTTTTCCTATTGTAAGTTTACTAATAGGGAAATGCTGAATGGATTTAACTTTTCGAAACTTGTTTTGTTGTCCACACTAATTTTTACGTATTCAAATGCCAGTAATTCTCAGCTTCTTCATTACCAGGGACCTATACTCTAGGTGTGCGGCGCACACCCATTCAAATTAGTGACGTGACTTGTTCCAGATCGTGGAATCAAGGAAAAATCTCAAAAAAGGATTGAAAGACAGTCACGGTTGAGAAAACCCCTTTTTAAAAAAAACAACCCTCCTGGTTTTTTTAAATCTGTTTTTTTTAATGAAACAGGTTTGTTTAAAAAAAAAAACACAAAAACCCCAATTTGAATTGTTTTCATCGCATCATGCAATATCACCATTTGCAGAATTACACAATAACTTGTTATAGCTATTATGGCATTCTAATTTCAGGGTAAAGGAATGTACCCAATCTTTGTTTTCGCAAGGTGTTGTTGATCAATTTACTCCAAAGTGATAAGGCTTGGCAAGAATGCGCACAGCAAACAGAGAAAAGCTACTCCCACACAAAATCTGCAGTTTCACGTCAAATTTATGCACATGCGCTGCAAGTTCAGCATTTATATAATGTATTTTTTCAATACATGGTTTGGCATGTTCCAAAATCAGAAACAGCTTCGATGCAGAGAAATTGATTAAAATACACCGAATTTACAGAGCTGAATAAGATAACCAGTAGAATTCACTCTAACTGTTCGAATTATTCTTCCTATTTCAAGTCCTTCAAATTTCGTTGCTGTTCATTCTGTTTCATTAAAAAAAGTTTGCACCTAACTGTTCAAGTGTGCTGCTTATTTTACTTTTTACTTCATAGTACATTTTTCAAAGGAACAGTTGAGTGGAATTTTTGGTGGGTTTTTATGCTTTTTTTAGGTGGTCTTTTAAATAAAATGAGTGATTTTTTTGGTTGGGTCAAATTACATAACACTGAAAATAGTTATGGACGTTTAATTGATTTTCTGAGCCAAATTTCAAAACTGTCCAATTTCAACATGCTTGATTTAGCTGATTTTATGATACATCGCTAGTTTCCCGTTTCGTTTTTTTGTGCTAATAGAGTCGCACACCTGTTCTTGCAATATGTGCTTCGTTTAGAGCTTTGTCATTAATTGGCAGTTCAGGCGGACTGATCATAATGGCTCACACAAGCCCGTATCTATTCTTTCTCCTTAGTAATTGTGCACATAACAGCCACATTATAAAAAACGAAAATTTTCTTGCGTACTTTATGCGCATTCTCAATCTATGTGTAGTTTGCAAATTTCAAACTGTCAACCCTGAGTGTCCGCCATCCCAGCCGCATACCTTCTGATCGACTGCTATTCGGCAAGACATTCGCGTAGCTTGGTAATTTTGCAGTTGTGGACTGCGCTGACGTAGTACTGAGTGTGTTCTACTCCCCTGTTTTAACGCGTTGCCGCATATTTTTGAAGTTATGAACTGCTCTGTTTTAGGATACCGCTGATAATAATATATGTTCATTACAGTGACACTTTGCAGCTTACAACAAGTAAAGAGAGTGCGTACAGAATAATATGCACAGGGACACTGGAGAATGGAGGCATGGCGGGGGCATTTCCCCCTCTGATCTTTCAAGAAGGGGGGCAACGGGGGCGGAGATGTCTTTTCATCATAGGTTTAGGAGCAAGCACATTTTGGGGGTGCAATTTTTTGCCCGCATTTCCCCAAACTTCCCCGAAAAGTTATTTGTGCAACTTTTACCTGCAATTGTTCTCCCACAAAGATCTCGAAGACCTTTTTTTGGTGTGACCTCCAAAAAAGGTCTTCATGTGTTTTTCTGCAAACCTTGGGCGCCATTTTTTGAAATCAAGCAACGTTGGGTTCCATTTTTACCTGGATTTTCAGGGATTTTGCCCAGATTTTCAGCAAATCAAAACTTTTGGGGGTGCTCTTGTACCCCCACCTCCAACACCACTGCTTTTCATAACAGTATCATAGGTAATTTCGTAATTTGTCAAGATCGACTTGAAACAAATTTATTGCAGCTTTTCAGGTACCCAGAAAATTCAGAATGATTTTCTATCATTTGTTATTATTTTTCAGGTCAATATTGTTGATGAACAGAAACAAACATAATAACGATTTTTTTTGTTTTTATAAGTTCCTATTGCCCGCAACTGTTTTACTGCTTCCCCCTGCCCTACCGCTGCCCCGGCGTCCCGAAATACGCATGTTGTGTCAACAAACTTCGCCAAAACGTTGGTTGCAAACCTGAATATGACATCATATGACGTCACAAACATGGTATATCCAGTAACAATGACCACCATAAACCACTGCTCAATACTAGGCTTTGGTAGGGGGGCAACCAATCAAGAAGTCGCCGGGCATCATCAGACCTCTGCACGCCACTGAGGTCAGAGGCAACCATTGAACGGCATGCAAAAACAAGTAAAACACATCATACGTAGCTTTTTGCTCCACTCACATGATTACACTACCTGGTTCAACTGCATATTGATCCATATCTGTAATGCCTTCCTTTAGCAAAACGTCATCATCAATAAGGAATTGTCCCGTGCAGTCTCCCACATTTTTAGAAAAAATAGCGTACGCAGCATCAGCCATGATATCTGGCTTCCGACATTGACTACCCACACCTTTTCCGCCAAGCATATCCATAGCGGAGGTTAAAATCGCTGCAAAAACACGGAGGAACATGGGTGAAGTGATTTAATAATATTCTCCAGAGGAAGTTTACTTTGAAAGAATTAACTTTGGCTTGTTAGTCAGCTGAAGTTGTATCGAATCAAAATGGCAAACGTAGACTAGATTTGGCAGTATGATTTAAACTTCTTGACTAAAAATATTATTGCTTGACAGGAATAAGTTCAAATCACCAAGACTACATTAATCAGACCACATCTCAGTTTTTTCAAGTACTAATTGATATTTGATGAAGAACTAAGCAATATTTCACACAAAGTTGGGCCACAAGTACTGAAGTGTTTGATATTTCTAATAGCCATGATTGAATAAAGGTATTGCTCGTCACTTCTGGTGAAACTATTGTTTTGCTTCCTTTTTCATGAAAAAGTAATATTTACTTTTCAAACCAATGCCTGGATTAAAATTTGAACATAATATAAATTAGCAGTTTTCATTACCAAACAACGTTGCAATTAGGGTGTCGGAGTCGTATTTTACTGTCCGACTCCTACTCCGGATGTCCTATTGGATCATTTTTTACATGATATCACATTCCTAAATTAGGAATTCCTGTTGAAATGGCACAATTTCTTTTGAAACTTTTGTTGAAATAGATTTCTTGCTGTGCACCACGATCTCCATTGATTTTAACAACCAAATTTCATTCCCTTTATGTTAAGGAGTCGGAAATTTTGGAAAGGTCGGAGTTGGAGTCGGATATTTTACCTCCGACTCCGCAACCCTGGTTGCAATGAGTTTTGTCCTTGCCTTTCACAACAATTTTTGGTGCAGCTGCAACAAGCAATGCAGCGGGAAACTAACTCTGCTAGACAAAAGGACATGACTCGACTTGAAAGGCGAGATGTGCCCAAAAGTTTTTGCATTTAAAAACGTTTTTGACGTCAGTAATTTACCATTACCAGTTAAATAACCAATGAATTTTTTAATTAGTGAATATCTTCTAAGCGCAGGTCTATGACTTGCCGCAAAACTATGTATTCCTAATAAAGGTGAAGTATGATAAATTGCCAAAATGAAAGCTTCTATTCCACAAATTTGAAAATAATATGATTGGGTATGTCGACAAAAGATGTAAGCACACAACGCAAAATATGCTGAACAGGTAAAATATTTATTGACAACTACTCCTAACGCTTCCCAAACTGATGCTCCAGTCAAGTTTCTAAAAAGATATACGCCCAAAAATTATGGTTAGCGTTTGTTAAACAATTCTCATCTCTACCCATCTTGTTATCCTTTCACATCAGTTGCATGATGGTTTTTACAAATCTCCATTTTTACCCATTACGTAACATTTCTGTGTGACCATGACTGATTGCAGTAGTTACTGGTGTGTTGTTTCATAGCTCGTTCCTCTGCAGTATTGGCTACGTGTCCAGCTAACTCCTAGACTGTGATGCATTGTGTATAAGCATTTCTGCACCCTTGTATTTTTTAAATGATATCGACCTTGTGTACGAGACGAACACGTAAATAAATACATTAAACACTAATTGTGCTTGAAAGTTTACAAACAAACCGTACCAGTTTTAGGCCACAATGCATTGACAGCAATTCCCTTCCCTTGAAATTCTGCTGCCATTCCCAAAACACACATAGACATTCCGAATTTCGCCATAGTGTAAGCAGTATGGGCTTTGAACCATATAGGTTTCATTGACAACGGAGGACTAATGTTGAGGATGTGAGGTTGCTTTCCATTTTCGCTGGACTTCAGGAGATGAGGTATACACAGTCTTGAGCTGCATAAATATTAAGAATGTAACTAGTGTGCTAGCGCAAAAGATTGACACCGGCCTTCCTGTTGATTCGTTTAGTGCTTTCTTTGTAGTCCAGAATCTCAAATTAGGTATTATACCATGTGGGAACAAGAAAAATCATGCAACCGAAGATCAAAGATGAAAACGCGATCTCAAAAAGGTGTACAGTTTGAAAGCTGTACAGCATTAGTGTTCATTCATATTGCTCTGATACGATATTTTCTCTTCATTCAAAAACTGTACTGCCGGCATTTTACTATCCTGAAACTGTCGTAAGCTGCGTCACGATTACCAAGAATGAAAAGGCTGCAAACCTAAGGTACGGGTGTTATATTCCATGGGTCGGCAAACACTGGGCTGCGGCCCGGTGCCGGTCCGTGAAGAAATTGTTACCAGGCTGTGCGGAACCAAGGCCAAATTAGGCGAAAAGTGATTGGAACGACTGACATAAGGAACGCACTGCGGGTGTTACTGACCACCGCAATCCCTTCAGGTCGGAGATCTTATTGTGGCCTAGAACTGCAAGTCCAGATCTCTCATTGAATCAGCGCCATGATGACTTACGAGTTGTAATAAATTTGCATGTGCCAAACATTCACTATTTCAGTGAGGGCCGCGCCCGGTCCGCAAAATAATGCCAGGCTGAAACCGGTCCACAATGCGAAGAAGGTTGCCGACCCCTGCAATGTATCCGGATTAGCACTTAAACCAGAAACACATACGCCGAATCGATAGACGGGAATCTGTAAAAAGTACAATATCGTCAATACCGCTTTTTACATGCGCCTCCCATTCACTGTTATATCCTCTACTGCTTCAAACAAATCTACAGGACTGGATGATGAAACAAGAGAATATTCAAAAACTTTAAGAAACGAATGCCGATTGTCAAATATAAAAATTTTAACCGTACTAACCAAAGGTAAGTTCCTCTAGCGTTAATTCCATTCATTAGGTCATATTTTTTCATTGGTGTGTCCAGCGTACCAGTTAAACTTATTGCACTTGCATTGTTCACAAGAACGTCTATTCCTCCAAACACCTTCACCGCTTCATTGACAGCAGCTTCTACCTGTTTTTCATCCCGAACATCCACTATGCATGGAAGACATTTTCCACCCGCGTCTTCAACTGCAAAACGCAAATGAAAATGTACATGTGTAGAGTAATAATGCTGAGGTGTCACCACATGTAAGTAATATACAAGTGTCATAATAGGAACTGGTAATAAATCTGGCAGTAAGGTATACATCAATGGTTCATGGTTCAGAGCAAAACAAAATCAAAACCTTTTACGTGAAAGCTTACTTATTTAACAACAAACACGACAAGCATTTAAAAATTAACAGCTATTGAATCCTTAATTCTTTCATGGCAATTTACCCGAACAAACGTTGTTGAGTTAAAACTTACTCTCCTTAGCTGCTGTGTAGATAGTTCCTGGTAACTTAGGGTGTGGTTCAGCAGTTTTTGCAGCAATAACTACGTTGGCCCCATCTCTTGCAGCTTTGATTCCTATAGCTTTGCCAATTCCTCTACTTGCTCCAGTAATAAACACAGTATACCCAGCAAGTTTTCTGAAATATAGAGTATCAATATTTGCAAAGTACACCAACATGAAACAGGTTTCCTGACCTACAAATCAATCACTTGAAACATTACAATGTAACTAATAATAAACTAGTCCTTTCAGTTATTTGTTTTTTTTTATTGATTTTGGTGACAGCAATTGGCGGAGCCTGAAATTTGCTTCTTGCTGGGGCGGTTGTGGTGAATGTTCTTGCCCAAGGAGCGCTGCGGCAATTCACTTAGTGGCACGTGGATCAAACACCCAACCTTCCATTTGAGAGGCAGACACTCTACCACTAAGCTATCGCCGGGCATTTCCTATCAGTTATGCAGCTTTGTTACGCTTACTGTGAAAACTTTGAAACTGTTGAATGCACATGATGCTCGTCAGGATACTTGCCACACCTGACTTTACAACAATGTTATGTGTAAAGTTTTGGCTAGAAAGAAACACAGGGTTCCCACATATTTTCGAAAACCATTTTCCATACTTTTTCAATACCTTTTCAATACTATATTAAGGTGTCTGGACTACAGCCACCTAGGAAAATTGCCACCCAGACAACTTCCACCTAGGAAAATTGCCACCTGGACAACTGTCACCCCAGGGGGTACTGGGGCAGGAACACATTCCCACATTTTTCATGTTTTGTTTGAAGTGCAGTGAAAGTGAATACTTCATTAAATACTGATTTAAAATGAGTTTGACATGCTGTTGAAAATGGCTAGTTTTTTAGGTGCGTTCCCACACTTCATTTTTTAGCATTACACCCATGTACCATCTGACAACTGCCACATAGAATAATGCGTTTTACGCACCGCATACAAGCTATCAAATTCAATTTGGTATATTGCGTTGCAGCACGAACAGAGTCCTTGCAGCACAACAGTTGAGATCTTCTGTGCTACGATATTATTGCTTCAACATAGTGCAGCAAAAGTGAGTTTGAACGTTGCTGTTGCTACCATGTAACTTACAAATCAAAAGCTAAGGTAAAAGTCAGAATGCACAGAACGTAAAATGAATGGAAGAAAATGCGCTTTATGAGTGCATGTAATGAATACGATGCGATAATGTGTATATGAGGGTTTGCTGTGAAAATTTTCAAAAGGCCCATAAAAATAAGTTCTGCACTGCCTTAACAATGTTTGCGAAGTATAGATGTGATGACATCAACACAATATTCTCCACCCAAAAGTTTAAGTTTAAGTTACCTTTCTTTACAGTCCTCAGAGGGTGAAGAAACTTTTTTTATACACTAGATCCTTGTGAACTTAAAATGGCTTTAATGGCAACAAACACAAAGAACTCAATATGTCTTAGGTGGAAGTGTCCCAGGTGGCAGTTGTCCTAGAACACAAATTAGAAGACTTTAATACCATCATTTAGCTCCACTTATCCAAAATTTTATTCACAGAACCCAATGCAAATACATCTGCAAAACTGTCATCAGCAATAAAGAACAAAATTTAAATAATCAAATGTTGAATGTAGAATTTCCATACTTTTTCAATACTTCATGTACATTTTAGCCAAATTCTATACTTTTTCAAGGTATTAAAAACCAACTTCACAATTCAATGCTTTCAATACCACATGGGAACCCTGACAACAAATAAAAATTTGGTGTAGTGCACACTGATGCGAAGTTATCGAAACCTCCTTTCAGGGAATTTATGGAAAAGGTATTAGGTAAAATATTAGTTGGACCCTAGGCCAGATAACATGAGCCAAAATGGCCCAAACACTACTTTACTTATGACGTCACTCACAAAAAATCCAAAACTCCCAACCAAAAAATGTTTTTCGAGTGCGGACTAGAAGACTTGCCGAATCTTTTGAGGGTTTGAACAGCTCTCTCGCGCAATCGGCAGAGGAGCTATGGTGTTGGTAAGGCAACCGAAAACTGCTGGTTTTAGGCCAATTTCCAGGTACGAATATATCGTAGACCGGCCATCAAGGTGTCAAAAGTGCTTGGCCATCGAGTGAACGAATGTAGAGACAGCTAGAAATTATTTTCATATAACTTAGGTACTGCCATTGTTGCATCAGCGTCATAATGTGGCCCTCAGGTTACTTTATAAGTCCTCCTTGGCCCTTGGACCAATTTCAGTTTGAGACCCATGGGCTACGCTAACTGGTTTGGGAGCACACTGAATAGTTTTAGACTACAGTTAAAAGCTTCATACACAGTTTCAGAAGTGCTTTGGACTTTGATTCAGGCAAAGATGGATCCACAAACCATATACAATTGAAATTTCAGGAGGCCACACACCTGCCATAACAGTGTTATGTAATAAACCAAAAACAATTGCAATGAGCAGTGTCCGAGAGCAGCTAGCATAACAGATCGTATTACTCCGTGGGGCTCCCTCCTAACTACATTGGCACACACCGAATCAAAGATGAGCACAACTTTCATTTTATTATATTCATGTCTAGTGGATTAGGTCATTTTATTTTATTCATGTCTAGTGGATTAGGCATGTGTGACAGATTAAACTTCCACATATGTAATGACAGATTAAACTCCCAGTGGTAACTCCGGCACTCATGCGACTCCAGCTCTCGGGAGTTATTGTGAAAGAGTTGCATACAATTTGAATTATTTAAGTTTTGCTTCATTTAATGAACCTTATAATCTGGTTCACCTTATGGTCTGAAAAATATGTCAACTTTAGATGTTTTTTGTTAATTTTTTCACCTGTTTCCATTACGTGGTTGTTTTATTACTACAAAGTTACTTTCGTGATTTCACCATAGACAAAAATGCCTCTTGAGATTTGCAATGGGACGATCATTACCATCTGGGCATCCACCAAGGGGTCGCATAGAAAAACCTTTTCAGAAATGGGGTTGCAGAAAGAAAAAGTTTGAGAAGACCAGCCCAAAGGGATACACATAACGCCATTTGATAACTGTTGCACTAGGCTACTTAGCCACTTTGACTAGGTCTTAAGATAATTGTGAAAAGTATTATCAAAAGCTGCACTTCCACAATAAGCCCTCTTTTGCCAGGCTAGATGCACCACTGCCAAGCATGAATAAAATTAATGACACCAGAAACTTCGCGGGACATTCTTTGCACAAAGGTAACTGAAAAACTTGCAGCTGGGCTCTTTCACTTTTGTAAGATTTCCAGTAGAGCACATAGGCTTCCAGAAGCAACACATCCAAATGCCATCCCTTGAGTTCAAATGGTTAGCCCACAACAAAATGCATAAAGGAGCATTTTTGGAAAGGTAGTGTCTGTTTTGCCGCCAGTAGCAAATGCTCTGGACTATTTTGCCATTTGAACTGTGTCCAACTTTTTTTATCAATGTTTTTCAATTATTTATAAATTACATTTGGTTGTTTCTTAGTGTGAGTACCTCAACCACCCTGCCAAAAAGCAAAATTCAGACTTTAGTCTTCCGCTAATTGCCATAACCAAAATCAAATAAAAAAGGTTGCTCGACTTCCAACATGAATATGTTAAACTATAGTTGTGGTGCGATTAAGGTGAATAATGGCCCAAATGGACGGATAAACATTAGCGGATTTTTGTGATTGGATTTTGGTTTACTAATCCTCTAAAGCAAGGGTGGGCAAATAGTGGCCCGCGGGCCATATGTGGCCTAACACAGTGTTTTCACTGGCCTGCGGAAGCATTCAGGAAATCTTCTAATCTGAAGTTGCTTGCAACTTATCACAGTAAATGTTAGCTCTGAGGCTATTTTGAACAGAAATTTGCTACTGTTTCCAATGGAAAGTACAGCCCTCTGCTAAACACAGCTTTCTCAAAGTGGCCCCTGAGCTAAATTAATTGCCCACCACTGCTCTAAAGGGATTCACAGAACTCCAGGTTAAGAACCCTTGCTCTATATGATCATAGACTAAAGATTGTGGTCATTTCTTCATTGATGAAACTGATAACAATTACAGGGTTTTTAAACCTGCATAAACCCTTTAAGGATAACAAAGTCACTTTGACTTTGTCAAGTCATAACTTATTGACAGATTGAGCTAGACAGCTATTCAAACCCTAAGGAAGCAGAAAGTCTTTTTGCTATGATTTAAAAAAGTCTTTTGGTTTGAACTTTTTTTGGTATGACGTCATGACTGAGGGAAGTCTAAGGGTTTTTGGATGACATGATTAGGGCCTGAGAAAAAGTTCAAGTGCCAATTTATTTGCTCTTTCTTTTAAAATAAACTAGGCAAAAAGCCACCTCTTTAGATACCTTGATTGCCTATCTACTGTAGCATTAGTGCTTGGCAAGTTATGGCTAAAAATCATGATTAATTATTCTCTTAGGTAATTCCTAAGGATAATAGCTCTAGCCATGCTTTTGCCTTATAAATTGCCTTATGAGACTACTACACATTGTTCAACATAAGCATACAAATTGCTTCTAATCATGGTATAAAATCTTCTGACAAAATAGGTAATTTGTTCAAGTTGTTGATATGGGCAAACACCTACATACACAATAAATGCAAAATAAGCTACTAGCAGTGATGGAATTCGATCAGTTCACAAAAACCTGTTCTTGGAATTTCTTTAATCCTGAGAAGCGAGAACCAGTTGTTGGCTTAACTTACGTCAGGGGTTCTCAATTTTTCCCCATGAGCACCTTTTCTACTTCCTGTACAACTTATTAGGCAATGATTGCTGTAGGCATTATACCTCACCACCATCTTTGGCGTTACATCATTGTCACTGCATACCAAATTGTTCCTGTTTTGCCTTCAACATTCACATTGCCATTATTGAGCACATTATGTAGAATTGTTTTTTCTTTTGGGAGGTGAAAAATATGTTGTAGGGAACTCAGGGAATGGATCAGACTACAGTATGTGTACTTGCACCACAGTTGGCAAGAGAACATTGGCATGCAATACGCACGAAACAATGGGGTTTTTAACTGCATTAGAACGCTGAGCAAAGATACAGTACATTAGAGTGTTTTTTCTTGCCGTACAATAAAACGTTTTCACTTATGTCGTTGAATTATATTTGCCTATTTAATTTTTAATTTATTAGTTTATGAGCAGACACAAGTCCATAGTATGAACACACACACTCTGCAGAACGCAGGTGGATAAAAACAGACAAAACAGAACGTAGTACGAGCTTTTTGCAACTGCATTGAAGACAGAACCATAGGGTCACAAACACATTTTTAACACTATTGTAATGTTAGCTAACATGTAACACTTGTTACAGCACTACTGCAGAGTAGGGCGCTAATTTCTAAATTGGTCGAGTCTAGGTAAAATGCGAAAGCATTGTGGCTTGACATGCCATCAATCAAACGGACACTGCAAAGTTCGATCACTCATTCACAGAGTAAAATGCAATTATAGTGTTCAAAGAATAGTGACGAGTACAAACAATCTGACTGCATCAAAGCACGTAACCATACGTTGCAAGATTTTCTTCATCTTTCGAGAAACAGGTACTTGTATTTACGTAGCAGAGCCTCAAAGGTAGGAATGTTACATTGAACTTGGTGGCTACTAACACT
>JGI24159J19872_10004960_pt1 | contig 17102 bp, 10 predicted proteins | sample Ectturendosymbi4_FD_19872 | JGI IMG/M metagenome (IMG submission 19872) | reverse complement strand
TTTGTAGGGAAAACAAAAATGCAGTCATGGGAAAAAGTTGGGAGGGGTAATTTGGCCAATTAGAGGTAACGTGAATCATGGCTGCAACCAGCTGATATTTTCGGTTGGGAGCAAAACGATTTCATGTTGTTGTTTTAATCAACAACTAGAAACGTTTTTTGGGCTTTCAAACTATTTTTGAAAATTTTGGACGAGAGACAATTGCCCGGTTGCCCCTCTGGTTGCGGGCCTGACGTAAATGTAATGCAGCTTTACTACAAAGTTTTTAGCAGCGCGTCAGCGTTCAATTCTAAAAAATTGTTAGGAAACTTTGGTTCCATGTGGATTCCTCATCGTTTCAGGACGATGCATGTACAACTAAATGTTCTTGCCACAGTTACCTTGAACTTATAACGACTAAAGCCAACGAATTAAAACAAATTGAAGCAGTGAAACGTTCTTCTTGCACCGTCTGCACGAAGAAATTTTTAAGAAGTTGATTTTTTATTGTACGCTTCGTTTGTTGTGGATTTTTACCTTATCTTCCCTGATTAGTTCCGGGCTTTGTTGATTTGAAGTTTTCGCTGCCGGGAGTCGAATCACGTTGAGTGAATTCGTTTGCTTAGTTTCAAACCAGTCTTACAAGGTTGGGCAAAACTTCTGATTGTCCTTTGGGACAGGTTATTGATTTGATCCGACTTCGAATCATTTCCTAGCAACCTCAAGTTCATTGTCGTTTGCGGAGGCGATTAACCGTTGAATGATAACAACTGCTTGACAAGGCATTAAGTCATTACAGCTGGTTTTGAAAAAGGCGTGATACACGCAAATTGAAGCCGAATGACTCACACAAAACCTAGCGTTAAAACTGTAGAAGTCACTTTTATTTTTATTTTTGTTTTTTGTTTTTTTGGCCAAACATGAGTGTTAAGGAAAAGCGTTCCATATTGTTTTCCAATTATTTTTACAGTTTGTTTGGAATCAGTTTGTTTTCGAATTTTTCGCTTTCTCTTCTTTTATGTTGTAATGAAAACCTCGACCTTTTTCTGTCATTCTTTGTACTAACGAAAAGTGAAAACTACTTGAAACCCAAAAATTATGAAGGTTCTATTCCACTTGGTTTGGCCGAGCAGCGATTGTTGAATACTTGTTCCCTGCAAGATGAATGCAATCACATAGATTTATATGGCTTAGGCCTGCTTACATGAGACATACTGTATGATGTGTAACACTTCGTATGTCAGCTCGTCTTATTGGGAGGTACCATGTGATTGGGCAAGCTTTTTTGTTTTTTCCGCTCAAGCACAAAAGCGGAAACAAAAAACGCGACAAGAAGGACATATCATTCGGTCGTATAACCATTCCAACAATAAATCTCAGCAAAGGTGACGCTGTCGAATCAATCAGCAAATGCAAATTGTTTTACTGGGAAATCGATTTCAAGTATTTTTCGCATCTGCAGTTCTGTGAATTGCAAGCACGGCTTACCCGTGAAATGGCAACTAAAACGAGATTTAGAGAAAGCATACGGAAGCTCTGAACATAGAACATGGCCTTATAGGAAAGCAGAAAAGCAAAACTGACGTCAGTAACTGACGACCAGCCTAAAACTTCGTGGTGATGTGTCCAACACCCATAGAGGCCCTTACACATGAGAAAACAATTTTTTCAGCGAAGACATTTTAATTCTCTTGCTTAGCCAGGTTTTTAACTTTGTCTCTTGCTTCAGCACAATTTAAACATTTCTGGAACTTAATTTTTATTGCTAATGGTTATTCTTTACATTGCGTAAAAGTGAATTCCAAGCCGGCTGCAGAGCCATTTGTTTTCGCTGAGCGAGCACCTGTACTTGCGAATCAAGTTTCAGTCTATTGTTTGAAGCCATTGTCGGTGGCGATCATCACCTATACTGAGCCTCTGTTAATCAAAACCTGGTTGCTGGGTGATCACAAGCGTCAAATTTCAAGCCACTGACATTTTGACTTTGTTTCTCTGAGCTACTTCGATGTTTTGCGTGACATGTCGTATGTGGTTACAGTCTCTACGATCAGTGACGGGTCTATATTTTCCAACGTAAAAACAATACAGTTTTTCTTCAAACAAAATTCGGATAGGCGTCTTTCTTCACTGGGTCACCAAACAAGTAATCGAGGGTCGCAATCAACTTTGAACCGATTGAACGATATTCTGTTAAAATTTGTTTACGTCTCACCAGGTGCTTAAAAAATGATGTGTGTTTAGTTTTACACTACTGTAAATATTCAAACAATTGCAACGCATGGATGAATTGGTGAGGACATGTCCGCCGCGTTTATAATTCGCAAGACGAAAAATTGCCGCCCACGAAACACTGGTTTTCCACGGCGTTATAGCAAATATCACGTACTTGTGCCCTAAACGCTGTGCTCTATCCAAGGCGGGCTTTGCTTTCGATCCAGGTTGTGTGCTGTGCAAGGACGAGCGCGTTTTCGTGTAAGGCATAGCTTGAGATCGCAACGGTCGACCTGAGCTTTCCCTTTAAGAAGTGGAAGGTTCGTTGCACTGAAAAAGATTCACTAAAAATTACGCATATAGGTTTATGATGTAACAATTTTTGTGCAGGCCTTGGATTTTCATCAACGATAATCGTGTTTTTCTGCAATTGTTATTACATAATGGTGCTGACTTGGGCTCTCTACTACCTATTTCGCTCGTTCACTGCCGTTCTGCCTTGGTCAACTTGCAACAATACGTGGAACACCGAAACGTGCACTACCAACTTCACTGCTGTGATCAACGGTAAAAATGGCTGCAAAGCTAATATTTCGTAAATTTATTTGAATAGAAGACATTTACAGCATTGTTCCCTCCAAGAAAATTTCACACTGAGCACATGTTTATTTTAGTGAGCATGCAATTGCGCAACCATGCACAAACGGTGAAACGTTTCAAGCGGTGAAAGGGCTATGGGATATATAGACGATCTTAAATTTGGAATGTTGCAAATGCGCGAGAATGAGACTGCGCAAAAGTTCTGGTGGGACTGCGCATTTATGATGTTGCGCACCTTCGAGGGAACATTGCTTCAAACGGTTTTGGAAAACAGTTTTTCTGCCTAATCAGTCGGATTTCTTGCTGGAGCCCACTACCCACTAGTGTGCATTTGGCGGTTTTAAACACCTAGCAGAAATGCTTCTTGGTTGCTCTTTTGACGGGTAAACTTGCTTTTAACAAACCCCGAATCTTCGTGTGTTGTTTTATTGGACTGCTGTTTGCATGGTAGGTTGCAAAGGGTGTTGGAAAAATAAATATCATTGTAAGCAATTAGTATGCTTGATTTCGCAACCATCACACCTTAATGAGGGTTTGTTTCACTTGCATTGTCTGCAGTCTGCATCACTTATTGTTTAAGTTTTGGACTTTGACTTTCCTGGTTATTTTCAATAGAATTGCTTGTGCAATAAAAAATTTTTGAAAAGACGATACTGGAATTAAGATAGCTTCCATCTCATGCTAACCAAAACTAGTCTGTAAGTTATTAGAATGTAATAGTCGCAAAACAAACTAGTCCCCTCTCTTTCCGGACAGTTTTCAATTGCCTTTTAATGATCCTAGATGCAATTAATGTGGAAAAGGCCCATAGCAAATTTATCTGCAGTTTGCATTACTGCAGACGCCATCTGAGTAAAATGTACACGAATTCGATTGTTTGCGTCTACAACTGGCATATTTCGGTTATTTGTGCACTATTTTCCTTTAGACCAAAAGATCATTTTAGCAGATTACCAAAAAACTTCACATGACAGCGTGAAAATCAAGATATTGACAAACCTTCTACATGTTGAGCTCCGTGTGCTATATCGGCAGTAACTCGGCTTCTGTATATACCAAAATGTAAGTTACGTCTGAGTGATTGCACATTGTCGCCAGAGGCGGAACAATGCTGGCTGAAGGTCAGGTCAGATGTATTCGTTGCAAGCCTTTTAACCGCAATGTTCAGATAGCTTCAAAGAGAGGCAAGTGACAATAACAACCACTTCTTGGCTGCATCTATATCTCGCAACATCATTCGTGGTTAGGCGTTTCCTTGACTGCAGCGCAATTTTTCACCAGCGTAACATGTTTCGCTATCGCAGCGCGAACGATCGTCGATGGTTCCAACACCACTGTGCTGCTGGGCAATAACACCACTGTGCTGTTGGCCAACGCCACTAACACACGTTCTTACTCCTCACCTGTGGTGGAATTTTGGGAGTAAGTGATCTCGAATTTTCTCGTTCGGTGTGTGTCTACATCATCTTTGAACCTTCTAAAGCCATAAAAGTTTCATCTTGCATAACCACGTATCAGGCCCATAGCCAGGTTTTAAGGTTAGGGGGAACAAAATATATTTTTAGGAGGGAAAAATTTTTGTTTTTATTATAAGTTTAGAAGATATTTTTCTGGGAAGAAGAAAATTTAGGGGTCCCAAAGAGTTGGGGGGTCACTGCCCTAGAACGCCCCCGTGCCTATGAGCCTGCCATATAGCAGTGACAACCTTTCGTTGTCGAAAAGTTGTAAGAGGTCTCTTTTACTTCGTAAAACAGGGACCGGCAACGTACGGCCCACGAGGCGAATCCGGCCCTCCAAGCAAAATCATCCGGTCCGCAGCTCCTTTACAACTTGCAGTAACTGTATGGCACGCCTAGTGTAACTGTATTTTATGAATCTGCCCTCCTGGCAATTTCTTGTATTGCATACGTATGAGGAATTGCTTTAGAGAAACCGCCACTGCGCTGTAAATGTGCTCCATGTCGTATTTTTGCTTTTCGTTATGAACAGTGAAAATCATGAGTAAAGCTGATTGAAATTCCATAAATTCCCATGTTTTAACATCATAAACAGGAATTGTTTGTGGAAAATTAGTGATGCCTGCCATACCTCGCAGATTTTGTTTTTGGCTCGCGGCTAGGGAGAGGTTGTCGACCGCTGTCGTGAACTGTCAGAGACAAAATAGACCGAAATTGCTGCGCAACGATGGAGTATTCCACGTAAGGGTCAAGCCGAAAGCTCCAACTGTTCTTCTCAGAGCTGCTTGACAGTTAATGCGTAAAGTTGATAAAAATAATAACTTTACCACTGGATGATTCACAGCGAATGCTTTCGTTAAAATGCAATCCAGATCAAATGGTTGCGCTAACGCATGTTTTACAACAGACACGAATGTTTCTCGACAAGAATCGTCATAAAACGTTCTTGAGAAGAGCGTGTGTCGGACTCAGCAAAATTTAGCAATCGCGTCTTTGTTTTCTTTTCGACACAAAGACTGGCATATCTTCAGTGGAAAACTAGTTACTTAGATGCGACGAGATTGCGCAGCGCGTAGCAAAAACACAAAAACGAGGCTGACGTCAGCCGCGGAACATGGTGTTTTACAAACAACGACGAACTTTGATTTCCTGAAATCCCACAAACATTTGTCGCTGCTGCTGCTGGCATTTGCAGCACAAAGCATTTTGACCCCCGAACGCAGCGGCAGCATACGCGACGCATAAACCAAAAATAGACGCTGCGCTTGTCTCGAGGTGTAATGACAAGGATGCTGCTCGTGGTTGAGGCAAACACCGGTTCTCTTGAGAAGCGCGTGCGGTCGCGGCGAAAAGCGGTCGATCGATACGAGTTCGCGAAAATCCGTTGTATCGTTGATTGGAGATTTGTTTCGTGTTATGCCGCAGACAATTCGCCCGTTATCACCGATTCGAACGCGCTAAAGAGGAGTCGAAAAAGGATTTCTTCTTGCCAACTTTCTGCATTTTGTGAAGTGAAGGTGGTTAAGCGAATATTTATCTAATTTGTCTTGAGGCTGCTTGCCAAAACACCCGCTGAGTAAACCCTTGCGGAGAAAAACGGTTACTAAGTTCGTGCCGTTCAAAATTCCCACTAAACCAAATTGCATGTACGCAAAAACAAAAACACAAATTTGCAGCGGCTCCCAGGCGTCCAGAACTGCGGCGCTCATGCGCGGCCACTGGGGTTAGTGACACCAAAAGATATTTCGTTTTGAATCATGGTTGCAAAAGGTTAACTGGTTGGCACTTGTGGAGTAAGCTGTGAAACACTGGCTATCTAGAAAATGACTGAAATCATGTATTGGGTTTTGCTGAAGCCTGCAAATCTGCAAATGCAAGTTTTGTTAGAAAGCCGATGTTTTTTTTACAGTATGCAAAGGAAAATCTTCAGCTTTCAATTTTGGTTGTGTTGTGCTTTGTACTTGTAATATTTGCAATTGCGTGGTGCAAACATAAAATCCAGGTTAGCATGAATAAAACCTGCCACCGCCAGAAGAGAGGTTCATATAGGATTGAAGGATTGATGCTTTCTTAACCAGCATCTGCCCATGTCATTCACACCCACTGTTCCGCTGAGCATTTGCTCAATGTCGACATCATCACGTTTCACTTTATGCCGTTTATTTGTTCAGTGAATTTTGTTTGAGGTTTGTTTTTGTCCATAAAAGGTTATTGTTTGGTAGCAGACGCAACGTTTCAAGTTAAGGCGAATATACACTGAGGACTTGCCAGGAGTTGCCAATCCTTTGTTTGTTCTGTTGCGTCGGGTAATTCTGCGCTCGTGCACGGCTCGGCACGGCAACTCCTGGGTGCAATAAAACAAACAAAGAATCGTGCGCGGCTACTCCTGGCAGCTTCTCAGTGTAGATTGGCCTTTACTCGAAAAACTAAACAACTTTCCAATCCGCTTGCAAGCAACGCTAGGTAAGATTATATTTGCGCCAAGATTAATTCCAAATAGAAGCTGAATGTAGTTTGGCCGAGTTTGCATGAGAAAAACTCAATCATCTTGAAGTCAAGTCAATGTTTCCTTTTGAAGTCAATGTTTTATTGCTTGAAATTGCTGCTTTAGTTGACGTGACCATTATCTTTACATTTATTACCAAGACTTCTTCACGTTAGGGAAAATTACCGGTTGTGTTGGGCAACCTTGTGTTTGTAACATTGCGATTATGGGCGTCTGAAGGGAGGGCAGAGGAGCCTTGGACCCTTGGACTTGAAATTTGATATTTTCTTAAACATTTTTTTTGTAGAAAAATGTTTTTCTGTTAGTTTTTAGTAGGTAAAATTAAAGTTCATCATGGTTGCCCCCTTGTAAATAGTCTCTTGGTCAGCACCTAGAAAAAATCCTATTGCGATACTACGTTTATTCATCACATTGTACTGAATCAAAGCGACCACAACTGGTTGCAGAATCTTTGATCTCTCAGCCAGCTCCAAAAGCTTCAAACAATTCGTTCAAATTTGGTCGGGATGTTTGGGACTTTCTTTCGATGACCTTTGTCGAAATGAAATTCCTTATATTTAGTCACTGCTGAGACAGCTATTGCACAGACAGCAAGCACGAGATAAAGCGTCAATGTTGCAAGTGGTATCCGGACTACAGTCACCTGGAAAAATGCCACCTAGGACAACTGCCACCTAGGACAACTTCCACCTAGGACAACTGCCATTTAGGACAACTGCCACCTAAGACAACTGCCACCCGGGACAACTGCCACCAAGGACAATCGCCACCCGGGACAATGGCCACCCGGGACAATCGCCACCCGGGACAACTGCCACCCGGACAATTGCCACCTAGGAAAATTTCCATCTGTCACCTAGGACAATCGCCACCCAGGACTACTGCCACTTGGACAGCTACCACCCGGACAATTTCCACCTAGGGCAATCGCCTCCCAAGATAACTGCTACCAAGGACAACTGCCACCTACGACAACTACCACCCGAACAATTGCTACACCGGAGGGGTAGTGGGACTGGAACACATTTCCACACCTTTTTCATGTAATAGTTTATAATGCAATGGAAGTGAATACTTAAAAAATGATTGAAAAATGGGTTTGAAGTACTGTTCAGAATGGTTAGTTTTTTAGGTGCATTCCCACACTTCCTGCTTTAGCACTACACCCTTGTGCCACCGAACAACTGCCTCCTAGGACACAGCGTTTTGTACATCGCATACAAGCTATCAAATTCAGTTGAGAACCTCTGTTCTACGATGTTATTGCTTCAAAATAGTGCAGAAAAAGTGAGTTCCAACGTTGCTGTTGTTGCCAAGCAACTCACAAATCAAAAGCTTGGGTGAAAAATGCGCATAACTTAAAATTACCAAAAAAAACGCGTTTCACGAGTGCGTGAAATGAAATCGATGCGATGATGTGCGTAAGTGAGTTTGCTGTGAAGTTTGAAAACGCACAAAAAATTAATATTGCACTGATTAAGAATGTGTGCGAAGATGTAATTGCATCGACATGACATTCTCCACCCAAAGTTATTAAAGTGTAAATTAAAATTCTTTAAATTTGTCAGAGGATGAAGAAACAATGAACTCAATATGCCTTAAGTGGCAGTATCTTTGGTGGCGATTGTCTTAAGCAGCAGTTGTCCGGGTTGCAATTTTCCTACGTGGCAATTGTCCTAGATGGCAGTTGCCCTACGTGGCAGTTTCCCTAGGTGGCAGTTGTCGGGGTGGCAGTCGTTCAATTACACTTCTTGTGGAACAAGTTGAAACAAAATCGCTCGAGATTCCCTTCGCCTGGCTGCTGCATGTGCGTTCCAAAAGCATTGTTTGAACTGAAGGTGAAAAATCCCAGTTCGGATCCAGTGGAGGGCGATCGCCCCGCCCCCAAAAACTTACGAAAGTAACTTTACTCACCTTGATTTTGTACAAATCGGAAAATAGCATTTGCGGTACGAGGCCATTTTGTCGTCCACTGTTTTGCCACAGCAGTCTTGTGAAGTATACATCATCTCGCTTACAGCAGTGAGCCGTAACGAGACTTGACTGCCAAATATTACTGAAATTACCCCCCTTAACCTTACTGGCTGGATCCACCCCTGAAGAATCCCAAATGTGTTTCTCTGGCCGATGTGCTTCGTTTTCACGAGGACCAGATCGCGTATTCTCATTTCGAAGTTACTTTGTCAGAAGTGCGTTGAGTTTACAATTCTGTGTTTTATTTGCTGATTTGTTATCGCATTGATGTTGTTCAGGCGTGAAGTGCTACAGATTACCTCTGGCATCAGTGAGGCTGGAAACGTACGGTGGGAACTTGCACTGTGCTTGCTGCTTGCCTGGGGCATCTGTTACATATGCGTCTTTCGGGGTGTACGCACCACTGGAAAGGTATGTTTTTTGCAAACTACAACCAATGCAACTCCCGTTTTCAACAGTTGCTGAGATCCCAAATATAAGTGGCATGGTCGGTGAATGGTTACTAATATTGGTACTCTTACGCTAGGAAGACGCTTACAAACGTTTGCCTGCCATAGTAAAGCATATTCTGGAAAATCGCTGTTTTTCTATTAAGCAGATCATGCAAAATGTAAGATTTGTGATTTGGTTTTGCTTATCTGTTTTTCCTACGACTTCGTTGTGCTTTGAGGCTCAAGTGCGCGTATTTTTCAATAACTAGCAACGCGCTACTAGATTAGCACAGGCCACAAAGTTAATGTAAGTAACGCCCAGTGCCCTCTGAAACAATGATGTTTGCAAATCGCGTCGATTTCACCACATCCACTGAACATAGCCGTGCGAGGCAGGGAGGGAAATTCCCCCCAAATTCGGACAAGATTTTAAAAAAATCTGGGCAAAACTATCCAATACGTGTGGAAAATTTGCCTAAGCAGTATCATTGCCCTGCAAATCTTTCCTATTCATCACCCTTTTAGTGACGTAAAAATCCTGGCAAATCGAATATTTTGCTCCTCCAAAGCCAAGGGTCCCCCTACGCCTATGGCTGATCCTTTGCAACATTGTGATCGATTTTTCTTCAACTGTCTGGGCGGGTAGCTCTACCTATTTCGCGTCATATTTTTCACATGCATTTTCTTTTAAGTATCAGCTGTATTCCTATTGCACCTGAAGCACTCAGCAGGTGATGTGCGGAAGTATAACTGTATAGCGTCAAGTATGAGACACTAACTTTACTTGCATTTTATGTCACCCGTCAATAACAACCGATTTATTTGCAAATCAGATACAGCCCACGCCGATACGCTCTATTGCAGACAATTCCTTCGTTTAATTTTCACACCCGTTTTCCCTCTTAGGAGTGTCGCCCGGGCACTCAGGCAGCAGCCCTCGGACGCCTGTGAAACTCGTATAGCCCTGAATGTCGAGCCACTTCTCCAAATATAGCTATCCCAGTTATGATGGTTCAGCCAACCGGTCAGAATACAAAAGGAAAGATTGGCAAGTCCTGCTGGCTACACCCAAATTAAAACGGCCCAAAGGTCGACCAAGGACCAGTTGGCGTGATCACCTCTCCGTCTCGGTTGGTCGCGTCTTAGTGCGGAGTCAGCAGTACTATCCAATGTTGCTGAAAACCGCGAGGTATTTCAAGAACTCCTAGGGATCTTGCCCCCGCGACCGTACTGAGGAGAAAAGCTAGTATAAAAAGTGAGTGAATAGTCTCTCAATCGTTTAATGATTTGAATGATTTGCCCCTCATTGCTGAGTAAATAAGTTTTGGCCTTTAATGGATCTAGAAGCATTGCATCTTTTGACACACGAACGTCAGATGCGTTGCCAGCCCCGCAGCGTCTCGCCTGAGCAACGAACTTGTTTTTTTCGCAGGTTGTGTACTTCACGGCATTGTTCCCATATTTCGTGCTCTTCTGTCTACTTATCCGTGGAACAATGCTTCCGGGGGCGGTGAAAGGTATAGAGTTTTATCTCAAACCGAACTGGACAAAATTGGAAGAGGCGCAGGTGCGTGAATGACAACCTTCATCACTTTTTTTCAGGAAAGCGACCAAATATATAGCAGCGGAGCTGGAATCCTGGAGTGTTGCAGTGATTTTGTCAAGTTGGTGAAGGCCAATATTTTAAACGTGTGGGTGGGCACCCCAGTAGTCACAAATCAAGGCAAGCAACACTTTGCCAAGCTTTGGGCAAGACATCAAGAAAGATTGGAATGATAGAGGTTCGACACTACATGGCTCATGCCGTCGCGGCGATCAAAACGACAAAGACAGGTTGTTTAATTTCTGGATTCACATTGGAGAATTTCCCTGCTACAGTCATTATGCCGAGTGCTTGGCCAGAATGAAGCAAGTTTCAATTTTTAAGGTCTTGGCACGACCCGGCCGAGATTCGAACCATACGAACAACGACCTACCAACATGAAGCGAGCGCTCTAACCACTAGGCCACATGTCCGGGGATTCGACAAGTGTCGTTGAAAAAACATATTTCTGGTTGTTTAAATTCTGGATCCACTGGTATTGATCAAATCAATACATTTGCAAACGATTCTCCATTCTCAAAAGACAGACTGTACTCTACCCAACATTCTGTTTGATGTTGATCTTATTCGAACGATTTCTTCAAAAATTAATTCAGCTAAAACATAAAATAAGAGAAAAACGTATTGCAAAATAGTTCTGCAGGTACAGTATTCTAGGTCTTTTTCGTGTTAATACATTGTTTGAAGCCACACAAGGAAGCTGTTGAAATTAATGTCTTAAACGAATAATTTCGCATAAATTTGACTTTTCGTATGAGTCTGGACGTTCCCCTTCTGGTGCCAGCGTGGTGGATGATTTCGCCTATTTTGGGCAAACCATCTCGAAATTTTAGATTTGGTTGAAAACGTCTTAGCTTTTTTGCCAATGGGAACATTCGCTTGCCACAAACACGCTGCTTGGTCGACAAAGTTTGCACCCCGCACATCTCACACACAGAGGTGGCCACGCATCCGGAATGCCGGTGTCGACTCCGTCAAGATTCTGCGTTTTTTCGGACCCGGAGCCGGAAACGCTTTTCATTTTAGGCAGTGTCAGCAGTCTGCGTGGTCGATTTCTAAAGTGAAAATATCGCTGAATTTCTGTGGCGTCGATGGAAGCCGGAGTCTGAACGGGAGTCGGATTCTCAAATTTGAAAAAATTTCGAACCCCGATTCGGATTCGAAAAGTTTGGAACAGGAGCGGAATCGGTGTCTGAAAGTGTGACTCCGGCCACCTCTGCTTCCACAGCGGCGGAGTGACGTCGCGTGTTGATTAAACCTCTGACGTCTGCTGAGCAGTGTTGTACCGCAGTCGACCTTTGCACCCTTTGTTCGTCAGAAACAAAGGTGCCTGTTTCATTCCAGGTTGGCAGCAAGATCACTTCGCTTGGCTTTCGACATCTCGCAAAGTTGAGATATGACGCGCTTCGCATCTCAAAAGATTGCCGCACCAGCAATTTTAATTTTTTCTTGGCTTGTGCTAGTCGTGATGCATTAATCAGTGGTCAGTTAAAAGCACTAGACCAGCTATGTCCAACCCGCGGGCCGCATGCGGCCCATTCGAGGGTTTTCTGCGGCCCAGTTTATGTGTTCGCTGTAGTAAAAGTATATATACTGACAACCTGTCCTTACTTTGATAATCTTGAACTTGGAATTTTTGATGCAGGTGGTGCACAGTGCTACTTATCACGTCTGTTACCATTGCAGTTTGGATTCGAACATTTTCAGTACATTCGCTTAAGCTTTATTTAGTTTGCTAAGACCGAAGTAGGCCATTCAGAGTGCGGCCCTCAGTAATATGTCATTCACTATGTGGCCATGGTCAAGATAGTGACATACATTTTGGCTCAATAAGCCATTTGGGTTGGACGTAGCTGCTTTAGGCTTTCTGCATTTAATCAGCTGCAAGTCAGATTGTCGACGAAACGAAGCGACGAAAAACTTAACTCTGTAAAACAACAGAAAAAACAACGTGGTCTTAATTTTTTATCGCTCGGCAAAATTGTGCGGAATAAGGCCAAAAACCCTTATTTTTAGAAGTCGCCATTGTAGCATGTCAAAGAATGACAGATAAAGGTCGCCATTGTGGCATTACAATATCTTATTCGGAGTTCGTTCAAACAGAATCATCTCTGCGAAGTGGCTGAATAGCTAGACGACTGCCAACCAAATTATTTGAATCGGTGACAGAATATCTTGCCAAGACCTTTGATAACGTTTTAAACACGTTGATGCAAGCGGAAGAAACAAGTTCCGTTTGTATTTTAACACTCCAAATTTTGAATTTGCCAACTGGACACGTAATTTCAAATTTCCTTTGCAAAACAAGCTGGGAAACATGCTTTTTTTAGCGCAAGAAAACTAAATAGCGTTAGATTGAGCAGTTGTTTGGGGAGAGTTACAGGAGGTACAACACGAACAAGCTAAAAATACCAGGTGATTTATTTTGACAAAGTTGATTTCGTGCGATTCAAGCCTATATTCTCTCGTGAGTTCACCCCAGTAAGGCAAAGGTATAAACAGCTGCACTGGTAAAACATTTGTATCGAACACAGAGGTGATGCTTTCTTACTTTGCTGTGTTTCTGAAGTGCATTTTCCATATTTGATGTGTACTTGATAGTCGATGTAACTGTTGTACTGACCACCTCTATCTGCTCGCAGTAAGCTAAGAATCTTTAGATGGTGTGGGCAACGACAAACAGTTTCACCTTTTTGTTAGTTCCAGTTGTCTCAATCATGCTCAGCTTCTTAGCTCGTTCAAATACTGGTCATGTTGACCAAATATAAATCATCCTCCGCTGGTCAAGCGTAAAGTTTGTTAGTGTTTACATCCACCAAAGGCATAAAATGTTTCTGCATGTTAGTTCTTTCTATGCCTTGGAAGAAAATAGTCAACCCATTCTTACCATATGGCGCTGTCTCTGACTCTTACACCGGCTCTTAATCATGCAACTAATTCTGTTTTCAGGCAGTTGTACATCGAGATGTAATTCTTTTCAGTTGAATTTGATCACATCAGCTTTTGCAGATAAAGCGAGTGTTTTCTACAATCGCCTTTGTACGAACGTTCGAAGGTGTGCAAGTTTGCAAGTAAACGTAATTTGTGTTTTAACCCCTGCTCAGGTAACTCTAGGTAAAACCGTCAATGTCTTCTGCAAACCTGCAGAGGTCTTTGCAAAATTTTGGCCTATATTTCGTGCACCGTGTTATTTCAGCGAATGCAACGAAGCTGTGTCTTGTTCGTATAATATTAAAGTAGGTGTCATTCGACTGGTGGCTTGTTTCAGCAGGTGTGGATTGACGCCGGCACTCAAGTGTTCTTCTCGTACGCGATCGGCCTCGGCGCTTTGTCCGCGCTGGGCAGCTACAATCGTTTCAACAACAATTGCTACAAGTACGTTCGGTTGACGGCGTCACTTCGCTCTCTGCGAGTGTTGATAACAGACGCTGTTGGAGTTCGCGATTTTGAAATTCTTTTGCGCCGGTTAGCGATGCAACAAACGCAGGAAGCAGCGAATAAACTCCAGCTCTCCACTCAGCATCCGGTAACAGCATGGTTTCCCAATCTTCTGTATCTTCTGTGTTGATTGAAACGGCTTGTAAAAGAACGCGCATTAGGAAACCTTGCACCCTTTCAATGCGAGCTTGGATGTCGACAGGTATTACAATGATCATTGTTCGCGGTCTATTTCCAAACAAGGTAGGCGTTACCTCCCACCAAGCTAAGCGCACTTTTTCCAAAACTCTTTTGTTCGGCGCGAAGAACGATTAGTACATTGTTCACGATGCTGTGTATTTCGAATAATAGTCCAACTAACGTATGTTTCTGATACTGTTTCTTTGGACTTTTCAAGATTTTTTTTCAGCTAACGACTTGTGCCGATAGATGTGAACTGCAAATCTTCATGATATCTTATTTTCTAAAGAGGGGGATATATAACGTTGTTGGCTTCTCAAATGTTTCAAATCCGATCGTAACCCACTTTCCTGTCATCGTCTACTTCCTATGAATTTGACAGGAAGGCATATTTTTTTCTTGAAAGGAAAGCTCAGTTTAATTTGTTTTGTGATAGAAATGTTTCATAGACGTCTTTTCCAAACCACTGAATTCTGACGATTCTGATTTCACGTAGAAAGCATTTGTAAAGGACGAAAATAGAAACTTTACTTCTTGCTTTCACTAAAATTGTTATTACCAATATCAGCAGCCCATTGTGTCCTCCAAAATAAACGTCACGCTCGAGTCGTTATGTCATTTAAACAAACAGCATACGCTGCATTCACAGAGAAATCTTTATAAACAGAGTTGCTTTGACGCTTACAGGGACTGCATCCTGCTGGCCATAATCAACTCCGGAACAAGCTTCTTTGCTGGATTCGTGATATTCGCCTTCTTGGGCTTCATGGCACACGAGCAGGGTGTGCTCATTGACAAAGTGGCCGAAAGCGGCCCTGGCCTGGCTTTTATCGCATACCCGAAGGGTGTTACATTGATGCCGGTGTCCCCTCTCTGGTCGTGCCTGTTTTTCTTGATGATCCTAACGCTGGGACTCGATAGCCAGGTATAGCTTCTAGTAATTCGTGTTTTTCGCTCATTCTTGGAGTCATGGGCAAAATCTAGTTCAGCAAGCTCGCCTTGGAATGCCAAAAGCGGTCTGCAGCTCTCACCTCTGCTTGCTTGCTCCGGGGTTATTGTATTGAACGGGAAAGTAGCTACATGTGCAAAGAAGCCTAGCGAACAACGGTAACGTAAGGAGGACTTTACAATGATACGAGCTGTAGCATCTGTGAAGTATTTCCTTTGCGATTGCCTGGTGACATGAATGAATTTCATGACCGCGCTTGAACTTGCTTGACCCCATAAGCACCGTAAACGACAGCGCGCAGATGACTTATGTCTGTGCGCAACGCAACGCAAAGCTGCGGCAAGTTCAAAACTCCTTAGCAACGCGTCGTTGACAGGCTGTGACGTGCGTTTTCGCCGATGTCTTGCAGAGCGTATCTGTTGCGGAAGCAACAAGCCTGACGAACCTCGCGTTTGTTCCCGACACCCGAGCAAACAAGTTTCTCATTAATTTGCGGTGGCCAATTGTTGGAGTAACTCATTCAATTCGGCGCGCTTGACGAATGAACCCCCTGGACTAACAAGCTTTGCTCTCTACACCACAAAACATGTTTTCTGAAAAGAGCACCTTGGTCGCAGCAGGAAAGCGAGCGCGTAGCTATTGTGACATAAAAAGCGTCGAGGCCTAACGTCACGCTGTGTTGTGCGTAAGCCACGATGCAAGGTTATTCTCAAGAAGGCAGAATAAAAGTCGGATATTCGTACGGCAGAGTTTGTTATGTGATGTAAGACAACACGCGATAAACAGATGAAAGACAATAAAAATGTAAAAGTACCAAAATTGTTTTTAATTGAACAGTGTTCATCAACCAAGATTGTGCGCTGCAAATTCGTTGTCTTAATGCGCGTAAGTCTTGACGGTAAAGAAAGTCAGCTCAGATCGACTAAAACTGACATCTTACGTTGACAGTCATCTTATAATTTGTTCAGACCGTGTGGTATGATTGTCAATTTGTGTTGCAAATTGGTCGTTTTCTGATTGGATAGTTGCTTTTGTGTTGGTTGCCACGCAACGCCAAATCAAATTCAGCAGGGAAATGATTGCGTGGCTACATCCGATTAAGTCAAATGGCCCGAGTTAAACTATTTTATGATGGTCGCACATTAGCAATGATGCGGCCACATCTTCATGCTTGATGCTATAAAAATAGCGTCTTCTTGTGTAGCTCACTAGTTATAAACTCTCTTTGTATGACAAGTCAATAGCTGGAAACATCCATCCTTTTTCCTGAAGACGCACGCTTTTGCTCAATCTTGAGGCGATATCGCACAGCCGTACGTAACTTTTAGGTTGCGTGTGAGGATGAGTTGGGAACCGAACGAGTTGCGCGCAGACAAATTTCAGTAGAAATACCTGACGTTTAAATTACTGAGGTCATAACATGTGCGAACTGTCTCGACGTGACCTGATAGTGTCATCTAGCGGCAGGAAAATCTTAATCGAAAGAGGCTTTTTCGGTTTTAATTTTTTCTTTTCCAGGTAAGCTCTTCTGATCACCTAGTCTAAACAGCATAGTTTCTTTGCAGTTTGTCGGGGTCGAAGGTTTCCTCACCGCAATCATCGACCAGTTCCCGGACCAACTGCGGCCGCGCCGCGCTCTTTTCGCAGCTGTCGTCTGCTTCATTTGTTTTCTGATTGGATTGTCCATGGTGACCCAGGTGATTTTCTTCAAATCAGACGGAGCTCCTCACATCCTTTGAGCTTTTCAGCTTGCCTGTTTTGGTTTGCAAGACCC
>JGI24159J19872_10004957_pt1 | contig 17104 bp, 13 predicted proteins | sample Ectturendosymbi4_FD_19872 | JGI IMG/M metagenome (IMG submission 19872) | reverse complement strand
TGATACTTGACTGCCATATATTACTGACATCGCCCCCCCCCTCTAAAGTTACTGGCTGGATCCGCTCCTGATGCCACCATATGCTCGTAAAACTCTCCTGATTAAATGCTTGCGAAAATCTCGATGATACATGGCACGATCTGCAGTATTCCTTTTCCAAACAATATTGCAGGTGAGCAAGAAGTCATCGTGGCCGCTATTACGATTGCGCGTTTGTATTTACACGCTTCTGATGTACACCAAAATACACATTCGATCAAAGTCCAGTACCGACTTTGTTCTAAGACACCGACTTGCAAAACAGGCCTTCCACAAAAATTCGCGCACGTAAGACGTGAATCCTGTTGTCGTCCGATTTTTGAGCGTCTAATCGACGTGTGCATCTGGTAAACGTAAAATTAGCCTCTCAATGCATTTAAAAAATGTTTAAATTTTTGATAGTCCGTAAAATGGTTAGGCTCCGTTCAACTTACTCCGCAAACTTTTGTAGCTACTTGAAACTTACTTGGTGTCATTTGATTTGACGAGACTTTGCGAAATAGACTGACTTCATTAAGATATACTGTAAACACCATCGCAACCCCAGCATTACAGAACTTATTGACCACTCTCAGCTGCATGTAAAGATGGATTGGTGCTACTCGTAATTAAATTTGTACAAATCCCGGACTTCCAGAAAACACAATAACTTGTCTACCGAATTTGAAATCCTACTGGGAAAAAATTCAATTTAGCTTCGTTTTAGTTACATACGCTTTATCGTGAAGGCAGATTGTAAGCTATCTTTGAGTAGCCTAATGGCAGTGTCAATGCCCTCTGTACTGTACTTACACAATGAAAAGTATATGCTACTTCTCGTTGCAGCTGAATGATTTCAAATTATTTACTGTAGGATAGGGTGGCAATTAATATCAGGTTAAAGTTGAAACACTTTGAGACTATGCACAGGCCGGACCCTGACTATTTGATAAGACTGGTTGTTTACTCGCCGGCAAGGTAATGTGAAATCATTGATGAAAACGTTAAGGCTCCACACAATTACGACTAAACCGCCACAATACATACCATCACAAATAAATATCTAAAATGAATGCTATTATTGCTAAACAATGGCTGTGGCATACTGAAGACTTTAAAACTGAATCGCTCAGCTTATTTAACACTAGGTTTACCGCCATTTTTCTACCCTGCCGTTTACCGAGGAGTCGAAAACGATACCGAAGGATTTACAGCCGCGGTAAAAGCAAACAGTGCCGAATTTACTAAATTTTACAAATATCTATCCACACTAGCGATGATTTTATGTTATTGGAGTTGATATAAAATGCCTTTCAGTGCAGTACTTCAAATGATCGAATGACTATCTCTGGCAGCAGATCAACTTCTTCATTGGTGTATTTGACAACTGAAAGAAGACTTACTTCTGGCGTGAAGTGCTTCCACGCATCGTAGTTGCTGTAGTACTTATACTTTTAGAGATTCGTGTAGGTACACCGGTGGTAGCAGTAAAACCTTTGTGTCGTGAGGCAACCACAAAGTGTACAATGCTTGCAAGGTCATGACGCTCCTTCTTTAGGTTTAATGATTGAAGCCTGTTTATGAGCAAATTTTTGCTACAGATTTTTCCTTCTCATTATTTAATATTTGGTTTACAGAAGATTATGTGCACCTACCTTCAGGTTTAGGGTGTGTGTATGCTGTGGCAGAAGCAAAGCGTATGCGCAGACACCACCAGCACAACCCACCACCTCCAGCAACGAGGCGGTAGGGATCCGCCTGTACAGTATGTGGCCGTGCTTGCGCCTCAGCCTTAGGATCAAGGAGTTACATGCACCGATACAAGGGAACGCGCTGAGCAGCGTCATCGTCGATCCGACGGACAATTAAGAGAGGAGATGCTGTGGTCGCGAGCACTTATAGAATTTGATTTTTTCCATGTTTGGGGTTACATCAAATAGTTTGGAAAACACTGATCTAAGTAAAGAGTATGGGGAAAGAAGGGTTCCCACGCGGTATTGAAAGTATTGAATTTGAAAATCGGTTTTCAAGACCCTGAAAAAGTATTGAATTTGGCCAAAATGTGCATGAGGTATTGAAAAAGTAAGAAAATTATAAATGGAAAAGAATTTTGAAGTGTCTGAGCAGAATTTTACTGAAGGCAAAGTAGTTCATTGTTTATGCAATGTGCAAAATTGAGTTTCATGGTTAAGAATTTCTAAAAATGAAGAGAAGTAATGGTATTGAAATTTTTTAATTTAGTATTGAAAGAGTATTTTAAAGTATGGAAAATGACTTTTAAAAATGTGTGGGAACCCTGGGAAAGGTTCCACCAGGACAGTAACGTTCTGGAAGCCAGAGCCAAAGCCATTTTGGATGGCTGGAGCCGAGCTGGAGCCAAAAATTTTAAGATGGTGGAGCCGGAGCAGAAGATTGGGTCCGGTTTCCAAAGCCCAAGTTTGTGGGGCAAGCCAGTTGTAGAAATAACGCAACGGTTTTTTTCCGGTTCTAATGGACCAAATAAATCATTTTGGAGCCGGAGCCAAAAACTTTTGGATTTTACAGACGGAGCTAGAGTCAAAAACCTTAGATGCCTGGAGCAGGAGCCAGAGCCGGATTCTGAAATTTGAGTTCCGGTTTCACAGGCTCGCTTGACACCGTGGGGTGGCTGAGGGTATTGTCTGCTTGGTTTCGAACTCGAACTGTTTGACTGACTGCAACAGTCATTTTCGGATTCAGCAACATCAAAATACCGTAAAACTGTCGAAACTTTCTAAGCACAAAAATTTGTGAATCCTGTCTAACGTACACATTTTATTTTAATGATAAGAAATCCCCGAGTAACTTCTTTGGTCATTTTCATGTTAATAGGGAACTGTGTTAACAGTGCGAACCTCAGCCTTTGACCATTCTACCACAGAAAGGACCAAAAGTCATTGGAAATAAACGACAATCCTGCATCTTATATTTTCAAACTTGTGACCATTTGCTGTTCACTAACGATTCAATTTTTTTAAAATAAGCTCACAACGTTTTGAATGTAGAAATTTTGCAATCCAATTCTCTGCACGGGTAGTATTAGAATTATTTTATGTCACCTCTTTTTCCTTTTTCTGTGTAGAGAAATGCTTTATCGCGATCATCACACGGCCGCTACACCATGCTCGATTTGTTCAAGACGTCCAGGATGCGACTGATGACAGTGAATATGATGTTTAGCTGGCAAGATTTACAATTTGTGCTGATACTTTAAACAAAACGATAAACACAATCATCAAAAGCAAATCATTACATTGTATTTTGTCATAGGTTAAAAATCGTTTTCAAATGCTTGTCAGTATACTTCCAATTAGATTATATAAACTTTGGTTGAAAACATAATTAGTCAACATCAGAAAAATACTTGGCTTAAATATTTTTGAGATATTGTCTTCTCTTAGTAAAAATTATATGACTATTGTACAACACTTCTCGTATTTTAACTTCAAACAGCCAGCATACGTAGTTAAATATTTGTCTTTGAAAACGTTTGTGCAAATGTAAAGTCTATTCCTTGTGACATTAAAGTAAAAGCTGTATCTTTAGTTGATTTTGTATCTGTTTCTTTTGTGGCATAATTTGTGTTGGTTTGGCAACTGAATTGCTTTTCCATTTAATTTTCAGCAATTAGCTTCAAAACTTATTTTTTTCAACTTATGCAATTTCAAATTGTGTTTCACAATTTCGTTTTTTGTGTATCTTTGTTCTTGATTTATGCTGCTTGTGCTTTTGCAGGTTCGTGAATAGTTTTGTGTACTACGGAATTTCATTAAATGCTGGATCCCTGGCAGGAGACATATTTGTCAACAACACTCTCAGTACGATATTAAGATTGTAATAAACTCCTACTGTCATCTTACATTTGATTTTGATAGAACTAGCAAACGCCAAATGAACTATTGTAATATTGTCACTTGATTTCTGCAGTTGACATATAAGTTCATGCTGTATGCTCTGTAGAATCAGGACATTCAGCCTGTTTTATCTCATTGTGCTCCTTTGCTCATTCTTAACCATCTTAAGTGTCGAAAATGACCGTTTGCTACTGTAGCCATGGGTGTCCGCAGAAATTTTTCCAGGGGGGGCAACGTCGATATTTGGCTTATACTTTTCGGGTTGCTGAAGATGCAATACAAATGGACTTTCACACAACACTTTACCCATTCTACCAGGCCTGTAGCCAGGTTTTAAACTTTGGGGTGAAGAATGCATTTTTAGGGGGGCAAGATTTTTGTTTTTATTATATGTTTAAAAAAATTTTACTGGGTACAACACAATTTGGGAAAGAACAAAAATATTTGGGGTGGCAATGCCCCCGAATGCTACCCGGGGCTACAGGCCTGCTTTCTACACCAAAAAATCCCCTATGTTACGGCTACAGTCACAAAAATGCGCTTCTTTGGCAGGAATAGCCAAGTATATTAAGATAATTAATACAAAATAACCTATCTCCAGATTCAAAGCATGGCGCTTCTTCTCAAAGAAGCATTGCTCTGGTCTTTAAAGATACCACAAATTATGACTTTAGTTTATCTAGCAAGACTTGTCAGCGTCACTTGGAAACAAGCTGCAAACATCTGGAGTTTCCGCAAGAGCTGCAGTCATTCAAGAACTCACTTAGATATCAGAACTAAACTTTAATAAATGAAACGTCTTCCAACAAGTCACATGGTCTTATACTGTGTCAATAAAAGCCTGAATAAGCGTAGTTTGATTAAGACAGGTGTGTGCGACCCGCGGGCCACATGCGGTCCTCAACGTTTTCAGTGGCCCGCGGAAGCAATCAACAATACTGAAATTTTCTCTAACTTAGCCCTGAACTTGAACCGAGACTAATGGAAATACGGCAATAGAAGCAAGTCTCGGTTCAAGTTCAGGACTAAGTTAGACAAAATTTCAGTATTGTTTTTTTTCTCATGATTAGAAGGTACGCCCTAGGCTAAACGCGACCTTCTTCAAATTGCCCCCAAGCCAAATTAATTGCCCAACCTTGGATTAAGCTATTCACTCAGTCACATCACATCAACAATGAGTTTTTCAAACCTGTGGAAACACTGCTACATTTTCGCTCATGTTTCTTTTCACACAGTATGCTGAAAAACTACGTTGCTAACCGCTATCAGCAGTCACTGTATTGCTGCATGACATCACCTGCCTAGACGTCTGCGTTAACAGTCACATGCGGCAAAACGCCTACTACCGTAACTTGAAGTGAGCATTATAAGATTTGAGGCTATGTTATTGTTACGCAATAGGACCAACAATAATCCACTAGCAAGTTTCGCAGTCTGCCTTTGCAGGTCAAGAAGCAGACATGAGTGAACTGCAAGCTCATCATTGAATGACACTACAAAAGTGAACCATGGCCCTTGTGCAGTGTACGGGTCATATCGGCAAACAAACTGTCAGTGCAAGAAGTAAAAATAAATGTACAAATCATTTTCCACATTTGTAAGACTCCAAGCACACTACCCAGTGGCTAGTGAATAGACGCCAAATTATTTTAAAAGTACAAAAAAGTGGCGCAACTTATAGAACACAGGTCAACGTGATGTGATATTTTTTAAGTATATAAAAGAATTTCATTCATAATAATGCAATTAGCACTATCTGGAAATTGCTGCAAGTTGGCCTCATCGCTTGTATGGTCCCACACTGTTGCAAATGGCTATAAAGTACTTTAATTTTCAATTCACAGTAGTCTAATGTAAAACAGTGACTTCTTGGACTGAAAAAATTCCATACGAATTTTATGATAAAGAACAAATTTAACACAAATGACTGCGGGGGCCGTAGCGATTGCTACATTTCCCACTATTGCTAATCCGGCACTGGATGTACCTGTACAGCTTTTTTGGCCAACTAAAGGGACGGCATGACGTCGCCGAGAACCATTGTCCAGTAGATTCTGGATGTGCTCCCCGTCTAATTGTCTCCTTGACCACCAGTCAACTGGCAAGGAATTACTTCATTGCAAAAGCGAGATCGTATTTTGATATTAACCTAATAAATGTAGTTGTAAAAGTAAATTGAACATCTTAACTATTCGTCCAATGGTTCAACGCTTTGTAAAACTTGTTTACAGATGGAGTGTTCGAGATAGCATCTTATGCTTTCTGCATTCTTGTGATGGATAGGATCGGAAGAAAATCTATGCTATGTTTCATGTTTTTATTGGCTGGAATAGGTCTTTCAGCAAGTGCAATTGTTAACGAATACTCGGGTGACAATCAATGTAGGTTCAAATGAGCACATATCTACTTTGCAACAATTAGGACTGAAAACGTTTCCGCTTGAGATAGAACAATATGATTACTATTATTGTACTTCGACATATATTTACTGCAACAACTTAAGCCCAGTGCGCTCATTAAAAATCTGTTCTTTCACCGTGACCATATTATGAAGGTGTTCATTACATCGTAGGAGACAATGGCGATTGCACTGACAGCAAATGGTATAATTTGCTTAAAACAATATTTTAATATATTGTGAAATCACGTCTTGTTGGAGCCTGTTTGATGTTGCTTTAAGTATATGCATCACTATGTATCTCCACGTATGGAACATTTGTTTAAGAAAATCAAGTAGACTATGCAATATTTTGCATGCCCTTCGATGTTTTAATACAACTTTCACTAGTTTAAAGTGAGTCGATAATGATTCTTTATGTTTCTTGTTAGCTTTGATCACGCTTGGACTTGTGTTCGCTTTTGCGGCAAAATTTGGAATTTCTGGCTCTTTTGCGATAATCTACAACTTTACCAGTGAAATCTTTCCAACGGTGGTAAGGTAAGCTAATCATTATTGACAACCTAGATCAGTGGTCTTCAACCTATTTTGTACAATCGCCCCCCACGGAAACTCTGGAAATCGCACCCTACCTATAATTTTTGCGTTGTCTGAAAATGTTACTTTGTTTTGAAAATAATTTCAGTGCTAATGAAGTATAAACGAGCAATCTAATTATCACAAAACAAAACGAACAAACAGAACGACTGCAAATGCAATTTGTAGAATAAAGTTATTCATTTCCAAAAAAACAGCTAGTTCTAACTAATGCGAACTTTGCGATGGTGTTTGTCTGCAAGATTTTTGAAAGCAGTTTGTATTTTGCAAGTTGGTCAGCTTAAGTCTTCTGCCGTTTCCAACGGTCTTGCTCATGTCAAGTAGATTGCGGTATTTATTACACTTGTGCAGCACTTGGCAGAAACCTTGCTCAGCAAAATACGTCGTGGGAAACGCCAGCAATAATAGCTTCACTTTTCCCCAAAGTTCTGGAATACGCTCACTGCACTTAATCCAAAAATCTGACCATCCGTGTGTATGAAATATAACACGGGCTCCATCGTTGCTGTGGATGTTGGTGAGACGTTCCTGGATGATGGAATCGCATTGGCTTATGCAAGTAAAGTGGCAAAAAGTCATTTCACCCAATAACTTTCTACGCAATGTAACTTTCGGCGTAATCTCCACAACAGAATGACTTCATAGCGAGCCTCGAACAACAGGCGGCGTAAAGGATTTTTTGGACTCCTCTTCGTTTAGCCAAGACTGGGTGTTTGGCATAGGTGTACGGGAGTGCATATTTTTGGGGATGCAAAAAAATTTTGCCCAAGTTTGGTCTTGCATTTCCTAAGTACGATCATCCTAATAGCTAAGATCTGTTTTTCTCTAGCATAGCTGTGTGCATTTGTGTTAGCCACAATCGCAGTCAATCTGGAAAAGGAGTGAAATATCAGGTTACGATCTAAAATATTACATTGCTGCAAATAGGTCAAGTCTCAAGTACGGAGAGGGAGAGGAGGCAATTTAATACACAGCATATACCTTAGCCTTCCACATTAGGCAATCTTAACTGCAATGTGTTGTACTTAAAATACTGCAACTTACTTAAAACGTTTACTTTTACAGCTTCTAAAGTCACATTATGAAAACCAAAAAGCCACTCCAGTGCAGACAGTTGAATGAGCACTAAACACAGCATGCTGAGAAAAAATAGCAATATAGGAGTGATACAGGCAAATACTGCAGCCTATATGATCAACTACCAGGGAATGTGTAGCCTACAAGCGCACATTCCCAATGACAAATGGCTTATAACCTCAATAAGAACGTTTTATAAAAATAGCAGTCCTTTACAGGACTGTATTAGCATTAGTGAATTATGCAGTGCAATAAATAGTACAGTTGCTACTGTTTATGAAAGCTTCACTTCACAGCATTAAATTGAAACATTAAAATTTGGCAGGATGCAACATAGGTAATTCATTACATGAAACAAACGGAAAATATGAAAACCTAAAGAGTATGAAATCACAGCTACATTAAAACCACACAACACATTAGCCTACAGCTGCAGTTACATAGTAAATTCTGTTCGTGAATATCTCGCGGTAACAGATTCACACTTGCAAATCTCAAAACATCAAGCACGTTTGAAACACGAAAATTTCACAGTATCGTATCACAGCTACACCACGTTACTACCACAAAATATTTTGCAGCTACAGCTACATTTTAGTTGTACGCTTTATAGCAGCAACAATTTGAGGTTTACAAAAATTAGGGTTAGATGGAAAAGTGGGTTACCACTACATTTTCTTAATTCAAAATATTTTTAACGGCTGTTGGAATTACCGCATGATTCCAGTTCAATCAAGGGCAGTGTCTATTTTGCCATCAGGGGCAAAAAAGAACGGCAAAAAAGTCCGAGATTATTTTGCCGTTTTGGCCACTATTTTGCTGTTGATTTGGCCATTATTTTGCCTTAGTTGGGAAAATAGACACTACTTCACTTATATGTGAATGTAGCTGCACACTTTGCCCAAATGTTGAGAATTTTTGCCCGAATAATGGCCAATTTTTCAGCGTTCGGGATGCGACCGCATCCCCTGCATCCCCATGCCGTACGCTTATGGGGTTTGGGCTTACTTGCCGGTCTTCGTTACTCCTTTCCTAGCCTACCGTTCTGTTGTACTCTGTCATAAGTCAAATGAACACAGTACAGAAATTTCCACAAGTACAGCAACACACTCGAACTCACTGAAAAACACGATAAGCGCGTTTCATAACTTACGGCTAGCTGTTGCTAATTTTACTAGCCATTAATTGCTACCTTAATCGTCTCGCACCAGTCATGTTTCCAATGTTTTTACAACAGAACACATTTCAGTAGGCCTACATATTTTTGCGCAAGGTACTAACCAAATATTATAAAACACGTGATAAAGAATTGTCATATTTTTATTGCCTACGAAGCAATGGTTTTAGCAATGCTCTACCGAAGGCCTTGAAGACTACTTGTTTCAAAACAATTTTGCTAATAATAAAACAATACGGTTGAAGGGATTTGTGACAGTTAACGACGAAAATTCACTAGGCTAAACTTGACGGCGACAACTTGCAATTAATATTCGTTATCGCCGCAAAGTCGATGCGATGATTTGGTGGTAGCAATGTTATGATTGTTGGGCCATTGTGAGTTTCTTGAAAAAAGCTGACGTTTTCCTCTTGAAAAATGGAGTTTGGCCGATTGGGTATTTTCCGATAGCTATATCAGTATTGGTCATTTTCAACTAATAACAGTATAATAGAACTAATTAACGCATAGTATACGAAAAACGTCCAAAACCCCGCGTGCTGATGCATATAAGCTGGCAAAGATTATTGCTTCATTTCCTTTTTGTGACGTTGATGATGCAGCGATTGGGTTAAACAACCTGACAAACTATTCAGTGCAACAGCTTCTGTACATTTATATCTTATTTTAAACATTAGACACAACAAAATACCTGCACATTCATAGTCTTCGTGAGAACGCAATGCTTGACTCTCAACCAGTGTGACAATCTCAGTGTTCTTGGGTAGTTGGTGCAGTGAAGCGTTACGCATTACACAGAATGATGTTAGTTTGATTGTCACGTGACCAGTCTCATATGTTTTGTAACCTTTGTTACGAACCATGGAGACGAAAACGCATCAAATGCTTTCGTCCAAAGTAATAAATATTGTTTTTTTTTGGAATAAATTTAAAATTTTAGTAGGCCTATGTAGAAAGTGATCCTTGGAAACTGAAATCGCCCCCCAAATCTTATGAATCTCAAAAGCGACCCCAAGGGGCGATTTCGCCCACGTTGAAGACCACTGACCTAGATGATGCTCTGTCAAGGTGAAAATATACTGTACTTACTTTTGAGCGTAGCACTTCCTTACGTGAGAATATACTTACGCATAAATTTCCCTGTTTTGTATGTGTGATGTCCCATGATGATCTTCAGCCCGACTATAGCAAACAATCGTTACCAAACCGTATTTTACTGAGGAACATAAAATTTCTTGGCTCAACAAAAAGTGTGTTCGCCCAACATGTGTTTACTCATAAACCAACAAATCAGCTCCAAAAATTTTTTTTGTCTAAAACTTGATAATTTTCCCAAATTTCCTGTTTTTTTCTTTAGAATTTGAACAACCTAAGATATCCACATTGCCTCTTGTAATTTTTCATATAGTTATGTCAAGAGATGCGCCTTGATTTAGTGAATTGTCCTGGTTTCATCTCACTTTGAAATTTGTTTCTCAATAACTACGATTTCCAAACGCTTTGAGAAGTAGATGCATTGCTGCCTTACCCCGTGTGATAGGTATATGCTGCAGCATAATAGCAGAAACAACATTTCTTTATATGGGCTCTTTATGTCTAAAATCGTGGTTTAGTATTCAGTGAACCATCCATTTTTTACATTTTCAAACCCATTGTGATTACACTTTCGCTTTATTTAAGTATCTTCTACAGTAGTTACCAAGGAGTGGTTAATGTCTTTTGAAAATTGGTGCAATTGACTGATGAACACGAGGAAGTTTTCTCGGAATTTATACAAAATGTTGAAAATGCGAAGTTATAAAAAATACATGCTGTTGTGATTGCACATTTGCACTCTATGCAAAACACGAAACCAAGCAGATTTTTAAAGCAAACAAACCTACAGATTGGCATCTACATAGTCTCAAATGAAAGAATAAAGTAAATTTTCATTATGGAAGCAAGTTTGTGAAATCTTGCACAGAAACATTGATAACACTATAGCTTAGATTTAAACCAAGGCGAATGTTAATCAATGCGGTTTACACTTGTGAAAAATCCTGCAAGTTATTGTTCATTTTAAGCAAAATAAAAACCCTTTCACGATCCGGATAGCCTTAAATGACACCTAAGGCAATTTTCCATAACTCGCCGACCGACTGCGCTAGAGGGTCAATGTAAGCATCATAACATACGTCTTTTTGAGTTGGTTCCAAGAACGCGGGTAAACTGGCATTTTAATTGTGTTCATAGGTTCACAATACTATCATTGGGCCCTCATGACGTCACACTGCCCCAGAAATTTCAAATCCAATGGTACGTAGTTTTGTAAAAGGTAGTAAATGAAAATCTGCGATTCAAGATTAATTGACTCTCTAACCTTTCGCCATTTGTAGGCGAGTTATTGACAAAATTGCCTGAGAAGTCAAAACGCAGTCTCATAACTGCAGCAGGCTATTATTTTTAAAGAAACTTTATGAAACGTATTTACTTTGTTGAAAACGATTTATCTTCTGCATTGTTTCAAATAAAAACAAAAAGTAAGGCTTATGTTGAACAAAATTTGTAATATCTCGCACAGAAACACCGATTAAAAGCGACTTTTAATAAATGCGGTTTGCAGTTGAGCAAAATCCTAACAGATATATTTCATTTCAAGCAGAAATAAATCAAAGAATGCGTGCATGTGTGGCAGGTTTTAAGGGTTAATGCAGTGGTTCTCAACCGCGGTCCCGAGAGCCGCATGCGGCTCGCAACAAGCACTCTTCGTGCGGCTCGCAGCAGTCTTCCAACAAAACCTCTAATATTTAGTATAACGGACTTCGTTCAGCAGTAACACAAAATGACAAGAAACTTTGAATTTCAAATTTTCGGAACGAATAAAAGCTGAAGCCCAACAAGTAGAAAATGAATCCTAACAGCCTCGGCTTAAACGTTTTGACTGGAAGTAAAACATCTGTACGGTGTTCGCCAGATGCCTTTATTCTGCATACAGTACTGTATACACGCGTTCATTGACTAGTTTACTGCTACACGTACAGGAGCAACGCTTTCGGCGTGACGTCTGTTTGTGCTCGGATCGGTGGAATTGCTGCGCCTTACCTCATAGTTGCCCAGGACGCTTTGTCGTGGTTGCCAAACGTCGTGTTTGGTATTTGCGGTAAGTTTTTTAAAAAAGCGTACGCTAGATCTCTTTTTCAATAAGTGAGGGTTGGTAGTGTACGCCAGCTCCAGTTCTTTCAAGCGCTTCACTACTGTGCTAAAATCAAAACCTGATGTGCAAGATGCTTTCCTGATAATCTTTCAAGAAACGACTTTCCTGATAATCGTTCAACAACCAACTTTTACGAACTAACACAATGAAGAGTGCATTCGTGTTCCAGGCATGCACGGGACTGATTCATAGACAAATCATTGAAAAAACTTTTTCCGAAATTAATTGCGTGCTGTGCTGCTTGAAAATAACAAATGTTGCTCCATGCTACGTCTTTATCGTTGATATTAATTCTGACTTCTTAGTGAGCACTAAGTGCAAAGCTATATTTGCTGTGGCGAGTTTTCGTAATTCATCTGCTCAGTTTTTTAAGCCTTCTTGGTGTTCTAACTGTGATAAGTTGTCCGATAGTCTTGTCAACATTATAGTTCTACTTATTGCTTGAAACAGTTTTGCGAGAGTGTCTAACTTTCTTATTTTTTCACCACTTATGTCTTTCTGGCCGTTGATTACTCTTAAATTGTAACTTGAGCATTTGTAGAAAGTTCTCGAAAAAAATGGATATTAGGCAGTTTATGAAAAGAAAAAGCATTTCTGATAGCCGTTGTGTAGAAAATATTTCAGACAAAAGATTGAGAACTGGGGGTCAACTAGCACAGACTAATGGTGGAGAAAGGGTAAAGCGTTTTGTGAACGGCCATTTGCATTGCATCGTCATCAAACTGAAAAGGATGAGCAAAATTTCGACGTTTCCCCCTGGAAAAAATTCTGCGGACGCCCATTGATGCACTGCTTTTGTGTAATTCTTGGGTCATAAAGCGTGGTGCTGTTTGGTTCAATTCGTTCAAGTCACTCAAAAACGATAAATGCCGAAGTTGATAGTTTCCTTAACCTATATACTAAATGCAGTAATCAACAAGCTCTGCAATTTTGACGCGTGTTGAACAGCCTAAGATCATGAAAAACCAGCAAAGGAGTCTTTTGATATTCAAGCGCGAGGCCCTGGGCATTTTCCCAGTTTGCCCAATGGTTAATCCGGCCCTGAGTACAATGTGCTCTTTGTTTTACATAAGAATGTAAATACAGTAAATTTATCATGCGAAATCATGTTGTTTTTATTTTGTCGGTTGTTACTTGAACATTTTGAGTTGTAGGTAATGTCTGGGGCTGAGCGCTTATGTAATACTTCGAATGAAGTCGCGACATCAAAAAAGGTTGGGAACCACTAGTGGAAATTATACCCGGCTAATGCTCCCAACGAAGCGCATTACTGCTCCTGTTGCCAAAACATGGGTGTCGGAAGGATTTGTTTCTGGGGGGGCAATTGTGAATTTTTCCAGGATCAGCCAAAAAGACTTTTCCAGCAGGGCCCAAAAATGGTGAAATTTCATTGTTCCCGCTCGAAACTAAAAAATCAACCTTTTTGCTAAAAACGTAAGAGGAAATGTCAAATTTCAAAATTCTGGGGGGATTGGCTCCTCTCTGCTCCCGATCCGACGTCCATGAACATGGGGCATTATCTTTGGGGCGTACAAAGGGTAAACCGGTTTGTTAATGTCCATTTGCATTGCATCGTCAGTGATTTGAAAAAGGTAAGCAAAATGTCAATGTTGCACCCCCTGGAAAAATTTCTGCGCACGCGTGATGACAACCTCTTGTTTTACAGTACAAAAAATTGGCAGACGTGTGCAACTGCCCGTAAAAAGCCTTAATACAGGGCTTGTGTTTCTGTAAAATTCGCTTTGAATACTTTTATATTTCAAAATTTGCAATTTGGTATGGTGCAAAGTTGAAAAAACTTTAACTTCACAGCGTTGTTTGCGCATATAGGTTTCTCTGTTACTTCATATCTTCATAGAATTTCTTCCGCCAAATATCCAATCAACTACTCAGAATATATTCCGTCTTGTAGATCTTTTCTGTATACCTCACCTAATTATTAAACATTTTAGCTCAACAAACGGCTGAGATGACTTAATTGAGTTTCCATGGTCTGATGGATGCAAGCTTGGGTTAGACCAGCGGTTCTTAAACTTTACAAACACGACGAATCCTTACGTAGTTTTCCAAGCTTTTGTCGAACCTCATTTTTGCCCAATATAACAGAAAGTAAAAATGGGTTACTGAAATCACATGACCTTCCTCGAACCTCTGAAATGACTCCGTCGAAACCAAGGGGTTCGATCGAACCCAGTTTAAGAACCATTGGGTTAGATCCTAGGCTTTGGTTGAGTTTGTGCAAAAAGGGTGAGTTGAATAATTTTTTAAAGCAAGTTCTCACCAGATTTAAAAATACACTCGTGCTTTGAAATTGTACAGTAGAACAAAATTCAGACGAAATTTTTTCTAAGCTGTTGTTGCTGGATTACTGTCATTCATTTTCCCTGAAACAAATGGAAAACCGCTGCTGGAAACGATCGAGCAATCTGAGATATTCTATAAGACTGGAAAAGTACTCCAGAGAAAAAATGAAGATACTGTCTACACGTAAGCTTTGAGGCCTTGTATAGTACATGAGTTAATGCGTTAAAATCACGTGAAGGTATCATAAAGCCTAAAGCAGCGCTTCTCAACCGGTGGGCCGCGAAATGTTCCGAGATAACTTAAATATTTTTTGAAAAAAGTTATTGGTTGATACGAACTGCATTTTTTTAGAAAAAGTTATCAATTACGAAAGCCAAAAATTTATATTGTCGCATTCCATGCAAGGAAAGCTACCATTTTTAACCCTGGATTCCTATTGTGGGTTCCACAAACCCAAGGCAAGTGCGGTGACCACGTGTTACGTATGTAAGGACGCGTCGGAGCGCTTTCCACGCATCAGTAGCTTCATTTTTTTGTGCGACTTGCTGATAGGTGCGCCAGCGGTCGCACTCGCTCTTTTAGACTTTTGCAGTGTAGAAAGATTAAATTTTGCAGTGTAGAAAGATTAAATTTTGCAGTGTGGAAAGATTGTGATTTCGGGTCACGCGTACCCGACTATATAGTTAGTGTGAGGATTTTTTCATCAACGTAATTACGCCTAGTCAGGCGCGCAACCAGGGGGGGCATTTGGGGCATTTCCCCCCCGAAATTTTCAAAATATTGCATGGCAATTTTGATATTTTGATATTTGTAGAAACTTTCAAAGAATAAAGATGCAATTTTATTGTCTAATCATTTTTAAGAAATCTTATTTGCATTTTTCTTTGTCTTGCTCGTTAATTATCTTCTTCCAAGATTTATCTTGAGACAGGTTATCTGATCGAAAATTTCGTAAATGATTGGTATTCAACCACAAATATGCTGGAAGTGTCAACTTGGGAAATAGTTTAAAATGTTCGTATTTTTAAGGCATTTTTTTCTATTTGTTCGTGTACTATTTTGTCTTAGACAGGCCTCTATTTGCCTTCATGAAACTTTATAACATTAGGATACTGTTAAACCGTGCAAATTGCTGGAACTTTCAAATTGATAAGAGATATCTTGACATAGCAGTTAGTGCCTCGTCAAACCGCTTGTTTTTCTACGACCTTTTGATTATTATTTTTGTGAGGGGCAAAGCGCATCACCATTATTAACGTAGTACATTTCTTAAAAAAGCGTTGTTTAGCTGCATTTTCGCTTCGAAACCTGATAGTTTTGACTAAGTTTACGGTGAGGACTGTTTCACGTTTTAGTGGTTTTCTGGGTTGATCCCAGCACCACTGCTTGGGAAAAAGGTTTGGTAAAGTGTCATATGAGTGCTAGTCAAGTGTTGAACGCACCTACCTACTAGACCACTTTGGCTCCAAATGACGCTTTACAAGATCCTAACTTTTGCAACCCGTGCAAGTCCTGAAAGCTCATAGCCCTAAACCTGCTTCTAAAAACTTTCACACAACTCAGAGGAAACGTACAGTAGTCACTAATTTTTACTCTGTCCTGATCGCTCGGTCTGCATCTTGATCAAAACTGAAAAGTTCTTATTTTCGGACATGTTGCGAAGAGAACTTTTATCTGTGTGTCAGGCTTCTGCAGAATCACATGGAAATATTTCAACTACAGCAAAACTGTTTGTATGACATTTAAGGCTAAGAGTGCAAAAAGCACAGTCACCCCATATTACTGACACATGGGTGGTAAAAATCTAAAATCTGTTAACCAATAGAAATATCTGGGAGCTGTACTGGATACTGAGCTCTCAGATGACGAAGACATTAAGAGACAACTGCGATAAAAATATTGTGCAGCAAACAAGCTGCGAGCCTCTTCTCCCGATGTTCAAATGCAGTTAAAAATGTACTTTGTCGTTCCTTTTGTACGCCCATGTATGCATCATAATTATGGTGGAATTTCAGAAAGTCATGCATGCAAAGATTGCGTATGACCAGGTGCGGACACAGGTGGGGGATGCATCCCCCCCGTCAGAGTTAAAGAGGTGTTGACATGACACTTGTTTTCATTGAAAATTATCGCAAAAAATATTTTTGCACTGCACATTACTTAATCGCTAAAGATGCAAAAAATTAGTCAAAAACGTTTCTTCATTTCATGAGATGAGCTGGCCTTACTTTGTGGAACCTGATTTAAAATAGTCAATGATCGCATGGGCGTCCGCAGGGGGGAAACGGGCATTTGTCCCTCCCTGGAAATTGGGATTAAAAACTAAACATTTCTGGAAAAAACTGAAGTCGGCATCTTCATTCCAATTTTCTAATTTGATTCTTGCAATGACAGTTTTTTGCCTGTATGAAACTCACACTGCACAAGAGTCAGGTTCACAGTTATAGTGTCATGCAGTGATGAGTTTG
>JGI24159J19872_10004953_pt1 | contig 17110 bp, 7 predicted proteins | sample Ectturendosymbi4_FD_19872 | JGI IMG/M metagenome (IMG submission 19872) | reverse complement strand
CCATGTGTTCCATTATGAACTGAGGAAATCATAGCCACATAACTGGGATACAAAGTTCAAAGTGTAGCCTATACTGAAGTCATCCACTTCCAACATATTTTGCACAGAGGTTGAATCACTCTATTATACCAAGGTGTAATGAAAACCTATTAATCAGTAATGAGGTAATAGTCCTTCAGCCCAATATCTGATGCCTTGTAACCTACCGAATATAATCTTCCAGTTTGCTCAACCGAATGTGTAGTGTAAAGAGGGTAACTGAGCCACAGTGAAGTGTGCACAAAAAGGACGATTCGTCATAGTTCCAATAAGCGTTGGTGGTTCACAAACAAAAGCAAGCATACTCTGATGGGTCTTTGTATGAGGCGCTAAAAAATCCTTTACGTAGCGAGTTCGGTAGAAACGCGAGACACGTTTGTGCAAAACCTAAATTCGATTAATTTCCTTCGTGACACGCAGTTTATTTTCAACGTTCGTTCCAGTGCAACCGACGCTTTCTTCAACAAAACACGTCCTTCACAAGCTGTTTTTTTTCGCTGAGACATTTCGGTCATTTTTTGCTGATACGTTTTGGTCAATGAGACATTTCGGCCATTTGTCTCACAGTTGTATTAAAACTTTCCGTAACAGTATCCATTAGTCTACATATTTTCAGACATTCTGATCGAACTGACTTGATCTTTTTCAGTTATTTCAGAAAAAATGGGTCTGACCGAAAAAAAAAAACAGTTCACAATACGTAAAAAACGTATTCCAGTGCAGACATGCTTACAACGCTGCCTTACCTGTTGTTTGCGGGTTGGGAAGTTTTCCGGCTTGTATGAGTAGAATGGCCAAGAGCCATGACTGTAGTCGTACATCCATTCACAAAAATGGTTTCCGATATCGAATCCTCTGCCGCACACAAAACAGAAAATATTCATTAATTAATGCTGGGGTGGTCAAAGTCCAGCAGGAGGCCAACTTGTGGCCCGCAGGCCTGTCTATGGTGGCCCATGACCTTGAGAATACTTTATGTACATAAATATTTGGCTGTACATTACGATTTGCTTCCCGATAAAAAAAAACAACTACAATCCTCGCAATGAATAAGTTATGTGATGTGCTATATTGTTTTATCTTTCACTTCCATCCGATGGACTATAATTAGAACTATTACCAATAAAGCATAGCGGGTGGAGAAGAGACACTTTATATTATATAAGCCAATGTTTTTCAACCTTTTTGCTGCAGCGGAACCTTCCGCACATGTTTGCGTTGCTCATGGAACCCTGTGGCATAGGGTTCCGTAACACATTCCGGGAACAATAAGTCAAAGCATTTGATAACAGAGTTCTCAATGCAATTCAAAGTGGCAAGGATACTGTGAAACAGTGGTATTGCTACAACCGCATAGAACTATGGTTGCTAATTTCGTTCCAGGCAACTTTGGTCTGTTTCAGCGGAACCCATGGCAGCCACTCGCGGAACCCCGGTTGAAAAACACTGACATAAGCCAACATGTGGCCCGCCTGCCAATAGCAACTGAAAATGTGGACCAAAAAGATAAAAGTTTGCCCGGCACTGAATTAATGCATGCAAGAAGAAGTAATATCAACGAACGTTGAGTGTACTAAAGCTAGCAGTTGCCGTCAAGAGCTTTATAAACTGACAGTACAGTAATTGGGTTCTACACCCTCTAGTTCAGGGGTTCCCAACCTTTTTTGCTGCTCGTACCCCTTTGTCAGGTCAGAGTATTCTTAGTACCCCCAAAAAAATTTTGAGATATATATTGCTCTATAAGAGATATATAAGCTGCTCTGTGACCCAAGGATCTTCTTACCCCTTGATGTTCAATCTCGTACCCCTTGGGGGTACGAGTACCCCCGGTTGGGAACCCCTGCTCTAGTTGGTATAACAAATCGCAATCAGTTTTAAGCTTTGGTTTTATCCGAAGTACTTTTGAAGGTTTCTGTGAGAAGAAAAGTTTTTGCATGACGCAAATTAAAGCTGTCGCACAGTTCTGACTACAATGAACAAATGCGCAACACGACACTACAATTCACCGTGTCTTGTCAAAAGAATAGTGAGCAGTGTTCTCTTTTGAATTTTTTTCAAGCAAACCATGACATTGGTGATAATATTTGCGAAGCAATGCAGTCGATCCCGAAATTTCCTGTGTAGCAGAGGACTGAACAGCTGCGCATGTACCTGGCTCGATCATTACTCTCCTTATACGTAAATCTAACGCCAAACATGTCATGCGCTGGTACAGTGTGTGTGGCAAATCGACGAGAAAGGCGAATTGCATGAAACCACTCCACAACGCCAACATCACACGCTCACGAACATAGAATGTTTACATTAACTTCATTTAACAAGATGCTGCATGCCAGTAGAAAAAGTACCTTCAGAGTTAACACAAGTTCACAGTCGGGGATTTCGCACCCACGATGTCTTTATTTACAGTTTGTAAACCTTGCATTTCTTCTTCATATAGTTTACCGCAACATTTCTGCTTCTTTTTTGCTTGGAAACATCTTTAGAATGTTGCTGGCATAGGGTCTTGAAAAGCAACGCTTCCCAACCCGTGAGCAGCGAAGTCTTACAAAATGTTGAAATTTTCCGGTATTTGACTAAAACGTTTCTTGAAAATTAGCCGGTTTTCTATTGATCAGATCTAATTGGCAAGCACAAGTTTACCATAAACAGTACGTTGCATGTCTTGTTAATATTTTGTTTCTTTGTCATGCATTCAAATTTTTTGTTGGTATTTGACCGCAGTTATCTCATAGTGGGGCACACAAAAAATTGTCAGCAAAAAGTTGGACGCAAGTTGAAAAACGTTGGGAAACAGTACGTGCCTTAAAACTCCAATCGCGAAAAAGCGGCATATCCTTCAGAGTAGCAGACCTTAAGCTTACTACTGAAATACTGAAGTTGTGAGTGCAAAACTACGCAGTCAACCTTTGAACACCAGCAATGTTTTTCTATGTACTCCCCGCACCCGTAGCATGACGCAAATGAACCATCTTTCAAAACAATGCTCGATCACAATAACATACCGGTGAATACGAGGGGAGAAGCGAAATGCAATAAACCACGCAAATCCGCGGCCACAGCAGGTCAGAAAACAAGGTGGTCAAAGGCGCAACTGATACTTACAAAAAGCGGGAAAGGTTGACCACCCAAAAGAACCACCCAAAAGAACATTGGTATAGATACTCCGTTTAACACTGTCACAGGAGGTATTGCAAGAGAAGTATTTAATATATAGATATAAAAAATCGAGAAGCAGACTCAAACTAAGGTTGACTGGAGTTTTCGCGTGCTAAATTTACGAGGGTAACTGACAAGCAAAACAAACCCATCTGAATGAGCTTCTGTCACCGATGACAAATGACTTTACCGCATTGCGTCAATGACACGCCCATCGCTTTGTCTTCGAAATCACGCTACAGTATGCCGAACACAGCGGCTTGTATTTTACAGTGTGGGATTGTATGGGCGTTGGACATTACATTTACCACCTGGCATTTAGCAATATTATTTCGATGGAAACCATCGCAACGCATGGGTTACATCACTTCCTCTCAGGTGGCGGCCGCAACAATTCACAGACGGAAGGTTTCGGGCATTTAGGATTAAAAGGGAAATTTGCTTGAAGCATTCTACATTTTGAAGTAACTAGCAACTGGATTGCGTGTACAGAAATTTTAAGGTAAATTGCACAAGTTAGTGATGATGTTTTTTAATGGCAGCTCGTCCTTGAAACGTTTCGCTGAAACAAACGATTTCGTTTTTTTTATTTCCGGACTTTAAGTAAGCAGAAAAGCTTTTAATGCAAAGCATTTAAGAAAAAAATTTACATTTAAGGAAAAAATCTGAAGTTGTCAAACATACACTCGACTCAAGAGCTATAAAAAATGGCTGAAGTGAAACTGAGAGGACTTAATAGTTTTAGTCAGTGGTAGATCCAGACCGAAGGGCGGTCAAAAAAGAGATAGTTGAAATTCTGTACCTCTTCAAATTTTAACATTTTTTGACATTCCTGTAGTTGCAGTATTTCTTACAACTTACAAGGAAACTAGTTTCGTGTTCGACACATCTTCAGTCCTTATTCAAATAGATTCTATTTGATTCTATCCTTATTCAAATAGATTCTATTTGATAAACAAATCATGATAAACAATTTTGTCATAAGAAATTTTAGGGGTACATGTTCATGTGTCGAAATTCCTAAGTGGTACATGATTATCTTTCGAAATGCTGAAGGGGCACATGCTCATCTGCCGGAATGCTGAAGGGGTACATGATCAGAGAAAGCTTGGGAACACCTGTGTTAGACTCACTGCCCAGAGTTCGGGAAAGAGCGGTGATGTGATGTAGTCTTAGACCAGTGGTTTTTAACCTGGGGTAAATTTCATCTTCCAAGGAGGTAAATTTACTGCACCATTAATTGCAGCCAATGTAAATTTTTATAAATCATTCTAAGCTGTAAGAGTTTGTTCATTTCGTATTTTCAATAAATGAGCACCACTGAATGTATTGGGGGTAAATCTGGTAATCTTGTTCGATAAAAGGGTAAGATATGTAAAAAAGGTTAAGAACCACTGTCTTAGACACTGTTTTATATGGAGGTAAAAAAGGATGGGGAACGTCCAGGGTACAACTACCAATCGTTTCTTGATAGCTGAAACAAACGTGGATTTGCGAAAGAGCAATTTGTCATTGAGTCTTCCTACCCCGTGGAGTTGTACAGTAGGCCCAATACGCTAGGCTACTAAACTGCTGTACTGTTTAGGCCTACATGACCCGGCCAACCTGATCTGCTATGTTGGTTAAATGATTTGTCGCGATCAAGTGGTATGTGCGACATATTCTGTCATTTACCGTAGGGCGTAGGCCATTCTAGCTGTTGGGCAACGTCATGCCAAGCGAATGTATTTTTGCAGTACTTGAAACCAGGGCTGTGGAGCCGGAACTCAAATTTCGGGCTCCGGCTCCAGGCATCAAAATTTTTTAGCTCCGGCTCCAACCTCTAAACGTTTTTGGCTCCGGCTCCAGAACGATCCATGAAAAACTAAAAACCATTGTATTATACAGTATGTGCAACTCGCTTGCCCAACAAACAACGTGTGTTGAACGGAATTTCAAATTTCAGGCTCCGGCCCAACATTTTAAATTTTTTGGTTCCGGCTCCAGCCATCCAAAATTGATTGGGCTCCGGTTCCACAGCCCTGCTTGAAACTGTAATTGAAAGTAAGATGTGTGACTTTCAATGAACAGTTGATGAGTCTTGTTCAGGCAAAACCCTTGACACATAATTCATCACTTATGGAGTACGAGAATGAAATAAAGGATAACATTTCGGAAACATCACAACTTTTGCATACTGGTGGTAAGATGTTTTGCTGTCTTACAACAACAAATTCAAGGCTATTGCTGTTTATGCCACTGTTGATGTTTTTGTTATGGTATTGTGTTCATGCACAGATGTGTGCATGCATTAATTGTATCGATTGTCCTTACTGCTTTTCTTTTTGATACTTGCTCCCTCTTCAAATGAAAATAAAAATGTAAAGCAATGCCTTTATGACAGTGGTGGTAGGCCTACATAAATCTCATTCAATTCATTGTAGAAACAACTCATGCAAATGTTGTGTAATGTATCACTTTGTTCTTCTGACATGTGGACAGCATTACATTTTAAAAAGTTTGTGAAGCATTGTACAAAGCTAAATTTAGCAATTTACGTTTGTTTTGAATGCATGAAACACTGATTTCACTTATTTGAAGCAATGCTTTCACAAGTCACTTAAAGGTTTTGTGCAGTGGATCGCAACTGGTCTTGTGTAGCTTTGTTCTACAGTAGGGTGTACAAAATTAGTCAGAACTTACGTAAAACAGTGTTGCACTATAGCACACAGAACTCATCACAGACGTTCGGGGTTCAGTCATCCGTCTTAGCCCAAGCTGGGCGCAATGATCGAACACTTCGTGCACGGACGTGTGCATACTCAAGCCAAGTCCGCCTAGTGAGACACCCTGACCTCGTTCAAGCGCACTGAGCTCACCACTCTAGAAGCATGCGGTGTACAATGTGCATACAGCTCAACTATCCTGATGATAACTCCGCAAGTGCTGCCTGCACAGATTTGTTGAGGCAACAACTTCTTTCATGTATTTGTGTACTTCTCTTTTCTGCGATGCACATTTAAAGTCTAGCGCCTTGCGTGTGGTAGTGAACACGTTATACAATACAATTTCAACAGGAAGAGCTAAGAAAACGTCGCCGCAGGCAATACTTTTTGGCCGAAGTTCAAGTGTGCAAAGGGGTCACATCAAGGACTGCAACGCGTAAGCGATGTATTTTGCTAACGAGCTCGGATTAAAACGAAGCGATAGTAAAACTGTGATAGCGGTTTTATTTGTTCCCAAACATCGTTGGACGTTCCTCGTCGTCTCCGCAAATACCAAGGGGTAAAAATCGTTTAACGCCAGAAAAAATGTTAATAAAAAGATGGCATTTACCCCTTGTGTAAAAGAAAAAATCGCGACATCAATATTTACGCGACGGTTGTCGTTAACTATCAACCACTGGTACCAAGGGAAATGTTGACAGGATATTTTTTATACGCACAAGCACGCAGAGAACGTCACTGATAGCTTCATCGATAACCACTTACAAGCAATAAAAGGAGCAGCAAGTTACTAGGTTTAACAACTGCGCATGCCTCAGAGGCTTCGTAGCATACTAGTCACAAAATAACTTCAAGCAGCGGCACCTCACCTGTAGTTGTAACTGCTGTATTCGAAATCAATCATCTGCACTGGATTGACAACATCGTCGCGATCAGTACAGAGCAAGTTACCTGAAAACAGCACAGCTGCTACGCCTGCGTTTGCGATTCACTGCACTGAACAAACACACGCAAGGTTCAGCTCGTATTGGTCAGTGATGCTCTCTCTTTACATCGTGATATGTAAGGCGCACGAAAGCAGTTACAGTTATTCCGAGAAAGTTATTCGCGTCAAGAAACTTCAATTAAAACCTGAACAATGAAGCTTTACCTTCTTGTACGTCATTGTGACAGAACACCACGACCGGATTCATTTCGGAGATCATTTGCCTGCCAGAACATGAAAGTTTGTTTTGACATGCATTTCAGCATGTAAACACTACATCTGCGTTGTTCATTACCGGCATCATGTTGAACAGCGTGATCACACAAGCCGCTTCATTAAATAAACGAAATTTAACGTTCTTTAGTAGAGGCTCAATATGAACGGTAGTTTTTGACAATGATTAAACTTTATTTAGCAATCCGCACGTCTTACAAAGTTTGGGTTTTATTTTCGCTAACCAGTTAACCAATTGATTGCAGTAAAAGCTTCCATATGGTCTTAAGCTGCAATTTCTCGTATCATGTATAACCTCGCATAACGTGAAGGTGCAGTCAACTCCAATCGGACGTTTTTTTAAGTAGCAAAAGACAGGGGATTTCACAGGCCAAAGGCTTCACTTTTGACAATTTGAAAAAGATAGCCTTTCGAAAGCGGAGAATAGAAAGTGAAATAATATGCGCTTCACCAACAAATTTGCAAAATAGTTGCAGTGTCTAACAAAAACTGTGCGAGTCAGTCGACAGCACACACGAACACATTCATCAAAAATACAAGACGCGCAGATACTGAACAACCAAAAAGACCGCTTGTCAATCAGTAACTCTTACATGAGAAATTGCACTTCACCCTCAATATCGTACGACTGGAGTTTCAACAACAGCGACTGCTTGTGGCTGTCAGCGAAATGAACGGTTTTTGTTTTTTCCAAATATCTGCAAACATTTGAATTAACTGAATGAAGGCTACGTCATCGCAAACCATCGGAATCACAATAACAACACACATCAATCGGCGCTGTGTTGTCAGCAACTCCTGCTTGTGAAGTAAACTTACTGAAACAGCTTGTTTATGATGAATGTGGGCTCCTTCTTGACTGGCATGACAAGGCGGTGATATTCAGCAACGCGCTGGGCAATGCAAAAAGACAAAGATGGAACAGCGAGATCGCTTGTTCTAAGTGTCCGCGACTGAAACGACAGCAAAGATACAGTAAAAAAACAATTACCTCATATTTACAAAAATCATGAAAACATGGTCACTGCACATTGCTAAGCTGCGTTGTTCAAGTAAGAAGGTACGGACTGTTGTTTGAATGCAAATCCAGACGGTAGCAACGACATCAAGCATTGCTATTGTTAGTGTTGCATGCTGTAGTATGTTCAAATGGTCACTAACGCAACTGTTCTAGCGTCATGACCAATTTCACCCCGCACGTTTAAAATTAGCTTTAGGAAATTTTAAAACCAAATAACGTGAGCTCATTCATCATATGTTGTCCGGACAGGGCTGGTTTTAAGCCGATTTGACCGATTTCATCAAATCAGACCAGCAGAGACAGAGTTACGGTATTCTAAGAGACGTATACTAGGCCACTAAAACGTACGTTGTTTTGTTTCTATCCCGGTGGACGCTAGCAGAGATAAACGGATTCATGATTTTCCAAACCAAATCCGATCCTACAGCTGAAGATGATCCCAATTCCCAATGCATCAAAAGCAGAAATCTCACTTATCAGACCGAAAAAACAATCCCAAACATCATGCAATGATAGATCTTCCGTGGAGTATATTTGTAAGTAACATGTATGATGACCCAGTTAGTTGACCAGCATGCATAAATAAAAATTTAAGAGATTATTTAACAACTACAGATCCTCTAAATATTCAAGTGAACAACTGTCTAAGAAATGAAAAAAGATTGTGTTTTCACTGTTTTCAAAGTTCCACTGATAGAAGAAACTCCCAAATGTATGAAGTATTGAAAGACTTTGGTTTACGTACTGTCAATCTGCTGGTTAAATTTGTAGCTTTTGCTGCCAAGCTTTTCAGCAAGAACGCAACCAGTGCATTATCAACAAGTGGATTCAACAACTGGTGTAATCTTCCTGCAAGGTTTTGCAAGCATGAAAATTCAAAGCATCATTTGGAAACCACAGGGAGTTTCCAAGGGTTACCAAAGATTTTGTAGTGGACAGACAATTGACAAAGAGCATGGAAAAATCATCAAGGTTCAAAATTCAAATAATGATGTTCCAGAAAGTGCAAGTGAATCGGTTGAAGCCGTCAAATCACCATTATAGTTTAGACATTTTCAAGAAAAAAACTACGACGAACAACCACTTAAAAGAGAATGTTGTCATACGAGACAGAAAATCAAGCTTTGGATGATTGGAAGAAAGCGCAGAGTTCAGTGAAGACCTGTGTATAGGCATTATGTCTGGAATTGTTATACTTGGTAATAAAAAAAATAAAGCTTTCATAGTCTTTCAGAAGTTGTGTATATCAGGCATTTCATTTGTTTGGATAAAGACAAACCTACTACACAAAATAAAATCATATATGAACTTTTACTTATGTATAGAGTGGGGCCCCGCCATCAATTTCCTAACTGATCCCCGCAATTCCTAGCACCGGCCCTGGTCCAGATACGTACAGGCAAATACTCTTCAAGACGGCCTCCTGGAAAAGCAGCATAGAGCTTCGGTCCAACTCCGCGTTCGGCCAGAATGGAAAAAACAACGCTCTCTTGAATCTGAGCTTTGAAATCCTGTCAATTCAATTACAAAATAAGTCAGGGTAAAAGTCACATGATCAAAATCAGAACCGCTGTGCTCAATTCCACAAGACACAAGTTGAAAAAGTCAATGAAATTTAAACTTGATATCAAACATTCAACATGATATCAAACAATATAGTAGTAGTTTTCACAGTTTCTCAATTGGCAACTAAAATTTTTATTTATTTACAGCAAAACTACTGCTTAGGTATAAACATGAACAGGCTGGCATAAGTTATTGCACAAGCATTCATTGTTTGCTGAATGCAACTGAGCAGAAATTCTGACAATGAACAAGGCGAAGGATCCAAAATACTCCATGAGATTCTCTTATTATGACTTTAATTTTTTAACTAAGTTTTCATCAGATTTTTAAAAATCGCAGTTAGTAGAACAGCATACCTGGAGAATAAGGCCATATATCCTCAGCAGCACAGTGTCTGGGCAGTAAGTTTCATTGTCATTGGTTCTGTACTTTGGAGGCAGAGTGCAGATATACAACTTGTTCGTCAGACCACCTCTGTATTATTTAATGTATATACTTGCTTGTCCAATCACTTTAAATTGCAAACAATTGAACCTATGACAATATGCAGAACACCCAATCGGTAAACTATATGCCACATTGTTTCAAAACAACTCAGCTCACCCAAGAGGCGTGAGTTGGAAGTCATGGAGAGGTACATCAGCCCAAGCACCTTGAAGATATTCTTTGCATAGTAGATATGCCCGATTGACAACCTCCAACCTGGACACAAAGTAAAAACATGCAACTACTTCCATTTATTCTAGATATTGGAATTTAAACTACCAGAAAGATAGCACTTTTCAACTACCAGGCAAAATGTATTGGTTACTTCTTGCAGAAAAACTCAGCGTCCAATATTTTCTGAACTTGATTTTGTAATGCAAGAAGTGCCAACTGATGAAGCAAATCTTAAAATCACTTTAGTCTTTTTATCTAAACATATACCAAAAACTTAGGTAGATTTAGCTCAAAAAGGTATGCACAGTATTTTGATACAATTTATGTGTAAGCTCCTGTTGTTATACCGTTGCCAAGGATAAAGAAAAAATGTCTGTCAGGTCTACTTTTAATTGATAGAGCTTCAATGTATCTTCAACAAAAGTAACATGTAACAGGTTTTTGCAGTCACACTTACTTCAATGCACAACACACATGTTGAAATCATATATATTTCGAAAGCAAACTCTAAATAGTGGTACTTGTATTATTCTTAAGTGAATCAAAACAAAAGTTATGCATTAATATTGTGATGGCAATATGTTAATTTTATTATTCATATATTTTTTCTTCAATTCATCATGTAAAAGATAATGCAATATTTTGCTGCAAGTGGCCTAGTTAGGTATAGACTGCCCAAGTGAGATGAATCACCAACCATGCAACAATCAACCAGTTAAAACACTCTTCATTCATGTTTACTTCAATCATGTGATGGTAATTGTTCAGTGAAAATAAAATTTCATCTATATTTGTTCATCAACTTAATGTTACACACACACACTATGAAGACAATAGCTTTATATTTCCAACACTTGTCTAGTAAAATTGTTTCTTGCTTAAATATTTTGCAATCTGAACGTTTTAGCATTCTAATACACGACTTGCCAACGTCAATTCAGCAGCTACAATCTTAGAATATTCACATTTTCTACTCTTAACAAAAAATCATTAATAAATCCCAATTAAAGCAAAAAATAATGTTTTGCAGTCACCATCAAAAAACTTTCAAAATGCAAAAAGATAATTTGGTTGAGTTTGGGTTAATACTTCTTAATTAAAAATGACACAACACACTCTAAATCCTGCTGGTTTTTGTTTGTCTGTGGCTATTGCATTCAAATTTAAAAAACCTTGCCATAATCATCATACTATAATCAATGTTATTAAAAGCAATTGCAATGATTGCAAACATTGATTGCACTTTTTAACATACCATTTTTAAAGCCATAAGTAACAGGAGCAGGAGTTAACATATGGCCATGATGAACAGAATTTCTAAATGCCCACAGGTTTCTGCCACTAGCCTAGAGGGAATTCTCTGATGCAAAGCTAACAAGTTAGATATACATCATAGGCTATTAATCTTCTTTACTTTGAAAAAAACAACGAAATAGCAAACTCAAGGGAAGTTCATAAATTTTACCGAAAAGGATTTCCTGCAGCTTAGAAGACATTTCCAAAATTTTTACACAAAAAATGGATTGTTTGCCACCTGTGACCCTGGTAAGTACAGAAGAGTTCAAGAAAAGTTGTGCAGGTGTAAGTTCATGTGGAACACTTCTAATGTTTGACAATCAACAAACGCAGTTGTGCAAATCCAAGAAAAGCTCAGCTTGCACGAGTTTTACGAGTCAACCAAACTCACCTTTGCTTTTCCATTTCTGCAGAACATTGTCCCGGCTGGCGCTTAGGGAAAAGTGCCGAACTCATTATCACAAGGTAATTCTAATCATACGTTTTTTTTCTCTGATACAGTTAAAGCATGGTTTACTTAAAGTCACACGTTTAATCATTAACGTTTCTTGCCTAGCCTACTTGTTATTTTCAATGGCTGCTGTACAAGCAATGAAGGTTGAATAACACTGCAATCACAAAGCAAAACACTACTTCATCATCCATTGCTTTAGATGTGCAGTGTTGTTATTAACATGGAAATGTCTCCTTAGGAAAATTATCCGCTTATCCAAAACTCCATTGAACTGTTCGGGCAACACGCGGTTCAATGAACGTCAAATATACTTTGGTCCAAGATGCTAACCCTATGCTAACTAAGCCCATTTCATGACTGTTACTGTAGAGCAGCAAGCTAGCCTTCCTTTGCGCAATTCCGTCACGTGAGAACACGAAACAAAGTCCACTGGAAACCGAATCGGCAGACGTCAAACGTTCCACGTAGGTCTTCAACATGCCATAAAGTCCAACAACGAACAAGTATTTCGCAACGAGCCAACGACTGTAGCTGCAACAACCCAGAAGTCATCATGCGGAATGCTGAAGTCTGCACGGCGACTGGCATTATTTCAACTGGCATAGACACGTAGCTTTCTAACGTTGTCAAACGGTCGAGGTTTTAAGCTGTAATCATTACTTTCGACTCAGAAGCCTGTATTGTAGAGGCGACCAACCATGCTAACTGTCAGCCAACACTTCAGCGTAGTTTATTGACTGCACTGAAAGGATCGTTCGGAAATAGGTTGCGTTCTGGCCTCTGTTTTTCTCTAGTACATACGCTAAGCGTACGCTGCATAGAATAATGGCATCGTTGGTACGTTGTAAAAAATCGCAACTCGCTGTATGAATGACATTCCAATCTGTCGCACTATACGCAGAGCACCACCCATGCTCTACAGTACATGTCGTGTGCATACAACATACTCGCAGTTTTGCGCTGTTTCGACTATTCGACACGCATTAGGTTACGGCAACGGGGTTGCATGCATGAACTGTACAGCATTTTACTCAATTTATCGACTCGGCGTACTACAAAAATCATTTCACTCACCTAATTCTGAGCGTTGCAGGGTCAATGTTGTCACAAGAATTTGTGAGACTCTGCACAACGATTGGTATTTTACTCAACATCTCCATCGTTCTTGGAAAGTTAGTAAAAACAAGGTTAAGATCAAATAACAATTTAAATGTAAATCAAATTAAAACTGATCTGAAAAATCAAAACAACTCGTTGAAAACACATGCATGAAGAAGGGTGCGAGCACATGTACGATACAGATATGTCATAAACATGCATTGGACTCGTGATAAATTGCGCCATGCCAAGCACACAAAGCTCGCAACTAACAAGACTCACGCAGTAGCCTCGTGATCAATGCTGCGACGGCGTTTGAAACGGTCGCGTCCCACGTGTCATCGAGCAGCTCTGCTGTAGAGTGCTTCCACCAAAGCAAGTAAATGGATGCGCTGCCGTAAGTCACGTGATCAAAACTTCTTCATGATGATTAACTTTCAGAAAGCAACACATTGTACTCAGGTGATACTGAAAACAAGGTTGTTGTTTGACTCCCGCAGTTTTTCATTCGTTGCCGCAGGCTGTCCAGATGCAGCAACACAAACATTACTTGTACGGTACTTTGCTAGAGAAGCAGTTCACCGAGGCGATTACATAAACAATTCGCGTTCCCGCAAAAACAAATCATAATAACGAAATAAAACGCAGTAGAGCACTCCAAAATACACGCGGAAACATCCACACGCTTTGAATTAGAAATTAGTCAACCTGAAGCGCATTGTGTAGCAGTAGCTAAATAACTGGTAAACGTGGAACTCGACTTGTGCAGAAAAATCAAATACAAAACCATAAAATGCACGAATTGCAATCATTCATTTTGCGTGAAAATGCGAAATCATTTCCAGACTTGCAGAGGTCATTAGCATGTTGCCTAGTTGTCAACAATAATACCTGCGATGGTGTAGCCGGAACAAACGAAAGGTAACGGGCAGTGTTTCCTTCAATAAAATTTTACAATTGAAATAGCTTCTTGTTTTCGTACTTTTCCAATGTTTTGGAATGTTGCAAGTGAGCGAGAATGAGATTTCACTCCGCAAATTGTCTGGTAGTACTGCGCACGTGCGCACCTTAGAGGGAACATGGTAACGGGGCTTGAGAAAATTGAGAGCACTACTCGGAAGTTGAGGACACAAAAAGTGTTTGTTGGGAAAAAATGCGGTATTGAAAGCAATAAAAACCGTTTTTTTGCGCAGTTACATCCATGGACTCGGTTCAGAGCCGTATCAGCCGCACTACATAGCCCCCAATTGGAGGGACCATGTTTTCACAGGGCCCAAAATTCAGTCCCGTCACCACTTAGCCACCCAAAGAAAGCTTCGACCCAAATTGAAAAATGAAACACTAGAAATCAGTGAAACTGGGGGTCCTTCGGAAGAATGTGCTTAACCTATACATTACAGTTACTTTGGGCCCCTTTGAAAGCAAGGTATTTCCACATTGCAACCGCTGTTGGGGACCCCTTTGAAAGCAACGTTCTTTACACATTACGGTTGCTATTGGGGGCCCCTTTGAAAGCGTAGTGAGCCTACTTACATATTACATTTGTTATTGTGAGCCTCTTTGAAAGCGTAGGACTTATGCACTTTACAGTTGCTATTGTGGTCCCATTGAAAGCAGAGTAGCATACTGACGTAATGCAATGGCTCTTGGGTGCCCTTGCAAAGCAGAGTAGGCTATCTGCATATTACAGTGTTTGTTGGGGAACTCTTTGAAAGCAGAATAGCCTACTTACACATTGCAGTTGCTCTTGGGGACCTCTTTGAAGGCAGAGTTCTGAATTATGATTTGGTTCGGAAATACCTTGATCAGCGCCGGATTTAGGGGGGGCGATGGCCCCCCACCATATTCATGTGTTTGGCCATAAGTGCGATATGTGCGTGCCACTTAGTCAGTTTTAGCAAGGAAAGTTTGTCTATAGACGGTATTAATTACCGGTCGGCCAGACAGCAGTATTTCACTTGTATATTATTTGATATTGTGACGAAACAACCATCACACATATTGGTTTCCTGCAAGTAGATAAGTTATCTGAATCTTGTGAATGCAAGGCCGAGGTAGAACGCGTTAGTTTACGTCTCTAGTCATTTCTGGTAGATTTTGCGTCTGCCTTACTCAATTTTGCTCAGGTCGCATATGAGTAGCATTGCTAGCAGGGCTACCAACAGGCGCGTAGCCAGAAATTTTGATAGGGGGGGAAAACAACTTTCAAGTCTCAACATTGAAATATTTAATGCTCTTGTTTTTGAAAGCATTATCCATAAAACGTGCATTTTTCTGACCCTTTTTTCTGAATACTTGTTCAGATTTAAGCCGGAAACACAGTCGATTTTCATTTGATTGACAATTTTGTAGTAAAGTTCCAAGCCTCTACTTTGGATGCAATCCACCATTTGCTCGGAATATTTTTTTGCAAAAACGCTTGTGAAAATCTCCATCCTATAAATGCAAGATCAGCAGTATGCATTTAGCAGCCATTATTTCAGTTGAGCAAGAAGTCATCGTGGCCGCCATTAAGATTGCGCTTTTTGTATTTACGCGTTCCTGACATACACCAACACACGTTCAATCGAAGCCGAGTAGCAAGCTTGCTCTGAGATACCGACTCCCGAAATAGGTCTCCAAAACTTGCGCGCATGTAAGATGTGGATCTTGTCCAATTCTTGAGCGACTGGTTGACGTTTGTAGCTGATAACGTAAAGGCTAGTGATCCTCAAAGCGTTTGAAACATTTTTGGGTTTTGTGTCATTAAACGCTGCAAAATGCCACTGCGGTAGCATTTTTGTACGCTACTTGCACTAAACTTGCTTGCCAAAAACGATTAGGTTATTAGCTAGCTATTTGGAGTTAAGAATACAATTCACAAAAATGATATACAATTATAGACAATATTCGGGGAAAGTTACGCATGTCCTCTAAACAAACTTGCATGTGTTTGACCCACTCAGTCTGCACAAAATTTGTATTTGCGGAAACGAAGCCACAATTGATTATCACCACGGCTCCGCATTAAAATTAGGAAAAATGTGTTGCTGCACCTTAATATTGCAATTTTATTATAAATGTCGACCCATGTTTTTAATCAGAATTGTTTGCATGCCACTTTTCCTACCGTGCACGGAACAGTCTATTCATTTGAGAATGTTTGTATCACAAAACATTTTTTTTATTTTTGTAGGGTAATCGATAAAAATGGCAAGGATTGAAAGCCAATGACTCAAACGTTCTTTATGTGATTCTATACCGGTGCAGCCCTTTGCAATAATTTCTAAAGGTAATTGTATAATTTTATTTGACTATAACGATTTATCCTATCAAAATTATAAGCTAAATACTTTAAATTGTAGTGATTTCTTCCCTTTCACGTAAGTTTAGCTCAGTCCCGTCGCCACGGGGGGGCTTTTGGGGGCTAAGCCCCCCCAAAAAAAGTTCCAAGCCCCCCAAATTGAAACATGAAACACTATAAATCAGTTGAGTTTTTGTGAATTTTTAGAATGTCAAGCCCCCCCACAGAAACGCAAAGCCCCCCTATTGAAAACTTTCTGGCGACGGTTCTGGTTTAGCTTCAGGTATAATAGAACATTTGTCATATCTACAGCCATAGGTGGCAGAACTGGGGGAGCGCATGGGCCTAGGCCCCCACTTTTTTCTGGGGGTCTGCCCCCCCACTTTTAAATTTTGCCTAAATATTAAGTAACACAATTAGTACGAACAACTAGTTACATTTATGTGCCCAAGTCCGTGTAGCGTAGATAGGGTGTACTTAGGCAGGCGCGTAGCCAGGGGGGACAACGGAGGCAAATGCCAGTCCATGCAAACGAAAATAGGTTGTGTCAAGTCTTTCGCAGTCAAATGTGCGCATAAATGCAACTTCCTGCGCATAAATGCAACTTTCG
>JGI24159J19872_10004952_pt1 | contig 17110 bp, 16 predicted proteins | sample Ectturendosymbi4_FD_19872 | JGI IMG/M metagenome (IMG submission 19872) | reverse complement strand
GTGATAACGTAATAATTAGCTTCACCAGGTTTTTCTCCCAAAAGCAGCATTTTGTGCTTTTACGCACATTTTGCCGATCTCTTTCACATGTTTGAAAACAGCATTTAACGTTATGTGGGACACTCCTTATCAATACCGGCATAGTCTGCAGTCATTGCCTTCATGTCATGTAAAGTTCTGACTCCAGCATTCATTGCATTATTCCAGCGCACCCAGCAACACCACCGGCATTCGGAATTTTCATTTCCTGGCAGTTGTGCAAGTTCTTAAAGTCTTCACTTAACAGGATACGTTAACCAGGCCGAATTTCCAACATGCTTGTTTTGCCCCATATCATTAACTTGCACTGTGTACAGTCTTTTGAGACAAGAATGATTGGCGTTCTTGCAGAAAGTTTTCAAGGCATGACAAGTTTCCGTGTTGCTCTCAGAAAATCTTCCACGCGGTTATTTTTTTTCCGACGTCTTACTCAATTTACTTTTCATTGTGTTCTATGCGAACATTCAAACGCTCTAAGTTTGCTGTAAGTTTTCGAGAAATCACACGACTGGGGTTCTGCTTTCATGACTTTGCGATGCTCCAGACTTCGACATACCTATTTTGAAGTAACTGGTCTGCGCCAAGGCGACCGAGTTGGAAAAAAACTCGTTGTAAACGCGTTCAACTCAGCCGCCTTGGTGGAGAGTAGTTACTTGAATATTCTTCTATGTGAAGCCGATAGGAATCAAGTTAATTTGCTGCCCAGGCACTGCTGATCAATTCAGAAGTGATATCGTGGTCACTGCTCGCTGCCAGTTGTTCGCTTCCGCATTCTTGTCGGGGCTGCGACGCACCACCCCCCCATAATCTCGCCAGTTTTTCTACGCTCTTCAGTTGAAGAGGCGTGGAAAAAATCGTAAGCGAAACTTCGACGAGTCTGCCATCGTCCAAAGCAGATGCTCGAACACCTTCACTTCCCTCGTCGGGTCGCTCGTTACCGCCTGAGGTTTCTCTTTGATAACCTTCCCGCCCTCGCGATGTCCTTTCTTTATTTGATACTTGGAGAATCGGAACAAATTCACTGTTGTTTTCATCATCGGATCGGACGTGTCGCAAGTGTTGCTGTTTAATCCCTGTGGGTTCGACATCACCAAAGCATTATTTATGAAACGGTTACCGGAAGCTCAGTCTAACAGTGGAACGATGTTGCAATTTCGTTATCTCAATGGTTTTCTCAGAAGTGGCGGTATTACTTGATCTTTAGACGGTGCCCAGAATCTAACTTCGGATAATCCGCGTTTGGAATTTCTCTTTTTTTTGAACACCATTACTGGACAGACAGTGCAACACTATCTTCTTGATCTAATCAGACAACTGACTGCAGCCCGAAACCGTAGCTCCAGAAACCATGTTTTGCGAACCGCTATGCTTTCCGCACTTGAATAACTCCATAACAGTGCTTCTTAAACTTTGCAAACACGCCGAACCCTTGTGTGGATTTCCAAGCTTTTGTCGAACCCCGTTTTTGCCCGATATAACAGAAAGTAAAAATGGGTTGCTGAAATAAAATCAATCTACAGTTTGTATTTAATTGTGCAGTAGTCTTTCTCGTGAGATTAGTCAGCAGGACCGGTCTGTTTCGCCGTCGAATCCAGTTAAAGAACTACTGCTCTCGCATGATGATACTTTTTCAAAAACCGCAAAAAAATACACGTTTTAAGCCTTCATGAAAAGGTCCGCTTGCCTTAAACTTTTAGCAACCCTTGTTGTTTTCCACTCAACTTCAACGTCATGTTGCGTCACGCGCTCGTTCTCGAATCTTCAGGCAACTACGTCGAACGCCAGGTGGAGCGCTGGAGCCGGCAGTACCGTTCGACGACCACCTGCAAAATCCAGTCGATGGAGCGACTGATGACCTGGCTCCCGCAGCACTTGCCTCGCGGGAAGCAAACCACCACCATTGTGCATGGCGACTTCTGGTAACGCTGTGCATGGCCCCTGGCAGCAATGTTCCCTCTTAAGATGCGCAGTACCGCCACCAGACCAACTGCGCAGTGTGAAATCTCATTCTCGCGCACTTGCAGCAATCCAAAATTTCATATCGTGCATTTGCCGCATCGCCCTTTACGACCCAAAGCGCTTCACCAGCTGTGTGTCTACGCGCAGGCCCGTAGCCATGCAGGTCATTCGGACGCAGGGCTCCCCCAAATTTTGTTGTGCCCAGAAAAATTTGTTTCAAATATATAATGAAAACAAAAATCGTGCTCCATCAAAATTGATTTTGACCCCCTCCAAACCTGAAAACCTGGCCTGTTACATGGTTTCGCAATTGCATGCGCACTAAAACGAACATTTGTTCGATGTGTAATTTTCTTAGAGGAAACACTGGCTGCCAGTAAAATAAATATTCCGGCGAAATTTGTCTGATAACATTTCGTTGACGTTGTCTCCATGCTAATTGATACGTGTTTTGTATTTTTCCCAGGTTGGACAACCTCATCTACCGTCGGGACCGTCCCGAGGTCCTGGCCGTCCTCGACTGGGAGCTGTCGACGCTCGGGGACCCTTTGGCCGATCTGGCGCACTGCTGTCTCTCCTATTTCCTTCCAAGAAACTTTCCGTTGCTGCCCGGTAAGGCGAATTTGCGAAAACGGCCGAAGGTTTGCGAAGACGGCCGAAGACAAACAAACCTATGTTTGTCCCATGTTTGATTGAACTAATGCCTGGTGGAAAATCGCATGCGTTGGAATAAGTGTGTTTCTCGCATTATAGTTTTTCAAAAACAGCATGCTGCAGTCAACATGGTGGCACTCGGGTTGGGTGATTTTGAAATAGATTTTCCCGAGATCTTTCGCGAAGTAGTTGGTGAGCCACCGGCGACATTGCTTCAGGTTGATGTGCTCTGGGCGACGTCTTGGTGCCCGTCAAGCTTTTTCCTAAGGTTTGAAAACTCGGAGTCGCTATAACAACAACAAGCTGACACACACAGTGCAAGTTGCAGAAACACGAGCTAATGTTTTTCACAAAATTATTCTTTTGCGTGTATTTTGTTTCATCTTAACGCAAACCACCCTCCCAGTTGTTTCCGGGCTGTATGTTGTAAGTGTTTTAACGAATCGGTTTCAAAGGAACCGTAGATCATCAACTGTTTTACAAACAAACAACTGAAATCGCACACTGTCGTTGCAATAGAGCTGGTTATGTTTTTTAGGATCTCCTGGTATTTTCTTTCGTTTCCACGCGTTTGTAAAATGCGCTCTTTTTCTTCCCAGGAAGTGCTCGTCGCATTAAACATGAAAAGTTGTTAGATCCCCCCCTAAAACAAAAAAATCTTACCTTTCGCCGCCCTTCTTCAGGCCTGAAAGGCGTCGACGTCTACGACCTCGGCATCCCCACTCACGTCCAGCTCATCGAAGCGTACTGCGACAAGATGGGGATTCCCCCGCTCGACAACTTCGACTTCTACTTGGCGTTCGGATTCTTCCGGCTCGCCGCCAGCCTGCAAAGCTTCTACGAGAAGGCAGTCCGAGGCGCGTCGTCGGTCTCTTTGTTTGTTTTCGGCGACGCAGGCGTGTCGCGTTGCGAGTGCCGGGCTGGGTTTATTTTTCGCAGTCGCATGTCGGTCGAGCTCCGTTTGAGGCGACGAGGTGTAGCTGGAGTTGGTGATGTGTCCCGTGCAGGTCTTGTTTCATGCTTATGTGTATTCCGTGCGCGCTGATTGGATAGCTTGTCAGCTTTAACGAGAACTCTGAGCCGTTAATGTTCGATGGGCTGTATTTGAGCAAGCCAGCTGACTGTGCTTTACACGCACAATAGCCTGCGTTGTTCACCGGTGAAATTTTGTTGCTGAGAGAAGTGGTTGTTGCTTTCAGTGAAATCAGTTGCATTTCTATCTATAATATCTCAAAGTGAACGGATGCAGGCCCGTAGCCAGGTTTCAAGATTTGGGGTGAAAATAATAAATGTGTAGCGGGGCAAGATTTTTGTGTTTATTCTGTATTTAAAATAAACATAATAAATTAGAAACAAGATATAAAAAATTTTCTGGGCACAAGAAAATTTGGGAGGACTGCCCCCGAATGCCCCACGTGGTTAAGGGCCTGAACGGATGCCAGTATTTTTCTCCATAGGAGCTTTGTGGTTATATCTGAGCAGAATGGTGCATTGTCAGGTAGATAGGCGTGGGTCGTGCGTGGATGAGCCTTGGCTGGTTTAGATATTCACTAGAGCTCCTGCTGATGAGGTACAACCCTTGGTTGCAAACCGATTGCTCTAAAGATTAGCCTTGTTTGGATATCGTCAATAGTCTNAGCAGCTAGCGNTTTTTGTGTTGCATGGTAAGTAAGAAAGCCGAGCAGGAGCCTCACTCTGTAAATCATTTACGCGAAACACTGTATAGCTTTCAGAGCGCCGATGACAACAATGACTGGTTGTAATGTGTGCACGGGTGTGTGTAAGGGTCAGAGTCGCAGTCTGTTGCCTGAGGTTCGGTGAGCAGTGTTTCGTTCTACTGCATCGTAACATTTCAGCGCATTTTGTAGAACCGCTGTCCCTTATTTGTTGAAGTCTTCCACCTAAAACCGTTTCACTGTGAGTAAACACTGCAACAGCTGAGCTGCCCGACCCCGGCTGCTAGAGTTCGCTCCGCTAACAGCCTTGACGTCACTGTTGCCAGGTTCGCTTGGACAGAAAATGCCGAGTTGCACATCAAAAAATGGCAGATGGCTGCAAAAACTGCCCAACAGTCTGAAACAGGCCAATGGCTGCCAGTTTTGGATTTGAATTACCTGAATCAGTAATGACAAAAGTGCACAAAGTTGCTATGGAACCAAACGCAGATTTATTGCAAATAAATAAACAAAGACATGTTAATCTCCAAAAGCACCATCTTGTGTATGTATTTTTCTTAGGCATTTTCTATAATTGTTCGAACCAATAAAATACAGGTTATGAAAACAGAAATATGCACCATGCCATAATTTTTAATTACTTTGAATCTGGCAAACAAGTGTCTGATATTTGTCACAATTCCGCAAGCTTTTATCACAAAATGCACTTACAAAAAACCCACAGAAAAACTACTCGCTTCCNAGGTTTAGATGGACCAAATACGCNATATCACTACTCAAAACATACGAAATAACATCAATAAATGCAAAACAAACTGAAAATATTCTCAAAATGTAAGATAAAAGGAAACAAGTTTTTTTTAAAGGCCAAACAACTTTTCTTTACTGCCAACACCACTAAAACATGCCAAACAGCATTTTTTCATGCTAAACCACTTAAAAAGGCCAAATTTCTGAAAATGTCTGTCGAAATGCCAACCCTGCTTGACACAAAATCGACAGCATGTTTTCAAAAATTGCTCTTTGACGTAACAAAGCGCACACACATACGGGCAATCGACAGAAAGCTTACTGATGCGGTGTTTATGATTTTGTGTGATGGACTCCGAAGTGAAAACTTCAGTCGTTTGCTCGCGTTTTACGTTTGCTCTCTCTCTCTCTCGTTTGGTCCCTCTTCTGGCTGCGAAGCCATGCCCCACTGACCTTTGTCACTCCGCAGGTCGCGCCAGCATGTCGAACACAGCACCGATAGGCAGACTCGCCGCCAGCACTGCCGGCATTGGTTGGGCCTTTGCGGCCAAGGAAGGATTTCGCCTATTCAAAAAGATCAACCCCAACCGACCCGGTGGGGGAACTGGCATTTTTTCGCCCGATCCTCAGCAACGCAGTTACAGCACCAGCCACGGATACGGATGTAAGTTGGGCTTCGTCAGCCGAATCGTGGTAAAAGCTTTGTTGGTTTCAGTTTTTGTTTTTTGTTAATTGTTTCGTTGACGTTCGTAATTTTGACGTTTTGCAACACATTGAACTTCTCGACGTAGCTCGTCATCAGGCGAGCACTTCCCCCAACATCAATAACGCTACATGGCTTTGGGATCTTGTGAGTTTTGTTTGAACCGCACGCAAGAAAAACGGCGACCAGTGAAAGATTTTCGCCCCACAGCACCAGAATTGTAGGTAGCCTAGGTTTGTCGGCGGGTTTTGAGAGCTGGGGAGGAGGCTGAGCGATCGCGGGAAGGTTAACGAACTGGCTGTCTGACTTACTAATTCGCACACAGCTTCATCAACGTGTATAAGCTACTAGTTTCTAACACCACTCAATGATGTGTCAGGTTAGCCACTGAGGCAGCACATTATTGTCTGCGAAGCTCAAGCTTTCTTATTGTGTCTTTTTTTCAATTCAAGCCAACGATTGCGTAGGTTTTTGCTGAGCGGAATTTTTTGGTGAAGAAATTTGATAAAAAATGGTGTTCGTCGCAAGACTATGATAAACGATCTGAAAACAGTGATTTGATTTCGCAAACGGGTCTGGAATGCCAACCACGCTGATGCGAGGAGACGCTTGAATTGAAACCCCGAAGCTGCCAAGCGAGTTGTGCATTTTCCTAATCTTGTCATCCGGATCAAGTTTTATGAATCCTACATTTTGTTGCATCGATTTTGACCTGGCGCACAAACCGCCAGGTGGCGCACAAACCGACTGCTCATCGTAAAATTCTTCTGCCGGACAATTTCCCGCGCTCCTCATAAATGAAGCCAAAACCCATGTTGTTAACCAGTCTGGTCCGTTTGGCCGTTTCAAAAAATGCTTCTCAAATGGGGCTACGCATTCCCCTTGGGGTGAGCAAAGGTGCTCCAAGAAGCACACAAACGTGTCTTCATAATGAAATTGTGATGTAAAAGTACATTTTAGGTACATTTCTAGTTACTGTGCTCATGTTTATCAAGGGGTATTGATACACAAAAGTTTGCCCAAAGAGTACAACACTAAAAAAAGTTTAAGAACCACTGCTTTAAAACTCTTGGCGGATTTGACACGACATGAATCCTATGTGTTCGGACATCCACTAACCTCCAACAAACCTTTCGAAATTATACAAAGCTTTACTGCGACATCTGCATTGCAAGCCGTTTCAATTCCTTCCTAGTATGTGCTTGTCGCCGTAACTTGTGACAGCGTTTGCCTGGAGTTCGAATACGATGAGTAACTGTTGCTTTTTTTGACGATAACTCTTCGCACAGATATACCCGTCGACGTCACTGCCCTCCGCCCCGAAGTCCAAGACATGCACAGGAATCTGGTCGATTTCGTGGAAGAGCGAGTCTTACCTTTGGAACGAACGTTCGACGAACATTACCGCTCCGACAGGAAGTGGACTGTTCACCCTCAACTGGAAACATTGAAGGTGGACGCAGAGTTGTGTGAATGTGACGCGCGGCCATCTCCTTCGCGTAGGCTCCCTGGCGCAGCCACCAGAAGTAAACGTGCTCAGTTGTTTGGATTTTCGTTCTGCTGAAACTTGCTGAGCACCTCGTTTGAAACAAGTATGAAAGGCCATCAGGTATTCACTGGCGTCGGAAAGATTTTTCCAGGGTGCTGGGCCAATAGTTTTTTTTTCCAGGGGTAGCCAAAAATATTTTTTCTGGGTGGGCCAAAAGTAGTGAAGTTTAATCTAAACTAAGAAAACAACCTTTTTTTGCTAAAAATTTAAGAGAAACATGACAAATTTCAAAATCCAGTGGGGCAAAGCCTCCCTTTCCCCCCCTTTGACGCCCATGATGGTATTGCGCTGCGGGGTTCTTCTCGGGTCTTATACGCCGTAATTTCGTTTAAAAGTCTTGCCCGTTCGGGAAATGCAGGCGAGCATCAAAAGCTGCATACTCCATTCGTCGACGTTTTGTTTCCGAGTTCCGCACGCACCAACAACACACAAACACGTGACTAACAACGCACAAACAACACACAAACACGTGACTTCCGCACGCACCAACAACACACAAGCACGTGACTAAGCGATGTCTATCGAGAGCTGAGGTGTAAGTTGCGCTCCTCCTGACGCAGACTGAAGCGCGCCGGAAAGGTTTGTGGAACTTGTTCCTCCCGAAGGAGAGCGACCCCGACGCGAGATACGGCGCTGGACTGACGAACGTGGAGTACGCCTTTCTTTGCGAGGTCATGGGGAGGTGCTTGTACGCGCCCGAGGTGAGAGATGCTGAGGTCATTCATGCGTCAGGCGACAATGGATCGGCGGATAATTTAATTTTCTGAGTCAAATCTATTTGAAGATGTTTCCTTCCAGCGTAATAGCTGATGTAGTTTGGTCTTCAGGAGACAGGCGATGGTAGTTTGTTGTCCTGGCTGGATTTCGCTGTAGCGATTCGCGATCACGTGATTTTACTGTGCTTCGTCGCAACGGAGCAAAGCACTTTTACTTTACTGCATAAAGCTGCTGTTGTCTGACCACGCGTGAAGTTTAAAGTTAGGGAGAATTTTGATGCCAATGAATATCCTGCTGCTCGGAGACAAGACAGGTGATACTTTAGGAAACAGATGTACGCGTGTCTACTTGCTGCGATAAAGCTCAAAGCTGTATGTCGGCTACACTCTGGTTGTTTGTGCCATTTTATCTTGCAAAAGACCAACACCTAAGTGGTCTGAGCTTTCTTAAAATGCTTAAAGTGCCCGTTCAGTTATTCTTATACTGATCACATGGTCAATCGCAAAACGCGTGCCGTCTTTTGGTTTTGCCATTGTTGCGTGTCTAAGCATTTTGTGTCACATCACAATCGGTCATCGCTCTGCACAGATGACCAAGAACCCCGTCTCGGGCGTTTTAAACGTAAACGTAGCGCTATTCAGGTGTTCAACTGCTCCGCTCCGGACACCGGAAACATGGAAATCCTGGCCCAGTTCGGGACCGAGCAGCAAAAAGAAGAATGGCTAGAAGCGTTGCTGGATGGAAAGATCCGAAGCTGCTTTGCCATGACTGAGCCTGACGTAAGCAAACTGGGAGGTGATTGTTTCCAAGCAAAAGCAAGTATGATGTGAACGAGCTTACGTGGTAGTTACCGAACTTCCTGGTGCAAGGCGCCTATGTCATAAACCAGGGGGGGTTCCCAACCTTTCTCTGACCATGTACCCCTAAAATTTCTTATGCTGAAAAGGTTTAGTAAAAAAGCAAATATCCACGGAATTTTGTATTAAGGTACTGTTGCAACCTCTCCGTCGGCGTTGCGTTGAATGTGCGATTCGCCACGAACGGGATGTGCGCGAAGAATAACACCCATATATATGTGGCGCGAACAAGCAATAATAGAGTGATCGCTATTGCTGCTTGCTGCCACAGTGTGAAGCTTTGCGCATATGCCGCTCGGGCTGTCCGATCGCAACAGTAGAATCCATTTTATGTCTAAAAGTTGGTATCTTTAAGCGCATAATGATTTTTGAAAATACTATTCACTGATATCAGTATAAATGTTTGGAAATAATATAATTTTTCCCTTCTATTGCTAACCTTACACGTACCCCTTCAGATAGGCCAATGTACCCCTAGGGTAAGGGTACAAGTACCCCAGGTGGGGAGCCTGTGTCACAAACCGTTGCCGCGCGGTTTCTTCAAAATGTCCTTCGTTTCGGATCTTCACAGAATCATCATCAAACGGCTCTTCGCGAACGGTCCGCAACCTCCCGTTGCAGAATTAAACCGAAATTATAATTATAGATAACTATGGTCGTTTTGTTGGCGGTGCTCGAATTCACGTCAGATGAAAACAGTCGGGTGGTCTGCACGACCTCATCAAGTCTTCTTTGCATCACCATGCGCATTATGTCCCCATTGCCCTGAAATAAACACCTATCTATAGCAGCTCAGAACGCCATTGTTTTGAACGCCAGAAAGCCTGGTAGGTACAGAACGTACGAAACCTCTCAAAATTTACTTTTTAAGTGCGGTGTTTAGCTTTAACATATAAAAGCTTTGGGGATTCCCCTTGTTTCAACCATGTCACAAACGGACTTCCGATGCGTCATCATAGCCTTGGAAAATACTGACGTTTGTGACTTGTGCTTCCTGCGGACGCGCACCGCATGCCTTGTTTCCATGGCAACAGGTGGCTTCGTCGGACGCGACCAACATTCAAAGCTCGATCGAAGTGAAAGACGACTCCCTGACACTCAACGGTCGCAAGTGGTGGACATCCGGGGCACTGGATCCCCGGATGAAGCTGATCATCTTCATGGGGAAGCATGACAGGAACGGTGAGACGCCAACAAATATGCGTTTATCAGTTCATTCTCAGCTGTAAATAAAAAATTTCACGTGGTAATTGTCTTCATACGGCGGAACTGCATTGCATGTTCGTTCTTTACCGACACTCTACCGGCGTGCTGTGCCAAGTTGGACATTCCGAAGAAAAAGACAACTTTTTTGTTCGCTTTTAGTTTCAAACATTTTGCCCGCTCGTGTCGTAATGCGGATTTTAAAAAGTTTCTATGCAGGCTTATTAGAAAAAAAGAACTTTCTACAAGGTTGTCAGGGTTCCCACGCGGTATTGAAAGCACTGAATTATGAAATCGGTTTTCAAGACCTTGAAAGAGTATTGAATTTTGCCAAAATGTACATAAAGCATTGAAAAAGTACGGAAATTCCAAATTCAGCCATTTGTTAATCCAGATTTTGTTCTTCACCGCTGATGATAGTTTTGCAGACGTTTTTCGCATTGTGTGCCATGAATAAAATTTTGGAAAATGAAGATAATTGGTGGTATTAAAGGTTTTTCATTTCGTATTGAAAAAGTATATAAAATGGTTTTTGATGTTGTGTGGGTATCCTGAGAGATTGTTTTGGATGGGATGGATTTGACGTGATTCCCGAAAACTCAATTTGCAACACAACCTTCTCTCAATGCAATTCAGTATCTGTTTTATTCTCTTTATATCTTTGCGCGAGTACGGCGTTAACCCCCCACTCCCTGCCCGTCCTCCACAGCTGATCGTTACCGACAGCAGTCGATGGTCTTGGTCCCTGCGGACACCCCTGGCGTCAAGATCGTGCGGCCACTGACCGTGTTCGGCGCCGATGACGCGCCCGTAGGTCACGGCGAGGTCACGTTCGATGATGTAGTTGTCCCAAAGAGCAACGTCATCTTGGAACAAGGAGCAGGATTTGCGATCGCTCAAGTAACGAANGGTTTCATTCTGAATAATTCGGTTTCGATTATGCAAGCAATACTTTTATTGAAATAATAATGTTTAATCTGAATAGTTCGGTATTGTTTACGGAAGAAACAAACTGTTTCATTTTGAATAGTTAGGCTTGTATTTTTGCGCGTGTGTTTGCAGTTTTGTATGAAATCTGCCGATTTACGCAAAAATGTTTTTTGTAAATCCAACTTGTATTTTGTGACTTCATATAATATCCCAACTAACAAGTGAAAGCCGCACGCAATAAATGCGTCAGCCGTGGACGAGTTTGATGAACGCCGTTGAATCAAAGTCTCGGGGCGTAACGCGCAACATTTTCGTTGTCAGCCAGCGTAACAGTGGCATGATGCTTAGCTATGTTGTGATTGGTGCGCGTCTCAGCTTTGAAAGCGCCGAAAACGACGTGCTCGTGTTTCATTCCAGGCGCGTCTGGGCCCGGGCAGGATCCACCACTGCATGAGATTAATCGGATCTGCTGAGCGTAGCCTCGATCTGATGAAGGAAAGGGTGCGTTTCTGTGTCTGCCTGTGTTGTTGGTGTGCTGTTTTCAGCTGTTGGTGTCGTTGAGTAAGTCAAGTTTGTAATTTTTAGGTTTGGCGTGGTTGTGCAAAATATAAAGTGATTCTTTTCTTCAAAACAATGTTTTGATTGAATTTTTTTACTTGACCGACGCGCAGGAAATTTCTCGAGATTCCGACATTCTTTAAAACTCAACACGGTTTTTCCGAAACTAGTGCTTTCGTGAAAGTTCTGTTTGATCGAGTTGCCTCTTTGATCGAAAACGATCAAGTTTTGTACGTTTTTCATTTAATACAAAACTTTAATGAAGCCGAAAAAGTAGTTTTTCGCTTTAGACGTTCGTACCGTTCCTGGCAAGACCGCTGCGAAATTTGCCAACTCTGTCGTGCACAACTCGCAATCGGTTTCAAACACGAAAATGTACAAGTATATAATAATTTAATCCAGCTTTTCTTGAGCATTTGTGGGTCACGTACCCTGAGTATATCCTGATAAAGGTTACGGACTCCTTAACTTTGCAATAAATATCAGAAATTGGGATTTAATCATCCTAGTAGTTATCGAAATGTCTGCAAAGCCTATTAACCATCACATTTGGAGACCCCTGAAATCACATTTGCGGACGCCTTAGAGGGTCACGGACTCCCAGGATAAGAACCCCTGATTTAATCGATTAATCTCGGATTAAACCTGACTTAATCACTGAGCTTGTCGTTCAACTGGATTATGCCTGGTTAGAACGCGCGCAGAGATACAACGAACTTTCGTGCAAGGTTCATTAAGGATCCATTTCCAGGTCAAAACGCGCGTTACGTTCGGACGCCCACTCGCGGAACGCGACACCATACTCCGCCACATCGCCCTCTCGCGGATAGCGATCGACCAATGCAGACTGCTTGTGTTGAAAGCTGCGCATATGATGGATACGATCGGGAACAAAGTATGTATACTTGGTCAATGAGGGAAAGAGAGCTTCTATACACATATTTATTATAACGGAGATAATGATTTAGTGGTGAAACCTGGGTTTTACCCGGATACATACTTCTTGCTGCTATTTTTAAGTCAAAGTCAAGTTTTCAAAACACTCAAAATGCATTTAGAGAACTGGTGTCGTTTATTGCTGTTGATCGTAAGATTTTTGAGTTTGAGGGGCACAAAAACGATTTCAAAACACTGGTTGTTTGATGTGGAAGGCTTGTAATAGCGAAAATGGAAACCTTCCGCATACTGCAACCTGTGGACAATATTTCATGATTGTGTTCCTTGCGTACACCGAGTGGAGGTAGTCGTCACAAATAAAGTTCTTTTTTTTGTTTTTCTGACGTCACATTAACGCGTTGTTGATTTTTCTGATCTGCCTCATCCGTCAAATTAAAACGACTCTTTTTGAACTTTGGTTTGTCTTTGATCTGATAATGCCACTGCCTTACGTTCAGCGTGTAAAGTAAAAGCACGAAAAAGCCTGCAATCCAGAAAGTATTGTTTATTTCAACTGGATAATTATTGCCCTGTCCAATGATTCCTTATCTAACACGACACACCGTTNCTCAATCGTCACGATTGTTCCAGAAGGTGGTTCGCCATATTGCTGATCCACGGTCCGCTTGTTGCGTAACAAACCTACTGCCAGGTCCGTCGCGACCCGCAGTTACGGCGGCGAAATCATCTCGTTTGCATTTTCTTGTCGCAGAAAGCGGCGAAAGACATCGCAATGATCAAAGTCGCTGTCCCTGGTCAAGTGTCTCGGGTCGTGGATAGAGCCATTCAAGCGTTTGGTGCAGCAGGTGGGCTGGCGGCGTGCGATCGCTTCGAAGCATTTGGCAATTGGAGTACTTATGAAGTGCACTTGCGGAAAAAGGATCNGGCTAAGTGGTGCAGTTGTTTATGCACGCGCCACCAAAGCTGGGTAGGATGGGTTCGATTCCCGGTCGGGTCATAATGTNGACTTTAAAAACGTACTTCCGGACCCGTGCTCGGTGTTAATGGGTGGGTGCAAAAGTTCACGCGCGGCCAATGACTCGCCACCAGTGCANNGCTACCCTGGGTTAAGCAAACGAGTATGGGCAAATGTCACTAAGAACGGAGTACGAAAACCGAGTATGACGAAATTGGACTGAGTTCACTGAAAGGGTTGTTGAACTTCTTTGGCATGATCATGAATGAATGGTTAACTCGTGTTTCGTGCCCAGGGTCGAACACGCAGCCCAGTACTATTAAAGCCAAGCAATACTGCGCACTTGCAAGGTCAATTGTGACGTGCATTCATTACCGACCGGTTCGCTACGTTAGAACGTAGATGCTTTCCTTTACGGAATTTCTTGACGATATTGTAGTTTTCAATTTAAAGCAACACTCGCATAAAGTGCTACTCCACGTTACCGTCTCCCACGTTTTCTTCATATCTCTTTCGTTGTGTGTAATCGAATGGTTTCATAAGAGCAGTGTTTGCGTTGTGAAAATGGCAAACCTTGTCTAATCACGTATGATCTACTGCAGTTCAAAACTTTCCTTTGCTACAGAAACTGCTCTTTTGGCGTTCAGGTTTAAGCGGGGATTTCCCGCTTGCGGGATTCTACATGTGGTCGCGCGTCTTGCGCATTGCCGATGGTCCAGACGAAGTTCACCAACGTTCAATCGCGAAGATGGAATTGCGGAAATAATATTCGGGTTCCAGTTGCCTCGTTCATCGTGCCCATGAGTTAGCGACACCTTGCGATCGGCTTAATTCATTTTCGTGACCGCTAGGTGGAACATCTGGCGCGGGTTGAAAAATGACGCAATGCTTACAATGAATAGACCGTTGCTTTGTGACGTTGACAGCTGCTATTGTAGTTTGCTGATGTCATCAAATTTGTGTATTCATGTCTGCTTTCGACACAAAGAGACAATATTTTTCAAAAGTTTTGGTTTGGTGTTGTTTGTATCGAGTTCCAGCGTTGTACTCCAGGTACAGCCAGCTGAAAGCAAAAGCAAAATGTTGACGATGGGTTGTTTGTTGTGAAAGTTCTGTAATGAATTAATTTACATTTCGCCATTTTTTGTTGCAACGAGCAATGACAACTGGGAGCATGCGTTGCCGTCGGGATGTTCATCCGCAGCTGAAAGCTCAGGGTTTACTCGCAACGAGTGCTACTCAGTGTTTACTCGCAATGAGTGCACTCAGTGTTTCGTTGTATCTTGTGCATTATCTTTGTGGCCAACAATTTTTTTGAAGCCCAACGATTTAACGTTACGGTGTTTTTTTAGAGAAGTGGAATAAAAACAAAAGCAGTGACCTTTCCACGTATGATGTTGTCAAAGTCAGCTGGCCTGTTGTTGTCTGCGTCGACATCGCGACCTTCCAGAAGTTTCTGGAGTGACGCGACGGCATGAAGATAGGACAAGACCTTAGAGTAGCGGTTCTCAACCTTCTCGCTGAAGGGAGCCAAATACAGACTTCCGATTATGTTAGAAAATTGCACTAAAAATTTTAACACAAGTCGATTGACACGTTTCATACCAGAACAAAGTCTGTTACACAAAATGTTAGAGGTTTTGTTGAAAGGCTGCTGAGAGCCGCGTGAAAAGGGCCTTGGGGCCGCATGCGGCTCTAGGGACCGCGGTTGAGAACCACTGGTTCAGTAAATATGATAGAACCGCTATTTCGGTTGTTCAGAGGTCAGCATTGTCTGCAAGCAGACGCTGCATTAAACGAAATACGAAACCAATAAGTCTGCTGGTGAACTGTTGTACAGAAAAGCGCAAATATTTGTGATCATGTGCATGCATTGGACTACAGTTACTTCTCCGTAAAAATTTGTTGCGACACATCGCCTTTGTGAGGAAACATTTGTAAAGATTTTTCTGTAGAAATTGGAGTACTTANGAAGTCCACTTGCGGAAAAAGGATCCGGCTAAGTGCAAAAGGATCCGGCTAAGTAAGTCCTCACCCTCATGTNTCTTTGGTTATCGTTCCAAATTGAAGAAACTCCCTTTGAAAAATTGGGATCACTCAATGACATATGACACTTGTAAGTGTTTTATGTCATTTGGATCCATTAAAACATTTTACGTTGCGCATGATCGACTTCTCCCTTTCCGAGAAGTCGGCTATGCGTAACGAAATTCGGTGTAATTCGGACATGGATTAATCAGGTTCATCACGCTTTGTTACGCACTGGTAAAATTTGATTTTGATTGAGCTATTTTTTCCTTAATATACAAAAGAAGCATTTAGTTTATATGAAATTCTAACGTAAAAAATTGATATTATCTGATGATGAAGAAGGCAACAATTTGATCACCTCTTTATGCAACCTGTGTGATATGGACGGTAGAGGTGACCGGAGTCAGTTTTTCCGACTCCGCTCCTGTTCCAAAATTTTTGAATCCGGGTCCGTCAATTTTTCAAATTTGAGAATCCGACTCCTGTTCAGAATCCGGCTACAATCATCAATCCAACCTTAATTTACCCATATTTTTACTTAAGAAATGACAACACAGACTCCTGCTACTGCCTAAATTGAAAAATGACTCCGGTCCGTTTTTTCCCAAATTTTTGACTCCGGTCCAGATCCGGTCTGAAGGAAAAACGCAGAATCCGCAGAAATCCTGACGCAAAAAACGCAGAAATCCGGTGTCAAGCGAAATTTCTGACCTCTGCGAAATTTCTGATTTGTTATTGTTTTTTTTGCTTCTCAAAATAAAGGAATTAAGTTTGGCAATTTCTTTTTTGATGTGTGTTGTGTAAATTAAAACGTTTTGGTTCGATGTCTGGTACCCACAACAAGCTACGTACGGGAATAACTTAACAGTTGAAAACTTTTGGACTTAGTCTTAGACCTCAACTACTTTTCTTTTTCTCATCGTAACCCAAACCCTAACTTGGCCCACTTACCTAAACACGAATCCTAATCAACATTTTTCTCAGCGTGTTTGATATCAATAATATTACTGTGTGCATGCGCACTTTGCGTGAAGTCAGAAATTTCGCTTGACACCGGTACTCCGGTTCCGGTCCCACCTCTAATGGACGGTAATTGGATCGGAAAACCAAAAACTTCCGGGATTGAAAAAGCTGAACGAAAACCTTGATTCAGGCAGCTGTTATGCAGGGACAGTGAGCTATTGATTGCAATGTTGCAGTGGTGGGCTTCTCTTTATCCTTTATTAAAGTGCTTCAGTGGTACTTGTGCTGTTTCTCAGGTCTCACATTTATATTAGGCAAGGCCAATGGCATTCGATGTAGCTATGAAATGCTTGCAGTTAGTGTTGCGTGATTAGTTTGGTAGTTTTTTTCAGTGGTTTGTGAAAGAAAAGCGACTGGTGCAATAAAGTTAGAGAATTGGGGTTTGGTAAGAAGGTACCAGTTTACGGTTACATTGTATGTAGTGCATGCTCTGAGCTTGAAATTAATTATGTTCATTGAAATGAAGCAAGGCACAATACATTGAACATTTTTATGACTATTTTGCTAAAAATACTCACCAAAGTTACGTGAGCCGGCAGTCGTCTAGCCGGCAGTAAATAAAACGGATCCGGCAAAATACCGCTAAAAATGCGGGCTGGATGTGACGGC
>JGI24159J19872_10004951_pt1 | contig 17112 bp, 10 predicted proteins | sample Ectturendosymbi4_FD_19872 | JGI IMG/M metagenome (IMG submission 19872) | reverse complement strand
AGTCAGACCTCTATCCTTTGACCTGTCTGGCATGGGTGGCCCTGCTGGGAGCTTGCGCTCCCGCCAGCATAGCTCTAGGGGTCACAGAGGTACGCAACGCAAGCACAGTTGTGAAATTCGCAAGGCAAATGTGTTATATGCATTCTTTGAGATCAGCCTCAGACATTTTGTAATTAACGAATTACGTTGCTAAATTGCAATAAGGTACTGTAAAATAGTAAATAAAGTATTTCATTTTCTGGTCATAGTATTGAAACCCTAATGAAGCTCTTAATCAGTTATGATGTGCAAAGGGCCAAAACAGGTTTTGCACCAGCACATTTTTTCTCTCAATGGCCCTGTTCACAGCTGTCTATCTGCCACATCAAATGGATTTGGAAAAGGTTTTTGAAATTCAGGATTACTATTTTTGGAATATTTACGCTTGTTAGCCCACTCCAGGGTGGATATCACTGAATCAAACATTTAAACACCTGTGGAATCAAAATTTTTCAAAGGAGGTTTTTAAATCATTTTCGGAAACTTGAACTTGTCAAAGACTTGTGCAAATAGTTTTCCATGACGGAAAAAGATCAAGCAAAAACATTTCTTAACCATAAGAAGTTAAATACTTCTAAATTTTTAGTTAACCGCAAATTTGCACTATAAAATTACTGCATGGAGTATAATTTTCCCCAAAAGGGTAAATTTGCTTTTACGTAACAGCACTAAGTGTATAATTTTATAACCACATCATCAACCCACATTACGACATTCCTGTTGCTTTCAACTGGATACACACTTACACAAGTGAACAACAGACAACACACTAACGACAGCGACCACTCAAAGTTTACCCGTTGTTCTGTCTTTTATGCACCTTTCTCCAGATTGCAGTCATAAAACTTGCCTGCGTCAACGTTTAGCCAAGTTAACAACCACGCTGTTAATCATTGACCTGCGATGTTTGATCATGTTGCCACGTTAAACAAAGCACTGCTTATTGCTGGAACAAATAGTTTGAAAACAGCTTGGCCGCTTGTTGCAATACTTTCATTTTGCTGGGAGATAATATTCCCAAATAACTATTTAACCTTCTGAAAAGCTATTTCAAGGGAAATGCTCTTCGGACTAAGCTCTGCGCATCTCATAAATGATAGAATAGCTGTGAACATAGCGGAACTAGAATTGTGAAAGTTGCCTCACAACCTAACTTCAATGTATGTTTCAAAATTACTTTTCGTTTTTTTTCTATTTGGATTGGATCAACTGCATACGTTTTGCGATTATGCCAATTAAATAGTCCTGTCCAGCACGTCATTCTCACAGAAAAAATTCGGTAATGCGGAAAACTGCTACTACGAATGTCGCGATGCATGAACAGTTTGTCAGTTTTCAGCGACGGTTTTGCTCGGGTGAATCGTTGCTGTCGTGGCTCCCTGGTATGCGTATAGCTTACCTGAAACGTTTTGTGCGGGTCAGTAAGAAAGAGCCTATCCTTAATCTTGTGTATGGTCGCGTTCATTATCCCAGAGGCCCTGAAGTTACTGCGAGATTACGTAATTTCACTCCTTGTCCGCAAGTACAAATTGTCGAGTCTGTTTCGCCTAATACTCATTCGCGCCCCTTATGTCATTCTGAACAAGTTGCAGCAGATGATTTTACTCCCGGTTCGATTGACAGCAGATGATTTTACTCCCGGTTCGACTGACAATGTAGCTCAGCACGATAATGCAAACGATCCGTACAATAACTCGTTGTTTCCTCCCGATGCAGATGAATGTCTCTTAGAAAAGAGAAAGTTTACTCTTTTGACCAAAAGGTGCCTCCAGGTAATCTGTCTGAAACTTTTCCATAAACCCGTAATTTTGACCTAAGTTCTGACAAGCAATTATCTGCAACTGAAAGGATGCCGAAACACGTGTTACCAAATGCAGTGAAAGTTTTCTTGCTTAATTTTACATAATCAGTTGGAATTTCATTACATGCAAATTTGTTTTCGCAATTGTTCCTAACACATTTCAAAATGTGCACGGAGTCGTACAAGAAAATGAATGGACGAGATATATCGCAATCCAGCATCCTCGAGAACCCGTATAGGGCAAACCGATGTTCGCCGTTGATTCTACAAGTGCGCTGTCATGCTGTTCAATCAGAGGGCTCATAGATTTTGACAGTGTTATGTTTCGAATGGTGTTATAACACGACAGAAGACAATTGCAACTTCTACGCGAAAACATGTAGGCGTTTAGTGCAGTGTTGTAGAAAAAAACAGAAGCGCATGCCAAACTATCGTAGAAATAACCATAAAAATTTTGCGACAGTAATCGCGTTTGGTCATACATGAACCACACCACTCCTTGAAATTTAAAGCGTTTCGAGTTCAAAAGAATAAACATCAACAGTACCAATTGAAAAAATTAAAACGAGCGGACTATCAGAGCAGTTTGTGCAGGATGACGTTTGAATGTTTGCTAAAAGGTCTTTTTTTAACATTTCTCAACGAGAGCACCAGCCTGACTTGATTGTTGCAAATATGCAGGAGTATCAAAGGCGTTCCGCCTTTCCGCTAAGGCTGCAATTGCTTTTCGTATTTATAGTACGTGCTTGCCTTCGCTCATTATCTAAGAGTGGCGAGTTGTTCGTACTTGGTATAATTTATGTTAGCAGGACCTCTAGCATGGTTACATGCAGTGTTCCCTCTAAGGCGGGCAACTGCGCAATTGCACAGTACCACCAGACAATTTGCGCAGTGGAATCTCATTCTCGCTTACTTGCAACAATCCAAATTTAATAATATCGCGTAGCCTTTCTAACGCTCGGAACGTTTCATTGGTGGTGTGTCTGCATGGTTGCGCAATGCGCAATTGCATGCGCTTCGTGTGCAAAAAAACAAACAATTGCTCAGTGCAGAATTTTCTTAGATGGAACACTGGTTACATGTTCGTTGTGCTTGACACGATATCAACTAACGTGACTGTTTATCTTTTGTATTGCAGACCAATTCGTTAAATCACTACTCATCTGCTGGTGGGAGAAGATGAAGTGTCGACTCAGAGGACGTTTCTATTGGTTTTCGAGTACCTTAGTTAACACGCATTAACTTTGTTTTTCAGTGTTCACTTGACTAATAAGACTGTTTGGACATTATTGAAACGGTATAGTCGCTAAATATTACACGTTGCTCAGTTCACTCATCAGCAAAGCTTTTCCAATTTCTGTGGCATTTTTTGAAATCCTGTGTTATATTGAAAGTCATATTCACAAGGAACGGTATTTTATAATGTCTATGATCGATATGCCAGCATCTAAAATACGACACAAGAGAAATATCAGCCCACAGGTGCTTTTTTGAAAGTTAGGTGTTTAAATAAAATGACTAAGAAATATCAATATTTGGTTTACAATCAAGCGTTTGTTACCATTTGAAAGTTTTGTGTAATTCTCAATCGTTTTGTTTTCGCTCTGTCTACGTGGCGTCTATTATTTTCTGCGCCAATTTAAATCAAATAATCCTGATCGGCGTCGCGCTTGCACGAAAAAACTCGCCACTGGAACAACCACAGTACCACAAACATCAGTGCGTCAATGTCGGTGACATACACGCAGGGGCGTACCGAGGGGTTAAGGGGGCACAATGTCACCTGCGCCGAATCACTGGGAGCGCTGAATAGTCCTAACAATGTCGCAAGCACTTCCTCAATGCAATAGATTTGCTCCCAGTGTGGCGTTGAACGTGTTTCTTGCAACGGAAGCGATCTAACCTCGGCACACCCCAGGATACACGGTTTTACTACCATGTATAAGAAATCTTTGCCCCATCTCCAGGAAAACATACGCTCTGCTCACAAGCGGCGCATTTACAAACAGTCTTTCGGCCCGAGTGAATCGATTGATCATAACGCCACACGTTTTGGCGTTGCTTCTCAATGTATCCGCTGTGTGCTGATGATAACTCTCTTGTTTCCCGTTAAGAATCCCACTTGCAGAAACTCATTGCTCGCTTCTCCCAGGCTTGTAACAATTTTGGCATGCCCATGTATATGTTTGAAAATTTATTGAAACGGTTCTTGGTTTTCTCAATAGAATGCTTACAAAAGTATGTGGAATTTGAGAAGATGAGCAGCTTTTTTTACTTTCAAGAAGGTTGGTGGCTTTTTCCATTTTCTTCCATTACATTTTACACAACAAAATCAAGATATCTGTGACTCTGATTAGCAAATTTTTTGTCAACCGTGGTGATTGAATATGTAGCACAATTTTATTTTTCACTAATGGTTTTCACAGCATTCACCAATCCATGGATGCATAAAGCGGTACGTGACATTGTTTTTCGGAGTCTCAAATAGGCAACAAATCCTCTGGGATTTTGTTGACGGCAATTGGCGGCAGGATGAAGCCTGAAAAAAAAAACATTTGAATGAGATTTTATATTTTCCTATAAAAGATAGCATTTAAAACGCTTCTTTCAATCTAGATGTGCAGTGTAGCTGATATCTACTCTTGAAGTAACTTTTTATATTAATTCTGTTTGTCAAATATTGACAAAGTCGTTGGAAAACAAGATCTTTTGATTTCACAATTGCGGTAATGCTTCTTCAGTGCAAACAAACAAACCAAAACTATTCATGGATTTATGACCACTCAGCATGATTGGGACGAAATTGAAGACGTAAGCATTTAATCAGCACGCCTACTTCCACCAGGCATGTCGCGTCACTTCAGAAGTGATCCTATAGTTAAAACAAACATATTCAGAAGATCATGGAAAAGTGAGAACAGGAACGACGTTTGAATGGAATGCCACCCCAAAGACGATCGAAACAACTGCCTTGGTCCTTTTTCATGCAGCAGCACAATGCTCCNTNACCGCTTGGAAATGTTCACTTTATGCCAAAAGTCTGGACCTGAATATTGGTGAGTTTTGTGACATGATCGCTGGATATCTCAGAGCANCAAATGCTGGCCTCCTCTTCCTTCTGGTGGGAATTTCCCACCAAGAGATCGGGGAGGAAATTTCGTGCAGAAAAGGACGCATGAGACTGATTCTGGTCAACGGAGAGTCGACAAGCAACTAAGAACGTTGGAGCATCGGTAGAGCAGGACGGGGGGCAGTTAAAAGCTGAGAGCAGTGGAAATTTATGCAAAACGGAAAAGTTGTTACCAATGTGCTTGTTGCTCTTCAGAAACAATGGTGACCTCAAAAATAAACACAGAAATTATAGAAAACTGTCACTGGGTGCTCGAACAGCTGCGATAAATTTGTTTCAATTCGATCTTTAACAAGCATGACATTACCTATGATACTGTGATGAAAAAGCACCTCCGCCCCTGTTTTCCGCCTTTTGAAAGGGCGGGGTCAATGCCCTCGCTCTCCGGCGTCTCTGCCACCAATCAACATGAAGCTTTTGTCCTGCATAAACATCTGTCGCTGCAACCATTCATCTACCTAAATATTCATTTATAAACATTGACCATTCTATTTCGCAAATATTAATTTACAGGCAAAGTGCTTGTATTACTTGTAGGGTTATTGTGGTCGCATCTAACCTTTACGCTTTGGCCAAAACGAGGTCATAGCCTTTGGTGGGAATTTCCTTGAGAATATCTACCGATTTCCCGGTCCATGGAACACTTTTTTCTGACATATTCCAACCAATGCCAAAAGGTGGCTGTCCTATCCCATTGTGTTCCACAAAACTAGTAACATGAAGTACATTACACCGTGTGAATATCTAATGCTTGCCTCTATATAAAATCAGGGCTGAAACAACCCAAGAAGTCCCATTAGGGAACGCAATGAAAAGTGAGCGATCCTTTTTCAGTTTCCATCAAACAAAGGGCTCAAAGACGTTACTGTCGGTTTCCCGCATCACTCGTCATGCTACTGAGCCTATACGTGTGAAACGTTGTGTTCTATTAACATAAAGTAGTGGTATTGAGCTACTGAAAATTCCTGCTATATTACTTAAAATAGCTGACGATCTGACAAGGGACATAATTCAAGCCCTCTGCCCATGACATGAACAAATCCCATACCCATAGACAAGCTAGGTAGTTGCTGACATTGCCGACGCACAGAAGTTAGCAGAACAATTTTGGTTGAAAGCAAACCTTACCGAGAAAGTCCAGAGGAAAAAATATTACCTCTACTGAGTCAATCTTTTATTAATCTACGAATATGCTGTAGGAAACATGTCTTATATACGGCACCAAAACGCGACCTACTGTGGAGTATCCATGTTATGAAACACTATCTTTGTGAAAGACCTGTTTTAATGCATGTCAGGAACGTAGATCTAAAATATGCTAAGCAGTGTTTAAACTTTCACTAGCTAAGAATCAGTCTTCTAACTCACATTAACCACTGTCTGAAACCTACATACGTCTGCAAACTTCTTCCTGTGCTATGTCCTTGAGAGATATCAAATAAAACGGAAAAGTTTTCAACAGTCAAAATTTACGTTCTTTGCAGTGGTGGGTGTAAGCGAATAGCGAAATAAACGAAGCACAGCAGGAAAAAGAACAGATTTTCACCGAGATAGACAGAATTCTATGAGCCATTATCTGAAGAGCCTATCGGGTGAAGCTATTTTCTGAGCATCCTGTTCTCAATAGCCAAACATTCACTTAGCCGAAGAAATCTGTTGCATCTTGGCTGCACAGAAAAAAGCACACTTTCAAAAAAATTTGTTCTTTAATTCATCTACTAGAACTAGTCTTTAGGATTTTGAAACCAGAATATTCTAATCACAAATTTCAAAAGTAATAGTGAAACTCTGTCCTGAAACTTCACGATTCCAAACCTAAACTCAACACTGAATCAAGAAATGTGCTGCTAAAGTGCTTTTGATTATGAAAAACATTTTACGAAATGCGATATCATACCTTCTCGGTAACTTTTAGTGACTTAACAACACAAATTCCTATTCTGTAATGACCACCATTATTTGATGAAGTAACCTAGATAATACCGCGAGATATTATTTTTAATTTCGTTTTTATTTCACAAACGTTCGTGAATAGCAGTAGATTGTTTTGTTCAAACTGCGAATGCTTTTTTATTTTCAGGCAGAACGACTTTGAAACATAGGACAACAAGANTTTTCATCTGCAAAATTAGCTGAAAAAGGAATATGAGATAGAAATTGTAGTGTATTTGTTAATTTGTTCGGTTTTTCCGGTTTTGAAATCCACAAGCATTGCAAAAATACATAAAACAATATACTTTTACATTAAACGCATTTGAAAAATATTTTTGCGCAAATGTTTTCAAGCACAGGTAAGTAGAATTCCAAAAGGCAAAGCATCGATACATGAAATGGCGATCAACTTCATTAGCAAAACCAAACAAATTTTTTCTCGTAAGCAAAGCACCATTGGGCATTTACATCTTACACAGCAGGGGTACACATCCTGCGGTCTTCGAAAAAAATTCCTGCTGCTGCACGCATTGCACATGTCTTTTAAAATATTAGTTATGGCCCCCGTATATTAAAAACCTCTTTGTCTATTGCATTAAGATGCTTAGCAGAAAAACGCCAAACAAACATATGTTGAAGCGAACTAGGATCTGTGTGTGGAAGTAGAACAGAAATAATTGCAATAAACGTTTGGACTCACCGGCTGCCGTTATTCACAAAAATAAACGCAATGCACCCGGGAATAGCAAAAAGCTTGCGCACACTGCTACAGAGCAAAACTCCAATGTTATAAGATTCTTTCGCCATCAAACAAAGGTTGCTTCTGCGTTCATGATGTAAAAACAAACAATTCTTAACACAATGACGCTTGTGACTTTACCTATTTAACAAAATAACAAGAATTTCGCCAAGTGCGATTGATTGCTTTTTTTAAAAAAAAGAAAAAAGTACAGTAATAAATGTTGGATAAATGTTTCAAGTGTCTCGCAATCACAGGGCAACATGATGATTTGAAATATTATGTGAAACGCGTTAATCTTGTCTTTCACTCTTGTCTTCTTTTTTCATATTTTTTCAGTTTCACGATCATACCGTTCTACTTTTTAGAATGAGCATGTTTTCCATTTCAGGAACAGGAGTTTCATCATCCAAATACAGGCGAAATCTCCGAAGTGTATGAGCAAGGACGGTCTTTATCTCGTTCATAGCAAAATTTTGCCCAATTCAGTTCCTGAAGCACAATATGCATAGGGCTCTATCATAACATTGACGACTTTATCGAAAACAGGGTGCATATGTCACAACACAAAATCAAAACAACTCACGTAGACAAACGAACAAAGCCATCATATTTTCATGTAATTAGCTTATAGCGCAGTGTATGCAATAAATAAAAACAGTTTCATGTGTTTGAATACTGGCGTTGTGAAATGACATTGAGCAAGCAGGTGAAGAAATGTTCATACGCACCAAAGGTTACTAGAGACGATAAAGACTTCACTCAAGAATGTTCTCTTCGAAATGTCAACAAAAATTTAAACATCACCTGGGACCTGCCGAGAAAGGCAAATAAGCATGCCGAGACAGTTTGGTGATGTTTTCCTTAGTGAATCGCAGTGGATTAAAAATTTGGAATGGGAAACGTGTAGTTAGGCTGTTTTACTTCGGAAAGGTACAAGTAACACAGGTAACAGGTGATGAGCAATCTGAAGCAATTATTTTTCGCGAAGTAATGAGAAAAGTTGATTGATGAAAATAGGTCACAAACGCCAAATATGGCCATTGAAAGAGAAGAGCACTCGAGTGAATTTTATGGTTGGGTATGAGTAAACTCGGTTTACTTTATCACATTTCAGTTTCCCAGTTCTCATAGATCTGAAAGGGTCGCAAAATGGCAATTTTCACAATTACATAATTAGCACTCATCATTAAGCAGATAATTTGCGTCTGGTGCACATATAAAAGACCACACCCAACACTCACCTCCGGTTCTTCCCAAACCAATTCATTTCGATGAAGAGAGAAGATGATCAAAACTACTCTGCTCCTCATGGGCACAACTGTTTCGTATAATTTGTTCAACGTGCTCCTCAATGTTAGATCATTTTCAGTTTCGCGTGAAACTGCNATCATAGGTGGGTAAANTCTCAGACTTTCTTTGATGAACATCGTTAGGTAAGTGAACTTTGACAAGTCATTCCTTGGTACCAGTAACATTCAAATGTGATGAAACGTTTTCTATAAAACGACTGTGATTAAACATCTAGCCCAGGGCTTCTCAAACTATGGGTCGCGATTCCATTTGGGGCCGTGAAATGCAATTTTGGGGTCGAGAAACAAATTGGGTTCACAAATCAGATATGAATATTTTTGTCAACGTTACAAAAAATTGAAAGTAGTCATACAGTGAATCTATTCCTACTGCATTTTAATGGGTCATCCCGTGTTTCATGCTGTGAGTTATGTGGCCTACTACAGTAGGATGTATGCCTGAGCTATCAAATAATAATAATAATCGAATAAGTACGACAAGTTATTCGCTGTTACGTCGTGATTGTTTTTAACGTACTGGCGAATGTTGACCTTGTTGTATTTATTACGACAAGAGGGCACACTTGCATCTAGAGCACTAGCTCTAGTCTAGGGGCTAAGTTAACTGCTTTGAGAACACACTGAGTAGTTTTAGACTGAAGTTAAAAGCTGCATACACAGTTTCAGAAGTACTTTGGAATTTAATTCAGAAAAAGTTGGATCAGCAACCCACCCACAATTGAAACTTCAGGAGGCCACACGCTCTCCATGCCCAGCACGAGTTTGTGGAATTATTAGACAACAAATGTTTGCAACTGGAATTTCCAAAACAGAGTTTGTGATTTTTGGATAAGAACAAGAAATATATACGCAGTCATTTCTGATCTAGCCATTCATAAAGTATTAGCCATTTGCACAATATTTTTGTGTGAGGAGGCATTCTCAAAATTAGCAACCTTCAAATCCAAAAACCGATTTTTAAGGCTTGAGAATGCCCTTTGTCCACCGTGGTCTTGTATCAATCTGTGCATTGGATGATATGTATAAAAATAATCAAGTACATCCTGGGGGTGGTGACTGGGGCGATCGCCCCACAAAAATCTACGAAAGTAATTTTATTCACAAAGATTTTGTGCAATCCGGAAAGCAGCATTAACGATACAAGCCATTTTGCCGTCCGTCGTTTTGTCGCAGTAGTGCTGTGAAATAGACTTCATCTCTGTTGCAGCAGTGAACCCATAATGAAACTTGACTACCAAATTTTACAGAAATCGCACCCGCTGACGTCAGTGGCTGGACCCGCCCCTGAGCGCACCCATCCCATTAGTTGCGCTTGATAACTTCTGTAAACCGAGTTGTTTTTTGTTAATATTTTTCGCCTTACCGCTTCCATTGCGTGGTTGTTTCAATTATGTGCAGTTACTTTCGCGTATCATGTACATATGTATGATTTGGCCAGGACAATAAAGCCTCTTGAGATTTGTAATGGGATCGATACACATATCATTAACATCTCGGCCAGGAATCGGCAAACCTATAGCTAACTGTGTGCCGGCTCAATGTTTCAAATCATTCAGTGTGCCAACAACATACGTTTTTATAAAAGTCAAGGTCAATATATCTTCTGTGTGAATCATAACAAAAGTGATATTCAAAACCTGGAGCTTCTGCGTGCCATTGAAAATTGCTTGACGTGCCAAGTGTGGCACGCGTGCCTTAAGTTTCCGACCTCTGATCTAGGCTATCCATGAACGGGTCACATAGAAAAAAACTTTTTCAAAATGGGGTCGAGGAACAAAAAAGTTTGAGAAGCCCTGGTCCAGATCAACTTGNACAAAACTGTTTGTAATGTCTATACACGCGACTATACCACTGTCGTTAAAAAAAACTTAACAAGGCTAGATATTTTCTCATCAGGTTTTAAACAGGTGAGGAAATGACAAGATCCAAGTTCTTATCATTGATAATGAGGTTCATGATACTATCATTCTCTTATGAGAACGCGATTCAAAAAAAGTAGAGCAGGCAGAGGACCACCGCAATAGGACTGGGTTTCATCTAGACTAAATTCAGAAATTAAGAAACGATCCCGGGAAAATTAATAACAGCACACTAGCGGTGACTGAATGATGGCGGCGTATTTTACTGACTATATTCAGGATATTAGCCTTTCAAATAGAACGAAAATGAAAGTTACCTTAGTTCATGTAGCACTTCATCTTCCAGCAAGTTGAATTGAATAAATGCTTTAACACAAAATGTCACGCACCATGCTTTTTTCTTTACTGTGTGACATAATCATCAGCAACAACTGTCTGGAAGCAGCGATTCAGTGTGATATACACAAAACTAGGTGCAATTTCAAAAAATGCAGGACGCATAGAACCACATAGCTAGCACAGCGAACACAAATCTGGTTATGTTGCATGTTTAAGAGGAATATCCTTCTGAAATTTCTGCTTTACGGTTTGCAAGCAAATCTTCCACTCTAAACAAAAATTCTCGTTTCAAGCTTCTTTGGCATTGTGTCCCTGGAATGATCCTCCAAAAGATATTTCTTGCAACTTACCACTCAACAAAAGATGAACTCCCCAGAACTTCATTCACTTCATTTCTGCATTTCTCTTGAAGCTCGGGATACTTCGCAAGATTGTACAAAGCCCAAGAGATTCCTAAAGATCCGGAAACATTCTCAATAGTCTTTATGACTTTAGGCTAACGACAGCTTCCAATGAACTCAATTTTTTTAAACAGCACGGCAAACATGCCAAACCACGAACACTTGAGCAAGCCACTAAAGGTGTTGAAGCTTACCGCTGGCTCGGTAAGTGTCATGCCTTTCGAACAGGAATGTATCAACTTCATCCCGTATCTCACTCTCACTCAAACCATTGCCTTCCTCATCCTGAAAATAAACTTCCGTCATTCCCACTTATTAATTACCAATTTTTGCAACAGAACATTCTCATATTTATCATTATGTACTTATCATTATATCATCCCCAAAGTTAAATAACCAATTTCTTGAATTTCGAACCACAGAGTGCATGAATATGCTTCTGTATTAACCGCAACAACTAAGGCTGAATTATTTTGCAATTGCAAGCACAGAAAATTTATACGTCAAAATAAAGTCAAAATTTATAGATCATGAAGTCAAAATTTTAAGCTTTTGGGTCAAAAAATTGGTCACCTTTGTAATCACAGGCTGAGTTAGGAATGTCTGACATTGCTGTGACTGTAGAAATATGCGATTGCACGCGTCTGCCGTTACAATACAGATCGTGAATATCATGCTCACCATAATTTATCAAAGGCGATTTCAGCGAGATACTGTTCGTTAGTTTTCATTTGTTGAACAAACGGAATGTCCACCATTTCTCTTTGCAAGCTTTCGAGTGAATTAGCAGCCTGTCAAAAATGCTAAAATTGAAAGCTAATTGTTCAGCATGCTGGTGAACGACATCAGCAGCTTTCTTGAAACGAATTCCGTGCTTTGTTCTCCAGAAAACAAGATCTGGCATCAGATATGGATTTGTGCCTCTCAGAAGAGAAGTTTTCCTCAAATCCTCAACTGCTGTTAGATATGGGTGTTTTCCTTTTGAACAACGAAAGACAATAGTGCATCAGATCAAAAAACGAAACTGAAGCATTTTTTGAAATTAGATAATCTATCAATCTATTACTAACTAAATGACAGAATTAATTGTTTATATATTCAACGCATACGAAATTCCTATTCACAGTCCCTATATATTCGGTTAGAGTGTACCACAGAAATAGCCCAAACGTCGCAGCCACTTACTGAATTTCAGTCACCAAAAGTTGAACGCTGTTTGATTTGGTAACTAAATCCCCTTTGTCACATAAAAGCAGATGTCTTTTTCGGAAAGCCAAGTCATAATTGTGGTACAGGGCAAATATTTTCCATAAACTATGCATGGATCCTAAAATGGAGAGAAACGCAAATTGCTATGACATTCATTCAGCTCTTTTCAAACAGAGCTTGCTCATGATAGCCAATCTTAGCAAAATTTCCTTGACTAAATTATAATCAAACAAGTACGGAATTTAGCAAAAATGCTTCATCAACCACAAACTCTATATCAAATTCAACAACCACTTGATTCAAATAACCACATGCCTTACTTTGTTTATTGGCAATTTGTTTCAGAAGACATGGCACATCTCAGCATGGTGTCAAGTGTCATCAAACTGACATTCTTCTAAACTTCAACAAATTCCTCGATTATTTTTTCCCACTTGTCAAGCATTGTTTTGAAACATTGGTTAAACATTGAGTGTATCTGTGAATTAGGTTTTCATGAAAACCTTTAATGCTAATGCCGTGTCAAGGACCAATAAAGTGCACATACACCCCAGAGGCAACTCAAGAAAATTCACCCCATACCCCTTGAGAACACTGAAGTGGAATGCCGGTGTCAGCAAATGACGATTTCTCCTCCATTTTCTTCCACTGCTAGCCAGCAGTCCATCTCCAATCCAGAGCCGCATAAATTTGTAGATGAGATTATCTTTGGGTGCTGAAAAAATTTAGAAAGCAATCATATGTGCCCTTTCATAAAAAAAGAGTGACAAAATGGCAACCATGGTCATGTGAACACAGGTCATTTGTGTGAAAATCAATTTTGATTTGCGACACAGCTTTTTAGGGCCTGATCCATTCAAAAGTGGTTGTTGAAGCTAAACAAATCACTGAAAAATGGAGATGATGTTGAACATTTTTGTAGCAAATTCAGTGGGCACCAATTTGAATTTCACTACCTTGGCTTGTGTTTTTCACCACATGACATGCAATTTACCAATAATTTTGGGGATTGAAGACACTTCTCTGAAAAAGCCTACTTGAATAGCTGGGCGTAAGTCGGCTAAATGATAAACCAATCGCCAGAAGAACGAACTTAACTGCTAAAATTTAGACTTGGTGGCAAATGCTACACAACAACATGAGTAGCAAAAAGAATAGCATTTTGTTTCAACTATTTCAAAATGAATTCAAAAGACATAAAACACGGGACTCCAAAAGTAGTCTTGAAGTAGATAAACGTTCCTGAATTTCACAAGTATTAAAAAATTCGTTCTCGTGTTAAAGGTGGCACACATCCAGTGGCGAACACTGTCCACTGTATTTTTTTCGGATGGAATGCGGCATGAGTTTGCGATGAACTCTAAGCTTCCCAAGGCCATGCTGTGTAAATCACTCGCTTTTGCCTGAGCGGATTTACGAGAAAACAAATCTATAAAATAAGCTTCTCTTTGAAGTAGACTGGGTAATCAATCCGGACAAGTTTACAACCAGTTGCTTTCAAATACTGCTGCAATCGAATCAAGAGGGAATGTGACACATAACAACGATCTGATGATACAGGCAGGTGCCGGTCAGATATATCGAGGACTAAACATAGGTACAGACTACATCACGACATAATGCTTATTCTCATTGTAGGCTACACCTGTTACAAAACAATCAGTGGTGGCAGCACAATACAGCATAACAAGGCCCATTTCTTCATACGATTCCCAGGTGCGCTTCTCTGCTGAGTTCTCTGTAGCCTGGCTACTTGGATTGTTACTTGCTTCTAGTCAGTGTTCTGCAATGTGGGCCTACTGATATTTTTGTGTTTTTGCTGTTTTTAGACTCTTGGTTGCACTTCAAATGACCAGGATCTGAAAACACTCTAGGTAACAATATTATCTGCAAATTGTCTGCATAAAATGCGTATTTCCCTTTTCACACAGAATGTTTTTGTGAAAATGAGTAAAAGTTGCTGCAGTGAAATAAAAAATAATTTGGACGAACATGGGTATCGGAAGTTTTTTCCCGCAGTGTTCAATAGTGGTTATTTGCAGGGGTAGCCAAGGATTTTTCCAGGGGTTGACCGGTGAAATTTAATTTTACAATTAAGAAAACAAGAAAAGAACCTTTTGTGCTAAAAATTTAATAGGAAAACGTGAAATTTCCAGGTCAAGAGGGGCAAGCCTCCTTTTTCCAACGCTCATGTGGATGGACTTAACGGAAGTCACTTATCCCAGAAAACAATTATGATTTCGGGTCCCAGCAGATCCACAGAAACCTCACATATTACGCGAATTCAGCTTTACGACGGTGACGTCACCAGTTGCAAACGCAAACTTTGCAGGTGGCATCTTATATTTAAATTGTAATATTCCAAAGTATAATTACATAAACCCGTAATTTCTTATTGGTTTTAAGTGTTCAATGAGTCTTCATACTGTGTTAGGTCCGCATTAGTTTGGCGCATAGTGCTTGAAAAAAATTCGGAAACACGTGGATGGTTACTAACAACGCTACTTTTGTTCAAGGTTCGCTGTGATTGCTGCATTCGGTGACTGCATCAAAATGGACAAGTAAAAACAAAAATACGATGAGCTTAAAACTCTTGAAGTTGCTGCAGAATCTCACAATAACTCTTTCCTTCAAACACCTATTCTTAAATAGACAAATAATATGATACAAAACTCAGCTAGATCAGTGCTCTTTAACCTTTTTGTCATCGAGGAAGCCCTGATATACTTTCGCTTTTTTCATGGAATCCCCATTAACAACAACTTAAGAAACATTATTTACTTGGGAGAAAATCAAATTTTCGTTAATAGACACTTGAACAAATAAGCAGTTGTTTTGAAAGTTAAAAAGTAAGAAACTTAATGACTCTGCTATTCTTGCATTTCCTGGAATGCTTTCAGAATTTGGCAGAATCTGGCAAATATGATCCATATCTCAATTATGTGTCGTCCCATTTTTCACTTTAGTAATTGAATTACATTTGGTATGCTTCAGAGGATGTGCCTCTTTTATCTTTGAACTGCGTTGCTCCTTACGGTCCACACCTTCGTTGTTATTATTTCGCTTCACATAGGAAAATATGCTATTTTGGTTCATCTGGTTTGACTAAATAGGAAAAAGTTGGGTTTCACACTTTTTTTACTTTATTCCCACAAGTGCTGCACAGCAGCTCTAGTCCGTTGTCTTCTCTCTACTCCTCCGATATACAGTACTGTGAACTGTACATCGGCAATATCGTATGACTATGATGCAACAAATTGCGCAGCAATGAACAGCAAGTGACGCAACAACCCCAATAATTCTTGTTCCGCTATCTCAAGGGTTCCCACCCTGGGTACATTTGCCTATCTGAAGGGGTACATTTATGGTTAATTGCAGACGGTAAAAATACATTTATATATTATTTTTGTCCAAATATTCATACATATATCAGTAAATATTATTTTCAAAAGTCATTATATGCTTAATGTTAAATGTATCTATAATCCAGGGGTACATGCTCATCAGTCGAAATGCTGAAGGGTTACATGGTCAGAGGAAGTTTGGGAACCCCTGTGCTATCTGCACGCAACCTCTTGAACAACAAACTGGCCTACTTGGAGTCTGAACGGGGAACGGTGATCTAAACATTTCATAAAATGCATCAACAAACTGAAGCAAAATATTATTTCCATTAAAAAACCAGGAACGCTGGCGGAACCCGCAGTTAAAACTCACGGAACCCCACTACTTGTTTTGCGGTATCCTAGGGTTCCGCGCAATCCCGGTTGAAGGCACTGAGCGAGATTGTTTTCCGGAAAGTTTCGAAGTTCAGGTGGAAAGAATGTTATGAGTAGCGCAATTTCAAAAGCTTTGCAATGAAGATAAATAACAGGGTACATGTTTCCGTCTTGCACTGCGTTAATGTGAAAGTGTGATACGCGATATATTGTATGTGTGAAACAACTTTTCCAAAATAGACGAAGAATTGTTGAATGTTTAATTTGTTTAGTTTTGCTTTGTTTAGCTTTGATTGAGCGGTGTGATTGAGCGGCTCCATGATTGAGCGGTGTCCTCAGTGAATTAAAGCCTGGCTTTCAGCCGATAGTGTCTAGTAGAATTCGCAGGCGAGTGCACGACAATTTATTCACTAAAGGATGGATAAGCTACTCAAGCCGAAAGATTTGGACGTGTTGCCAACCGANCCCAATGCAGCTTCGGTTTTCAAATATTGGATAGCTACATTCGAATTCTTCTTACAAGCTGTAGAAACTGGGCAGGCGGCTATTGACCCTAGCGTCGAGGTAAACCGGCGAGGACTTCTTGTTAACTTTCTCACACCTTCTGCGTACCAATATATAGAGGACTGCG
>JGI24159J19872_10004948_pt1 | contig 17114 bp, 7 predicted proteins | sample Ectturendosymbi4_FD_19872 | JGI IMG/M metagenome (IMG submission 19872) | reverse complement strand
TTAAATCACTCAGAAAATGGTTCAAGCTTAAACTTGCTGTTCTGAAACAACTCCCACAAGCAATGATGATGTATATCCAACAAATGTTTCACGATACAAATCATTATTTTGCGAAACCTGGCGATTGTTTTTTTGAAGCAGACGTTTTGCAGCGAATCATTATCTTCTCTTTTCTAAAATGAAATGAACAAGGACGAGTTGTAAATTTATATGGCAGGAAAAAGTTAACGATTTTAAGAACACGCGATGGTGTCTAACAAAAGGCAAATTGTTTACAAGATAAAGTTATCGAGGAATTCGATAAAATTTGCAACTTTTGTATATATTCCAAGAACGTTCTTCTGAAGACACGTATCGTAACTGGTTCCATACGACACGATTCCGCTCAAGAACCATTTGTTTGAAATTTTATCTCGAAACATCAACGGTCCACCAGAATCGCCTTTGCAAGAATCTCTGACTTTTGTTCTGTAGAAAAATGTTTCAACTTTCATTGAATATAATGAATATAAATACGTGGAACAGGTCTAACCCTGGCTCATCAAAACCATCATTGGTTTGTTGTGTTTAGTCAGACTCTTCTGAAAAGAGGACTGGAAAAATCAGGCCCAATAGTTCACTCACGGTCAGCTTATAAAACTGAACTTATTTAGGATCAATATTCTGCAGTTGCATGTTCGTACAATCGGGCACAGCAAAAGAGGATATTGTAGTTATTTCGAGAAGTTTGACATGAGCATTCTTTACCAAACAATGCAAAACAATGTACATTTCAAACCTTTTTTTGGAAATCAAGCAAATAGCGTTTTCGGAAATCAAGCAAATATCCATGAGTCTAGTGAGATCATTGTAGCCTCAACAATGACCATGCAAGTATTTCAAATTCAAGCAAAGGTTTAACAGTTGAAGAACAACAAACAGTTCAAGGTTGTTACGAACCCGAATGATGGACTGTAAAAGCAACAACAGTTTTCAGAATTTGTGTTGCATTCAAACCAAAGGAGGTTAATTATTCCACCACAAAAATATGCGAATGTATTAGCAGGTGCATAACGAGGTTNGATGGCGCCCAGGGCAAGAAGCAAGTTGGGCGCCNCCATTTTCGAACCTGAGGTCTTTTGGAAGAAATGTGCTGTATTGAAGAAAGTACTTGTGACATTGTTGGGACTTTTCGGCGCCCCCTGCAGTGATTCGGCGCACGGGGAATTGTGGTCCTCTTGCCCCACCTTGTTACGCCCTTGCGTGTTAGTATCCACAAAAGCGCGTTTGAATCCATCAGCAAATTTTATATAGGAAATTGATTTCACGTAACACTATACACATCCTCAAATTAGTAGAATTTATTTGAATCTTGATGGGATACTTCTTCACTAAGGTTCCGNTTACAGCAACGATCACCGACCACACCAAAGCTGTGGTTGCTCACTGAGCAAAGACAGACATATAGCTACATTCACTNACATTTATAAAAATTTTTCTTGCCAACTGTTGGAACAAGTATATAAAGATTTTGCTCTTGATAAATGCTTAAAACAACCTTTACTAATCGTTACCGAAAAGGAAAACTTGACGTGCGTGATAAAAACAACTAAGTACCAGTTCAGAAAAAAGCAACATATATCAAATAAAATATACATAGGCCTAATATTCAAACTTAATCTTGAATTTAGGCGATGTTTCAGCTTCTTTTCAGAAACAGTGGCATCTAAAACGCACAAAAACATCTGTATACAAACTAACATACAATGCCTACATGCCGATTTGTTTGATTTCAGTGATGCAGCAATAGAACCAATTCGTTATAAATGATTACAGGTCAACCAAATCTGCAAAGTTAAGGAAAACTGAAGCAGCGATATCCAACACTTTTGTATTTACCTGGTTATTCTTCTGCAAATATTTTTGAAACTTATTAGCAAAATGAACAGGAGGTTGAGCAAAACCTGGGTTGAACGTTGCTCGTTCTGATTTCCAATGAAGTTGCTAAGCGAAACATGCTAAGACAAGGTTCGTGGCGTTATAATTATAACATTTAAGAATAATTCTCAAAAAATGGTTTAGCACGTCGTCTTCACGAAAGTATGTTTTAAGCTTGTTGCTCCCAAGGAAAAGGCTATGACAGCGACATGAAGGATAAATGGGCTGAGAATTATCAAATACTTCGCAAGAAAATGTTAACTAAAAAACAAAATCGTAACATATTGTACTTTGGTTTGAAAAAAATTGGCAGGTTTGCGAGTTAAAATATTTGAGAAAAACTTCAGATTTACGTTGCATTGCATTTGTATTTGCACTTAAACAAATATTTTAAATTTTCAATTTTTTTCGAGGTGTTCTTTGGGTTTTGCAAAGCAATGGGCGCCTGCAGGCCACTCGCGACACTCCGGAAGGATTACAAAAAGCGAGTATAAACAAAACTGAACCTTGTTTAATTTTTTCAGCTACTTTTGGTACAGGTGCACTAAGATACCAAGTATTGGCTTGCCGCGTGTATGCAAGTAGGAAAATCTCACCGTAATAAAAACAAGGTTTGTAAATAAAAGCAAGGTTTCACACATTCCTTTGTAATTTATTTCGTAAAGGACTTTCCTAAACATATTTTAAAGCAATAAATTGATATTTTTGTGAACTTATTTATATCCAAAAACTTACAGGAACCCAGCGCAGATCATATTGGTGGTCAGATGAAAACTTTGGAAGAATTCATGGGAACCACTTTGTTTCCGATATTCTCTTAGACAAACTTCTCTGCTTACGACAGGAACCCTCGTCTTCAGCAATTGCATTGATGAGTTTTTTAACTCTGAAAATTTTTAACCAAAATTTAATGAAAGTTTTTGTTAATAATTATCAGCAACGTAATATGAAATTTTGTTAATTCTTATCACATTTGGAGACCAGTTATTTTTTCTTGCATACTCTAGTGAAAATAATTTTGCTCCAATTGTACCAAATTGCTGCAGATCTTGGTAATTCAGATGAACTCTCTATGTTTCATTCAAATCCATATGAAACGTTTAGCGGAAGATAACACAAGTCAGAATTACCTGTAAGTAGCACTCCGCAGATTCCAAAATTTACTTTACGATAAAGACGGATCAAGTGTGTTTTGCAAACAGAAATTAAATTTTGAAGATGATATTAAAATGCATTAGAATCAATAAACAATGTCTATGGAAAGGAAACACTTCCCTGCAAAAAATCAGACACTAAGACCTAACAGAGCATATACAGTCAGACCTCTTTATCCGGACTACTTTGCTTCGTCAAATGATGTCGGTTTAGCGAGGTATCTGGATAATCGTATTCAAAAGTGTATAGAGCGACATTTTTTCAGAGCAAACGTTAATAATGCAAACAGGTGACGATGTGAAGTACAGTAGAACTTGCCTAAGCCTTACTTTAGCACATAATTTATCTGAGTTAAACGTATTTTTCCTAGAAAAAAAAATTTTTTTTTTCAAATACAAGCCTCTGCTCGTTACAAAAGTGGCAAAAGCATAGCTATTCATATAAGTTCCAGTGCAATATGCATCTTTGTGTTTATGGTTTTATTATTTGTTGGCGCAGCAGAAAAGCGCCAAAAATGCCCAAACCGTTGAGATATTTTTATTCCATAAATATATAATTATCACCTTCATTCTGCTTGTTTCAAACACATTTGCAATCATTTTTTATGTGGACTAAATTTCTCAAAACAGCCAATCGGTGCACCAAAATCCCCAACCGCTAAAGTTGGCGGGCTTTAACATTTTATCTTAAGACAAGAATTACATCCTTCACTCCACTTGTTTCAAATACATGTTTGGTTAGTTTATTTATAAGATTGAAAATACGCCGATTTCACCCAAAACCGCTTGGCACAAGCTATATTCTTTGCGAAAAAAATGCCGGCAGCGAAAGTTTTACCTGTCAATCCCCAACCAATCACAACGCCTCGTTTGTGGTAACCAACAAGACTTTGTGCACCTCTTTCTGGCAACTCTTTTTCTCTTACACTTCGCGGAATACAAATAGGTCGGACCTGTGTAAAAATAATTTATCAGTATGCAATTACAAAAATTACAAAACTTCTTTTAAAAAAACTGAAATCTGCCTAACAGCTGAAATAAGCTTTCTTATAAAACTCAAGACATTTTAAATGTCTTAGGAAATTATTCAGAGAAAAGTTTGTCTCGTGTTGCTTTTATCAAGCATTACTACTTTTGTACAGAACAACACAAAGTAATAAAAATCTTTTAAATGAGTTAACGAACTCCAGAATTTAGTTAACTTGATCATCAAAAATTCTAGTGCGTTAGATGGAATGATTGATAGATAGAGAGAAATTGCTAACATCTCTATTCGAGAACAAAACCACACTCTTAAAATGATGTTGCGTGGCAGTGGAACAACGGAACATCAATGGCACTATTACATAAAAATTTATGTTGTCTTGCTGTGCCAAAGTATGCTAAACGTAGCAAGTTGAATGTGGGAGGCTGCGAGGGACTTTGAATAATTTGAGAAGCATGTTTGCTCGTTCACTTTTTAGAGAATAACAACAGTCCTTTCTAAAGAGGAATTGTTAGTAGCAATCTACTTGAAATACTGAAAAGCTCGCAGTAGTACAACTAGTGTAGGTATCAATTATTCACACATGTAAATGGAAAAAGTGTCAGCTTCTTCGCAGGTGTAGCAGTAGTAACAATGATATCACATAAAATCGATGCAACTTTGTGCAACCACTTCTGAACGTTCCTTCAAAGTCATTTTTCGCAATTCCTTTTTAACAAAATTGTGGCATTTTTTGTCTGAAAACACTAGTTACTTACGTATTTTCCAATAACCGCTGGTCTATCCAGTTTGACAACAGCAATATCGCTGTCATACAAAGAACTGTCATTGGGTTTGATGTAGGCGGTAGGGACGTTGACTTCAATGGCTCGAAATACCTTTATGTAACATGCGTTTGTTAACAACAAAATAATTTTTGGAAGCGACTGTGGACGGCTAGACATTAAGAAAACAAAATAGCTTTTACTGTTTCGTGGATATTACCAATTTTAAATAAAAACAAGGTATCTTTTGCTGTTTCGTAGACATTTAGTCATTTTAGACAAAAAGAAGACAGCTTTTGGTGTTTTATTGGTACTCTTGAAAAAAAGTTGGAATCCATTCCTTCTTTAGCTCGTATTTCCGAAGTTGGAAAAATTTCCAAGGCAATTTTGATATTGAGACAATTAGATAGGAAAACTCCTTTTTAACACGTGTAGGTCACAGTTACAAAGAAATATATCAAAAGAATGACTTCAGTTTAACAAGAAATTTTTTTCTCTATGGTTGGAAAATCATACGCTCATACTAAAAGTGTTCAGTCCCTACACTTGATCAACGATTTTATTGGTTTATAAAAAACTAAAGCTTCTATCTTTATTTTAACATATATACAATCTTACTTGCATGTGTTGATTGTTGGTACTTGAGCGATCTGTTACTCCTAAAAAAACTTCGAAATTGACCACACTGAAATCAAAATGCAAAGCAGCTCATAAGTCACTTAGATCATAAGCGCACAAACGTAGCAGCCACATCTTGCTGAGACAAAATTTAACTGTTTAGAAGACTTGTATGTCTTCATTGTACGAATAGCTATTTTTTTTCCAGTTTTATCAGCAAAGTTGTTTTGTAAGTGTCTACAATAAAAGCATGTATGCTATATTTTGTTCTTGAACTTTCAAACACTTGCCTACATAAATGGTTCTTGATCGGCTCCTAATAGCTTTAAGAAGGTATCCACACAGTGCCTCTATTATGATCGCCACTACCTTAATTAAAATATTTAGTTGTTGAGAATTTTCATTTAGGAGAGTATTCTCAGGACCGCTTTATTCGGTTTCATGAAAGTTTGTATGAATTGCATCTTCGAAGTTTGTTAAAACGATAACCTGGATTGCACAACCAGTGGAGATAGTTTTACTCATTAAATGCAATGATTTTCAACCGGGGTTCCGCGGAACCTCAGGGTTCCGCGAGTGTCTGCCAGGTGTTCCGCCGAAACATAGCAACGCAACACAGATGCGACATTTCTACCCATCTGGTTTATTACAAAAAGTAGGATAGACACATAGATCATCGCATCGGATTCCATGAGCAACGCAGGCATTTGCAGAAGGCTCCGCTGCAGCAAAACAGTTGAAAAACACTGCATTGATGTATATCAGAAATCGATTAACAATCAAACGCTTTCCAAAAAACTAATGTTCTGCGTAGCGAGCTCCGCTTTGTTCTACGCCCAAAGAAATAGCTCGTAGTGGCTAAGGATCAGTAAGGACTGATATTGGATGTTTTTTTGTTGAAACCAAAACTTTACGACTTCACGCACTGCGTTTTATGCATTTCAGAATAATTTAAATAAATGTTCCCTCTAATTTTTTGTAGTCTGTGTGCGCAGAAATTTTGGTGTGTGCGCACTTTTTTAGAAATGACTAAAACCTGCCAACCGAGAACATTGATACGTCATAATGTGTCTGTGCGCAGTAAATTTATGCGTGTGCGCAGTCTCTGAAAGCTGTGTTCGCGCACACGCACAGCTTAGAGGGAACACTGATTTAAATGTTTCTTGAGCGTGCTTTCTTATTCCTACCCTCTGATTTATGAGATTAGATGTGTTTCCATTGATTTTGTCGAAATGATGACTTACATAGCAAATAAATCAGCAGTCATCTAGCTTTTGTTAGTACGTACGTTGAAAAAAAAACACACATTTTCGTTTCTTATTTAAAAAAATATTTATAAATTAATTTAAATTGCTCAACGATCAGTTAGACCTTCAATGCACTTCTTCAGACTTAGGTTTATCGCAATTTCACTTTTTGTCTGAAAAAGCATTCTGTATCTTGTTTATATCAGTATTATGCCAAAAAATCATTGAACTAATATGTCAGCATACTCGTGAGTTGGAAATGAGTTTTAAAAGTAAGTTATGTTTTCTCTAGTGGCATTCGAACCGAGATCTGTTACACTCCCAAGATCTGTTATACAGACCGAGATCTGTTACATCTGTTACACAAAATTTTTGCTTTTTTGTGTTTGTGTGGCGGCAGATCATGTGCAATTGCAGTGTATATTACTTTTATATAAACAAATAATTTATGTAATCACCAACACAGTGAAAATGATATACATTCCAGCATTCCATGATTAATTGAGCAAGGTTAACTAAAAACAAATTTACTTTAATTTCTTGCTGAGTGGAAAACTGGAAGTTTGCCGAAAAGATTTTACTGTTAGATGGTTCATGTACTTTTCACAATTTGTCGCATCGGTGGATTACATTTTGCTGAACAAAAAGTATTGGTCTTAAAACTGAAATGTTTTTCTATGATTTTGCGCTGTGTATCACTTCAAACACATGAAGTCAACGTATGCATGAAACAAGGTTACACAACAATAAAAATTTGCTCAACAAAGGAATCAAAGTTTAGCTGCATCAGATTGTTGAAAAAGTTCTGAAACCGAAGGTACAAAGAACTAAGTCAAAAAAAGTTAGCTTGACAAAACCCAAGGACATGAGCCTATCTTTTCCGGCTTGTTGCAAAGATGAGACCCCTTCGCCAAACGTCACCTTCAGGCCCATAAACTCAAACTAGAAAACTTATTACGCAAGGCTTTAAATATGTTTTTGAAATACTTTGAAAAAATAAGATAATTGCTCATTTTAGCTAATAAGTTATTTGGATATTAGTGTAAAAATATGCGATAAACATAATATGAGAACATTTGTTAGCTAGCATGACTTTTTTATTTGAGGTATTTCTTTGACAAACAAATTAGTTACTGTGAGACGCAGTGCGCAGCAGTGACGATGTATTGTTCTTCCACAAGAGATCCACCACAGAATCCTTGCTTCGCCGACAGTCCACTGCCACCTATTAGGAAGAAAATTTCCACTTTTAATCACCGAAAATCTTTTCACGGTTCAAAATTTACAGAGATTGAGTGCTGTGGAAAAAGGTTTAATGTTTGTAAATTTTTATCTTTACTTACAAAATGACCACGCTCTTGAAGAGAAGTTAACTTTCGAGTATTAAGAATGCGTGCCTTACTGTAGTTTTTAACAAATTAATTTTGAGTAGATTAGGAATGAAAAAGCAGCATACCCCTTCAGAAACTTCAAAGGCAAGCTATATGATAATTTTGAGGTCGCATAATGCAATGTTAATAGGTCTGCATGGTCTGTGATTTGAAATTAATTTAAAAAAATTACCAGATAAATGGAAGATAACCATGATCAGCTAAGTCAGTCATTACTTACGTTGGGTAATGTGCTGTTCAAGCAGAGCATTTTGAAAATAAACGTAAATGGGTTTTTAGTGACCGGTAGAAATATCTTGAAAATTGTCAAATAAATAGGAGTTCCCTTTTCAAATAATAAACTTTCTATATCCCATCGGGCGTTCTTTCCAACTTTGGAGAGGGTTCCCAGTGAGGTAAGCTAATTTTTATACATTACATGTTATAAAATCATAGCATGGTGTTAAATGTAGAGCAAAGTATGTTATACAGAGTGGTTAGTGCATCCGCTGCAGTACTGGCAGGTCTGGAGTTCCACTCTAGGCCAGATCTTACCAATACCTTAATTGGAACTGTAGCTTTCATGCCTGGCGCACGGTCTAAAGAAAGCTATGCATAAAAATCTCTCAACTCCAGTCATTTCGGACATGAGAGATACAACCCTTCGTGAAGTCCAGTTGTGTAGGCTTGCTTTGCCCGCCAAACACCTTCGTGGAGTCGCACGTGCGTGCGGCTGAAGGGTGGGTAACCTCCGCAACACCTTAAAGAAAATTTTGTCTAGGCTTCGTGTTTGTCGTCTAGTCTCTAGTGTACTTTTCGTAGTTGTAGGACTGCAGCTACCTGGACAACTGCCACCGGGCAACTGCCAACTAAGACAATCGCCATCCAGGACAACAGCCACCCGAACAACTGCCATCTTGGGCAACGACCACCTAGGAAAACTGTCACCCAGGACAACTGCCAACCGGACAACTGCCAACTAGGACAAGTGCCACCCGGACAACTACCACCAAAGACAACTACCACCAAAGACAACTGACACCTAAGACGATTGCCACCCGGAAAACTGGCACCTTAGGCATATTGAGTTCTTTGCGTTTTTAAAGTCATTTGAACTTCACAAGGATCTAGTGCATAACAAATGTTTCTTCATCCTCTGACTACTTTAGAAGCGTAACTTCAACTTTAAAACGTTTGAGTGGCGAATGCCGTGTCGATGTTACTACATCTTCACAAACATTCTTAAGTCAGCGCAAAACTAAATTTCTATGGGTCTTTTCAAGTTTTTAACAGTAAACTCTCTTACGCATTATCGCATTGCATTCATTCCACCCACACATAGAACGCGTTTTCTTCCGTTCATTTTTTTCTGTGCATTCTTTTACCTTAGGTTTTGATTTATGGGTTAAACTGCAGCAACAGTAACGTTACACCTCACTTTCGCTGCACTATGTTGAAGCAATGATAACGTATCACAGAGGTTCTCAACAGCTGTGCCGCAAGAACGCCTATACGTGCCGCAACGTGATATACCAAAGTGAATTTCATAGCGTGTATGTGATGGCGTAAAAAGCATTATCGTTGGTGGAAGTTGTCCGGGTGGCACAGGGGTGTAGTGCTGAAAAAGAAGCGTAAGAAAAACGTACCTTAAAAACTAGTCACTTTCAACAGCACTTGAAACTAACTAATTTCTAATTAGTTCTTAATGATGTATTCACTCTCACTGCTCTACAAACAAAACATGAGAAAACTGTCGGAATGTATTCCCGCCCCACTACATTCCTTGAGTGGTAGTTGTCCGAGGTGGCAATTCTCCACGTGGCACTTGTCCTAGGTGGCAGTTGTCCGGGTGGCAGTTATCCGGGTGGCAGTTGTTCTGGGTGGAGCTTGTCCTAGGTGGCAGTTGTCGTATAGGTGGCAGTTGTCTGGGTGGCGATTGTCCTGGGTGGCATTTATCCTAGGTGGCAAATGTCCTAGGTAGAATTTGTCCGGGTGTCAGTTGTCCGGTGTCAGTTGTCTGGGTGGCAGCTGTCCTGGGTGACGATTGTCCTAGGTGGCAGTTGTCCGGGTATCAGTTGTCCAGGTGGCTGTAGTCCAGACACCACTCTTCGTATGTGCTTATGCGTTCGCGTAACTGTGTCTTGCACTTGCGCTCGCGCTTGATTGCATGCACAATGACGTCATGGTCGTCAAACGACGGGATGACCCATTGTTAGATGTTTTATGCATAAAACTCACGCAAGTCCAAATAAGCCATCCATGGCCATTCTCCAAATCGAGCTGGCGTGCCTCCAACAATTTGAATATCCAATATTGTTTGTCCTGAAGCCATATTTTTTACCCCGCAATCTGAAACACAGCTGTAACCTTACACTAAATTCCAAATAGAAAAACATCTTCAAAAACGAATTTGTAAGTTTAATTGAGCAGCTAACCAATACACGCGTGTAGTAATTCGCAACCCAATTGGGCAAATTGTCAATCCACATGTAGCATTAACTTTTATGATGAGACCGTCAATCTAGCACAGCTATGTTCAACTCAAGCGGCTTACTGAGCCAAATATTATGTCACTTTCTTAACCAGGGCCGCACAGTGAATGACATATTGATGAGGACCGCACATTGAATGACTTACTTTGACCTTAGCAAACTAAATTTAGCCTTTAAAGTAATATATTGAAAGCGTTCGAATCCTAACTGCAATGGTAACAGACGTGATAAAGTGGCACTGAGGACCACATCCATCATATTCAAGATTATCAAAATAAGGACAGATTGTCACTATGTAGCATACTTTTGCCACAGCGAAAACCTAAACTGGGCCGCACAAAAATCTTCGCCTGGGTCGCATGCGGCCCGGGGCAGCGGGTTGGACACAGCTGATGTAACTCGTAGGCTACACTCCTTTTCGAACCAATCATATGCTGCCGCTGTTTCAAACACCTTTCTAGTCAAAATGTCAAGCGTAACACTAAAAACGTGAATGAAATCAAAATTGAATTGCTATTAGAATCCACCTTACACGCCCATTTGAAAACGGCCGCTATGATCTGCAACGTAATCCTCGTGTTAATATAAAAAGCGCTTTTTGAAAACCTATTTGTGAGATTGGAAAAATCAAGAAAAAATAATCTTTCTACAAATACTTTGCTCAACTCAAACCACGCTCTGTGTTAATGACAACTGCACAAAAGATATTCTTACGAGGACGACAGACTGGAAGGTTGTCGTTTGCAAAAACTGAATTTGGATTTGACCGGACATGCCATTCTTCGTCATCTCCGCAGATCCAATCACCAGAACCACTGATCATTTCGTACCTGAATCACAACGAAAAATTATGATATTAAGACCAAGTAACGGTAACTTTTGGAAAATTTCTTAAGAATAGCAGTGCTTCCAGCGGTATTTAGCTAAATGCATATATACCTACTCCCCTACCTTATCAGGCAGTACGGTTATGGCTTGTTTATTGCTTACTAGAGTCTGCTATCTTTTTTATGAATTGCTCATTCATTTTCATACTCGCTTTTCCTCGCGGGGCAACAGCCCAATGCAATGACGTAACTAGAGATTTGAGTCAGGGGAAAACTTAACTGAAGAGGGTTCAGATTTTACGTTTGATACAGGCTAATTTGGATCGCTTTTTACATTTAGCTTGCCAGGGGGTGGTTCGCACCCCTGGTCCCTGCCCCCGTCGGTTACGCCACTGGCCCCAGGAGGACTTGAACACCTCACGGTCAACAGCAATCTCAGATAGTGCTGCTGGCTTCACACCAAGGTAATACCAAGCAAGGTCAGAGCTGTAGTCACTCCACCTGATCCTGATAATTATTCCACAATTTTTTCGAATTTTTTTTGTTATAGTCGATTATTTTCAAATAACATTTGCGATTGCAGCGATTGCTTTTTCTCAAAATAATTTCCTCTTTTTATGAGCCTATTCAGATTATTTCTAAATTGTTTATAAGCACTGTAGATATGTTTTTGCTTTGAGTTTCAAACTTTATGAAACATTTTATTTTTTCCTTATGAGTTTATAAACATCTACTGTCATCCATAGCTTATCAAACAATAAACTGTGGTTATTTTCATGAAGGATTAACTAAAAGAGAACTATCATTTAACAATGCATGAAATGTTTCATATAGTAGCTCAAGTTGTAGATTGGTAGAAAAAGACTGATCAAGTTTCAATTTGGAATCTTTTTGAGATTTTAAATCAACAATAAATTTTCTGCATTAAAGCTATCGAGATTTCCAATTTTGATCTTAGATTGAACACCCTTCAATCTGTCAGGCGCAGTCCTGGTATTTAACCTTCAAGTTTCAGTCTCTTTTCGTAGCCAGTATCTCTTAAATGCGACTAAGGAACTTGACAATTATAGCAGGATTTGGATGCAAATTACTTGTAGATACTAACCTGAGTGCCATGCTAATTTCCGAGCTTGTGATGTTACGACCAAGCTGTGTAACTAATTGTACAACAAGCTTCTAACACAAATTGTTTTGGGTAAAAATCAGCTAAAGTTGTGCCAGGTTATTCATACACCGTGACAATGAATAAAAACGTGCCACGCGAATTCGCTAAGCTTAATACAATCAATCACTCACATATGAGTACATAACTAATATAAAACGGACTAATATAAAACGAATCTTAATACAATTAATCACATAACTAATATAAAACGGATCTTAATGCAATTAATCACTCACATATGAGTACATAACTAATATAAAACGGACTCCCGCTCCCGGTAGGACTGTTGACTATACGAAGACCAATTGTCTGCGCAGGTCAATAGTTTTAAGGTTCTGGGTCTTGAGGCACACAAGGTTTTGCTTTTTTCATACAAAAATACACCCTTCGTAATAAGTAAGGACATACAAGGCGGAATAAGTGAGGAAGACTTGCAAAAGTTTTATTGTATTTTGTTCATTCAAGTATATACGGAAGCAAATCGTCAAATATGATATTTTGAACAGTTTACTATACACTGATCTCACCATCGTACGCAGCTGATGTTTAACACCGTTCCATACTCCGGATTTGTACCAACGTCGGTCTCAACTAACGTTTTAGTGATATTCAGCAAATGTTCTGGACGACTGCAGTGTTTTACTATAAATAACCAGCAAAATAATTAGTTGTTTATATTCAGAAACCCCATGGATAAATTCTGGGCAACAGAAAACTTTTTGAAGTTTGGTTTGGTGTTGTCAGAGCGAAATTTAGACGTGATATTGTTTACTTCCCCAATGCATTGCATTTTTTCCTGTAAGTAAATCAGCTATCCTGTAATTCAAGGTCTTCAAACGTTTTTGTCCAAAGGCCACATAAGCAATTACACATGAGTACGAGGGCCGAACCTCTTTACGTAATGTAATTGTTTCGGAATACGTTACATCAACTCAACAAATGTTTCGCCTATATATTTTTCATTTCTGACAAAATGTCTTCGCGGGTCGGATAAAACGTTTTCACGGGCAGGATTTGGCGCGCGGGCCGTAGTTTGGAGACCCCTGCTGTAATTCATAGCAACACAGGCATCCTTCAGAATGCCAATTTACTGTTTGCGAGCAGCTAATCTACCCGGAAACGATAGTTCAATTTTGCGTGTTTCGCGCTGTAGCTCAAGCGCGTGCCTGTCTTGACAAACTGTTTAATGATACAGGCAGTTGTACCGCATGTAATTGAAGTTGCTTTTGCCACAATTTAAATTTTCACATTAATTTACTAAGTGCTGGTGAATTGGAGCATGTTGCTGTCTCTCCTGCGCGGAGTAGTATTTAGATTTGTGGTTGGGTTTGAAAAATAAAGCGATAAGAAAGTTTGCTTTCTGAATTGGTGGAAGATCTTAATCAAAAAATGAAGTTTTTCGCACCTCTTCGTTCAAAATGTGAAACACGCTTTTCTAATAGCAGTGTTGACATCGCAAATAGATAAGTAGACCAATCGAGCGCATATACGCTTGAACAACTGATATCACTACGCTTACAAAATCAAAGCCACTTGTGTTTGACGTGAAATTTGCTGTTTATGAGGTGTAAAACTCCTATTTATTTCCAGTTTGAAAGTAGCAACATTATGTGAAACACTCAACAAAAATCTGTTTGCTTGAGGGATTGTTACAATGGATAAACAATACAAACACGAACTTTGGCAAGAAGGTGGCGATGCGCTCCATCTTCCCTTGTCCAGACATTTCATCTTATTATCCCCCACCAGTCGGTAGCCGACATTGCATTCGAAAGTAACTGTGTTGTTGTAAATATACGTGTCGTTGCTGCTCGTATCTTCTACTTTTCTGCCATTTGAAGGGGTGACAACTTCCAGATGATCGCAAACAAAAGCTGGTAAGGACGTAATATCATTAATAAAAACATCTCATGTAATTCAATAGTAGAACGTTTTTACAGTCTTCGAGATTTTAACAGCGCTGCGACAATAACACCAAAATATTACTTGTGTAATTTCGTGCTATCTTCCGCTAAACACTTCCAAACATCCCAGGCAGTTCACCTTACATTAGATTACTTTTGTGAAAGTGTCCTGTTTTAAGCATTAGATTAGTTTGTCGCACAACATCAATAGCTTAAGAGACTTCACTACTGCCTTATTCCGTTTTTTTACAAACAGGGTTACCAGCAGAGGTAAAACTAAAATAAAATTTATTTAGATTTATTTATTTACACAAACACATCTTAAAAAATGAGTTTAGCTCAAACTAAAATATACTAGTTTACGAAATTTTGAATAGCATACATCATTCTTGTAGTAAATTGATTGTAATTAATTCTTGACTTTATTTAGACCTGTACTTAAACAATTTTGTAAAGGTGACATGTTGTGCCTTTTAACAATGTTAATTTCATAAGCTGTGGGTTTAGGTGGTACATTATATATTACTCCTTTCGAACATACTAGTGATGTCAAGGTTGCCAAAAAAGTCGCAGATGTCTCTCCGTCTGACCAACATGTGGAAAAAGGTGCGTTCTGATCTGCTGAACAGTTATGCATTTGATTAACCGCTAACCATTGGAACACGCGACTGAATTTCCTCAGTCGCATTTCCCCAAGCAACTGTCAAGTAAGATGGGACTGAGAAGGATCTGAGTCTCCTTTCTCGGGAAATTCGTATACGGCGATCGGCTTCAACTCTGCCGCATTGCTATCGTTTTCCAAATTGTAGTAGATGTATCGCTCATGCCTTTAGCCTTAATTTACCTGTGGACTTTCTCGGGAAAAGCACTACCCCTATAATATTTGGACGAATCGAGAGAATCATTTATTGCTGCGAATTGCACAATATGTTATGCAATAGGAAACTATTAGTCGAAATAGTAATCAATCTCAAACCGGAAAACCTCAGACATAGATACCAGAGCAAACCTCTACAACTTCAACAGACAAGCAACACTGAAACTTTCCCAACGATCGCCAGTCTTAACTACAACCTTTTCCTAAAATACATTTGCAAACTTCCGAGTAAAAACCGAATCTACATTGTGCATAATATGACTCCCTTGTAAGAGCCGCATTTTGCGTTATATTTCGTTGTGGCAGATGGCGTTGCTCTCTAAATTACACATGTTGCGCGATATTACATCGTCCTAATACCTAGCAACTGTCTAGCAGAGTGGTTTTCAACTTTTTTCATGCAGCGACCCATTTTGTAACCCAATTTAGCTTAACGACCCGTCGTCGAAAATTTCCAGTCAGGCAAATACGAAATCACAATGACTAAAAACAACTTACGATATCACTATTTTGAACAAAGACTCATCTGTTAAATTCGTGCACGTGGCAGCATTAGTAAAAGAGACCCGTACAGTATACAAATCACTCCAAAGCACAGCACATTCAAAACTAGAATAACTCCTAAGTTGGCTACCGCATTCAGATATCTAATTACAAACACAGCACATTCTTACGTCACAAAGTTCTACGTGCGTTGCCAAACGCCACAGGACTTTAATGGTTATAATCACACTCAAAACTTTCAAATGGTCATAATCACACTTAAAACAATTTTGAACAAAAAAGTAGGCTATCATTTTGCCAGGTGATCCCATTATTTTGGCCACGACAAAACGTGGTTCCATACGAAATCCAAACTATAGAAGTAATTATGAATATTATTATCAGATGCTCTCGTGACCCCTGGAAAAATTGTAAACGACCCCTACAGGTGTCGCGACCAGGGCCGGCGCTAGGTGGTGGGGGCCCCCGAGCCTGGACGATGGGGCCCCCAATATACAGTACATTGCATTTAACACAGTATTTATGTAAACAAAAGCATCGATTTGTTTAACAAATGCTTGCAAAAGCATTTTCTACAGCATCAACACAACGTATAAAGCAGACAGACTTTAGCATTTGCTATATTTCAAGCTAAGAAAATGACTTTTCCAAGTTTTCAAAAATGCAAATTTTTTTGTTAATTCAGTCATATCTAATGTTTTGGCAGATTCACTTTCGATAGATATCATTGCCAGATTTGTTAGTCTTTCATCAGTCATAGTCGATCTGTGAAACGTTTTGATAGCCTCAACTTGCTGAAGCTCCGTTCAGCAGTATCGTATGCAGCAGTGATCGGAAAACTTTCGTTAGAATGGCCCCAATCTCCCTTTCCATGGTCGTCTGCAGAAATTTTTTCAGGGAGGGGCAACATCGACAGTTTGCTTATCCTTTATAGGTTGTTGACAATGCAATGCAAACGGACGTTTACAAAGCGCTTTACCATTTCTGCACAAAAAGAAATTGCTCCATTTTACGGCAATAGTCACAAAAAATGCACTTCGTTGGCAGCAATAGCCAGGTATATTACCATAAGGATAAGTTACAAAAATAGACCATCTACAGATTTTTCAAGCAGAGTAGCCTACTTCTTTACAAGAAGCAAATTTCCATGGTCTTTAACAAAACCACAATTATGTCTTTATTTTACCTTGCAAGACTTGCCAGCATCACTTAGAAACAAGAGCTGCAAACGTCTAAGATCTCGTCCAAAGCAATCAAACACGCTTTCAATAAATCCTTGCTTGTCTTTAC
>JGI24159J19872_10004946_pt1 | contig 17117 bp, 14 predicted proteins | sample Ectturendosymbi4_FD_19872 | JGI IMG/M metagenome (IMG submission 19872) | reverse complement strand
TACAGGATCTGGTACTATAATTACTTGGAAAATCTGGCACTTTCCTAGTTTGCTTTGAAACGGTAACTGTGTTATCAGCGCTGGGTTTTTAATGTATATCAAGAAATACCAAAAGTATTTCTGTTGCAGTAGACATTTACGTTGTGACTCATAAAGTTACCTAAGATAACGAAATGACAAATCGTATGTAGTCTGCCAAGTCCGCAGCCAATACTCAGCTTGTTTGCTATTTAACTCACTTAAATTAAAACAGATAAACAATTAACATCAACAAATAGCTAAAACTTTTAAGTTCTGAAAAAATGATAAAATGTCTGTAGACAGACATGGCACAAGGAAAAAGGTTTGGATTATGTATGTAATGCAAATTATTATTAGACATTGGGTTGTCGGTGTCTTCTTCTATTGAACAGTGTTACAATTTTTTTTAAAACCTAAACTAGTGGGATTGATGTTTTTTTCTTCATATCACGAGTACGATGTCCAAACATGTAAAATGGTATTAAACACTTGATTGAAATTCTACCGTTATTAGTGACGTGAAATGTATTTTAGGGTAATATGCTTTTGGGCCAAGTGTGAATCTGCCATGCATTATGAGATAGACGATAGTCAGCAAAGCTACCTCAAGTGCACGCAATGTGATAGCAAATGCCGTTCGTTCAATTTTTTGTTTTAGAATTGTCATTTCAACAATAAATATGCTTTCCACGTGCATGTATCTGCACAACCTTAGTCTGGAAGGTGATTATCATTTAACTATTTATTCCATTTTTAAAACCATAGTGATCCCCTGAAAGATCGCTCAGTTCAACCAACAAAAATAGCCGCTTTCTTGGCCTACAAAAAGTAACCACTTTTGCATGATATCCAACAATTGTCAGAGAGAATTTGGGGTATATGAAGAAGTGAAAACTTTTTCACCCCCCTATATGACTGACCTCCCAAATTCGTGTTCTGGATCCCCCACTGACTAACATATGTCCTCTCTACTAATCATTTGAGGATTTAACCTTATTAAGTTGAGGCACTTGTTCAGAACCTGCTGTTTTGATGTTGCAGGTGTCTTTTCAAAATTTCGACACTAGAGCAAACTCACGCAAATTGCAGCACCAGCATCATATATTTCCCTTAGTTTTAATGGAACACTTGAATTGGCCCATAAGAAAAACAACTGAGAAGCTTCCAAGATTTGAGAAACGCAAATCCGCAGCCACCACAGTTGACTGGGCAGAAAAATAAACGTGTTGAATGACATAGTAAAATTTTGCAGACCCCTATGAGGGTCTGGACACTTTAAAGGAAAAACGATTACATTGCTTGACTGGATTGACTTTTCTGTTACGATATCGCTGTCGGTATACAAACTCTTTCGTAACTACTGTTATGTCCACACTTACTTTCGCTACTTTTTATTCATTCTTTTGCGTACGTGTACAAAAACTTCACTTTTGCTGCAGCAAATCAGCCAATGAACTTCGTAACGCAAACAGGCCGCTTTTTGCATGACGCTTTATATGAGCTCATTAGCTCACTTTTCAGGTCACTTAACACGATTTCTGCTGAATCACCAAACGCTTGAGTGGTCGAGTGAGCTTTCGGGAAAGTGAGCACAGTATGCTCGGAGTTGCTTGGTTCGCAAGTGAGCTTGCTGGTAAAAGCAAGGCCTCCTAGAAAGAGAGGAAGGCCGTGGTTTCTTCCCTAGGAGGGCCTAGGTAAAAGTGTGTTCGCAAAGTTCCGTAGCTTTGGTAGTCCCTTCAACGCCTGCTTTTCGTTGGATGATGCAAGAACTAATTTAAATCGCGTCTGATGTTTAGAAATGGAACATCGTGTTTGTTTTATCTAAGTTTGGCAATCCAAATTGCAGTAACAACCACATTAAACCTCTGTGTGGAATGCAGTGAAATACTGTGTAGGCTACATAACATGATCGGTTGGACTGTAGTCCGCTAAAGGCTAGACCACTGCTTCAATACAGTGCGTTATTTAGTTTTGAATAGTATCAACAAGGTGAGTTACAGGTCGAAGAACGTAATCAAGTTGCAGCGTGCATATAATTCCAATGTCAGTATTGTCCGTTCAATAATGCTGTTGAAATTTACACAAAAATTTAATGGCCAGCTAGGCTAATTGCCTGATGTTGGTTTGCCCAAAGCAAGTACCGCAGGCCACCATGTTTGCTGGAATGATATCTAATCGTGTGTCAACCACGGCCTACTTAAGATATCTTAAGTAGGCCGTGTGTTAACTGTCGAAAACCGGGTGTTGTAGTAGGCATCTGCAGGGTAGATCAGTGCAGTTTAAAGTAATAATCCCTTCGTTTTGCCTGACGTATGCTGAAATGTTGAAGTAGTCTGTGCAAGGAAACGATTGGTGTTGCTTGCCTAATTCGTTTTTCACTTTTATCATCCGACAAGCTGGGCTTTGTCGAAGGTAAGGGCTAATGACTGCTGTGCCACGTAAATGCTGTCGCAGAAAACTGATCTTCGTTTGTCATTTGAAACTGGAAGACCTGCAGCTCTAAAACGACCAAAAAATTGGTTTACTCTCGTGAAGATAGTGCCTCTCGCGTAAAGACCGCAGCGGGTTTTTTGGTTATTTTTCGGTCATAGACCGATATTTTTTTAATGATCGAAAAACATAAAAGTCAGTTCCGTCAGAAATATGGACTAATGTGTTACGGCATGTTCCAATACTAATATGATACAAATGACCAACATGTCTCAGCGAAAAAAAAAACAGGACCGCAGCACAGAACACACAACCCAGCCGTTCTGAAGCTCCATGTAAACATGCAGTTCCATGTTCTCGTTCTGGTTCAATTGCACAGTTCTCTCTAGACGTCGTAGCTCACTTCCACAAAAAGTCAGCATTGCAATTGTGTTTTTCTGTTCTTCTGCGACCTGAGGGTCACGCAGGTTTTCGGGCAAAGTTATCATCACAGAAAATTAATTAATCAAGCGCAATATCTGTTGTGACAGAGCTTCCGGTGTACTTTGCAACCAGTCACCAGCCTCCGTAACAACATCGCAAAGCGCACAGATTGGATTGCAGACTTGCATTACACAAGTAATAGATGTTTCGCATACTCCAGTAAATTAATTGTACGGAATGTTCCACGAAATTGTTGTCACTTGAGATGTATATACCTGAGTAACCACAAAATATTTTAAACAGACTTGATAAATGGAACAAGATTTATCTATACGAGGAATTCAAACGTGTGTTCTTATGAACGTGCTGGGGTTCCAAACAAATACTTTCAAAACATTCTCGACTATCTCTTCCGATACTGGTGATAGCCGATATCCTTTGGCCCCACACGAAAAACCTCCCTTTTGAACTTGTGGCACTTTTAAAATCTGTACTGCAGCTGGTGCTTCTTCATATAAATCTCTCACAAACCGCATGAAACGTGGAATATCGCTGGCGGACCGCAAAAAAATTAATTTTATGCAAAAACTCTTAACTTAATCTTCCAGAGGAAAAAAAGGATAGAAAACTATTAGGAGCGCCGAAGACTTCTCTTGACTAATTGTCTAAACTTCTGCTTATCATAGAGCTTCGTTCTGGCGCATGTTGTATTGTAATTACGGTAATACATTTGCTGATGCACAGACCATTTGAATTGTTCATTCACGCAGTCGGCAGGTTCTCCATCCTTGCTATACAGTTTTGTTCGACTGTGCTCAAGTACACTCCAACACACAAAACGCCTTTACTATTGAAGTGAGTTTGAGTTGTTTCTACACATGCTGTAAAAACTTGAGATCTTTTGAAAAAAGTTTACTATTAAGCGTAAAGATTGTAAGCAGAGGCATTCCCACACGATTGCACACTTTCGCTCAAGTTATGACTTCTGATGACTTTGTAGCGTTGCGTTGGACAGAACTGAACTCGAGCCATTAATTTTTCTTCACTGAACATTCATGCACAGAGTAGCTGAGCCGCATGCATGCTACACATTTCTCAGGGATTATTTGTAAATGTGAATGCACTATCGATAACTGCAGTTAAAGCCATGTGCGTTACCAGTCTATGAACTCAGATGAGGGAAAAAAAACATACGTAGGCGTCGGAGATGCGCTAAAGCTGGTCATCAGACTTATTTGGCTGTGAAGCATTCCAGACGCTGTTTGAAATCGAACTATGAAGCGAGATCAAACCATTACCTGTCACAAGAATCACAGTTGCAGGAGCGCTGTGAGTTTGAGCGTATCTTCGGATGCTCTGTCGCAGTTTGTCGTCAGCAGCATTTTTGGCAGTCGCATTTACATGGATGACGTTGACCTTCGAAAGTAAATGACGATAAGACAGCAGTGCTTGCCAGTTCCCAATTCGTTCACTACACGCGTTAGATACAGGTGTGCTACGTCGTTGAAATTGCGATTTGCGAATGCAGCATGCGTTCTCAAACAGAGATTTTCGCAGCTTGGTGAACTGAGCAGTGTTGCCACTCTGTTCTTACAGAAAAGTACTAGATTTCATGATAAAAAAAAAACACTTCAGAAAAAAACACTAGATTACAAAATCAAACTTACACACAGTGAAAATGCCCAGAAAATGCGTTGCAATGCCAACCATAGACATGTGCAACTCACTATAAACCAGAGAGAAAGAAAACGGGAGAAAGCAGCAACATTTGTGTGTTTGTACAGGTTACTGAAACTTTTGACAGATGGCCAAGTAACTTCGCAGCGGTCGCAGATCAAAACATATTATATTGTCTTGTGTAATTTAAAATTTAATGAAGTAGAACATTTAGCAAATTATAATTGCACTAAATCAAAAGGTCTCAATTACTGTTACAATTACACAAAATGGTGTATTTCATTAAATTCAGCTCACTCATAAAAAAAACTAGATAGCCATAAAAAACACTAGATCTAGTGGGAAAACACTAGGAGTGGCACTGTTGGAACTGAGCACAACGGCAGTAAGCCTCTCTAATTCCGCAACATATTCTTTCATCAGGAATCAAAACATCTTTTCATTAAGATCACGCTTCTCCAGTAATTATAAAATCAGAACGCTTCAAGCACTATAAACAAAGAGCTATTTGTGATAACCGCCAACGCATATGGCAAAACAGCAATGTGTTTCGATGGACTTCTCCAGAAAAATAAATCAAGAGCTTTATCAGTGCCAGCTGTCTTCAATTTTGCCTTTTGTAAGCAGCCACAGCAACTGGAGCATACTTGAGGTTCTAGCGCATAGTATTAGGTTTGCACGTCCGGTACTTACCGTAGTTTTTCTGCCTTCTGCGCCCATTTTGCAAATACGCAACGTTGCTNGTGACCAGTGTTCCCTCTAAGGTGCGCAAATGCGCAGTACCACCAGACCATTTGCNCAGTGCGCAGTGGAATCTCATTCTCGCGCACTTCTAGCATTCCAAATTTTAATATGGTCTATATATCGCATAGCTCTTGTGATGCATGAAACGCTTCACTGTTTGTGTGTTTGCATGGTTGCGCAAGTGCATGCGCACTAATACAAGCATTTTCTCAGTGCAAAATTTTCTAAGAGGGAACACTGCTAATGACCAACATGAGCAGGATTTTACACGCTCCGCGGTGCTGAATGTTGCTCCGCGTTCCCCGGTGCTGAATGTTGAGTCAAAGCGTGCGCATCATGTATCACTTCAAGTAATCAATACAGTTCCCTACCTGTATTTTAACAAGGATGAAAACCAAATACCTGAGCATTGTTCAAATCCTGAATAACCTGACGACTTTCTTTATTGATATCGCAGACGGCCATGAACTCTGCTTCAGCATGATCTGAAATTGCGAGAAGCACGGCGTTAAACGCCTCCACGGCAAACACACCACGAATTAAAATTTGGCCAACGTTTATGCACGCACGATTTTATCAATTTAGAACATCGCATAGAACAAAATTTAGTCTTGCAATCGACCTCAGAAGAATTCAGATGTGCGTGAAACTACAAAANCATTCAGCTTGNTTCTAAGAAAGCACTCCAGCACTTTGAAATGCAAAAAATATTGCTAAGAGTTCTTGTAAAAAGCTAAAACAACGACAGATTTTTAACCTGAAATACAAGCATGTTAATTATGAAACATATGATAAACAGAAACCGCGACCAAAGCAAGTTTGATTCACGCAGTGCGTGTTGACGATGATACATTCATAGTTTGGACCTATTGCTGAGTCTGCCGACTCGAAGCCGGTCAACGAAATTCATTTCACACCTGATGCATTCAAGCTGCACTTCCAGGGCAGCGATTAGTCTACCTTCACTGGATTTATCATAAATTTCGCAGGAATTTCTTAATCACCGCTAGATCTGGCCATAAAGTATGTAGATCAGTGGTTCCTAACCAGGGGGCGCTCCTCCCCAGGGAGCATCAAGAAGTTTCCAGGGAGACGCGAGCCCTTACGCGCCCTACAAAACAGTAAGTTTGATCAATAAATTTACCATTGAATACATTTGTTTTTACAGCTTACTTAAAGTCAGGGGGCTTGAAGCAAAGGAGAATTACTGAAGGGAAGGGTACTAGAAAAAAGGTTAAGAACCACTAGTATATAGATGGATGCCTGTTGTCACACTAGTGATAACTTGGATTCCAGCGATATCAGCTATACAAAGTGGCATTCCCAACATGAGTGCCATCAGCGATGTTAACGACAATCTTTAGCGAGCGGCATAAGAGGTAACTGCGAAAAGTTGGGATTTTTTCAATTTTTCCAAGAAAATAACGCTGCTACCCACACTAAACAAACGCTACGTTACTGCCTAGAAAAAATNGTCGTGTGGAAATACGAAACGTAGGCAGGGAATAAATGAATGTAAGCACAAAACTGCAGCACATACCACGGAAGAAAGTTTGCCTGATTTTTTCTGCGATCGCTGCCGCGGATTTTCCAGTAGGAACACAGCAGTTCTCGATATCCCAAAAAACTCCAATGGGATACATCTTCGTTTTATCTTCATCAGCCACGCAATTTGTCATCTCCGATCTAACTGCATCAGCAATCTAAACATTGCATTTGGAAAAAGTCGAATGTGGAAAAGTCGATTGCGCCTAGGTTGCACTCCTATTATTTTTAGCCTGGTGTCAGCTGCATATGCCAAAAATTGGTCATTCAAAACCGCTTACACACAGCATAGTGAATCGGTGTGCAGATAATTGAGACCACATCATTTGAGACCTGTAGGTTTGCGGCTCGTTCGTTCGAGACCACATTCATGTGAGACCACATTCACTTCGCATTCATCTGAGACTTGTTGAGTTGAGACCCGTTCATTTGAGAACACATTCAATATGTAAGACTCGTTCTCTTGTGATTGTTTCGACCAACGCAAAAAGACATTTTTCTTTTCTCGTCTTTGACTTCTCACTTAAAAACTGAAACTATTGCGGTGCCTCGATAAAGGAAATGGACAGAAACGCAAAACACACACTTCTTTGACTTGGTCTAACAAAATGGCATTTCAGAGGTGCAACGCTTCCTTCCAAGTCCGAGGTATGAAGAGTTTGCTGGCCTCTGCGGTGTTTCAAAGTGCGAGTGCACTTACAACGCAGCGTGAATCAACTTGTACACGGAAGGGCGTAATCTTGCAAAACTTCAAATGAAGAGTCATCTTGCAAAACTTCATGTCTCCGGCAAAGTAGTGGAAGATGATAAAAATGTGATTCACAGTACATCAAAACAACTTCACTTTAATGTGGCGTAAAATGAATGTGATCTCAAATGAATGTTGTCTCCACTGAACGTGGTCCCAAATGAAAGTCTCAAATGAACAGGTCTCAAAAGAACGTGGTCTTAAATGATCATGGTCTCAAATGATCGTGGTCTCAAATGAATAGGTCTAAAATGAAAATTGTCTCAAATGTTGTGGTCTCAAATGATTTGGTCTCAATAGTCATGGAACCGAGTGAATCAGCATGTTTTTCCGACAAGTTTACGGTTAAATTTGTAGGGACACCCACGACTAAGCCGAAACTCTTGATTGCAGGCAGGTGGCCAACTTTGTTAAACAGTATTGATATGCCATTCAAATCTCCCGAAAATAATTGAAAAAATTAATTTACATCACTTGTTTTCGTATTCTAAATTTGAGCATGTACATTACGATTACACTCAAATGGGCGCGCACACATAAAAACTTACACACAATGACATATCAGCATGATACGTTAGGTCCACTACGACATTTCGTATGCGAGCGTATAGATAGTATATGTTAGTCCTTCAGTAAAGCAGATTATCTAGATACATCACAACAAATCAGCTGATCTTTGTAATAGAAACCTAGATTAAATTCAATTTCCAGAAAGCCTATCGCATGGCAATTAAATACTTGTTTTCTTCCCCTAGATAATTTGGTAAAAGCCGCTTAACTTGATACTACACATACTAAAACTACGATTAATCAGTGGGGGACCAAACGCAAACCACTACGAACCTGCCGAGACAAGTGCTTGACATCAAAGTGCTGTGACATCGTAAACTCCAAAAGGAGACGTAACATAGCTGTGCATGCAAATTGTGGAAATGAATCACGCAGTGCTTGTTCAAACTCAACGACACTGTCACAGTGTTTACTGAGTAGAAATACGTGCTCAAAAAACTCAACAGTGCCACCAATTTTTTTCAGGTTCGTAGACATCTTACAACAGTTTGATTGACTTTGTATCCCAGAATCAACAGAAGGTGACCCAGTTGACACACTGTCTGACAATGAACAGGTTGGCATAGATCCAACTGGCACACTACTGTCGCATAGCAAAGTTGCATTGCTACACTCAGAGTCTGAAACAGCATTGCAAGAAACACAACATCTTGCACAGTGTGAAGTAGCAGCTTGTGCATCTGTAACCACCGATGACACCACTGGTAGTTTCTCTGAAAATGTCACAGTTGTTTGAGCACTTCTTACACAGCTGTGTGGTCTGGAATTTGCATGACAATTCCTTACACATGATCCAATAGCACACATACTTGTTTGGAAGCAGTCTCCTAAAACTTCACTCGAGTGCAAAGGTGTTAGTGTGGTGGAAGGAATAATAAAGTCACCCGGTGTGAGAAGTTTTTTGCTTACTGCAGTGATAGGTGATTGAAGAGGAGTTGCATAAGGTGTATAGGTCATAACATTGGGGTCATTTCCACCAACTGGTGGAGACATGAGCCACTGCAAAGCATGCGTATTTCTTGGATGAAGAAATTCGGGTGTTCCAGCAGTGTTATTGCCTGAAATAGAGAAACTGTGTGATAAGGATACTGCTGATTTTAGCTTACATACAAACAACTGCTAGAGTAGTTGAATTACAGGAAACAGATTGGCAAATCTTTTAATGTTAAGTGCAGAGTCTACTAAATTGGTCAATGATTAACCTTGCTAGCGCAGTTGAAAAAGAGTGTTTTGAAACTGAATTGATGCATGTTAAAATAGGGTCACATTAGGTACAAAGTAATTAAGGAGTAGTCTTAATACATGATGGTCCTAGATCCTGAGTCTCCAAACTACACCCCATGGGCCAAATCCTGCCTGATAAGCCATTTTCATCCCAGCCACAGATAGTTTGCCCAATAATGAAACATTAATGTATTTCTGAAAAACTTGTTGATTTGGTAGAATATAACATATCCCAAAGCAATCACATGACCAGGGGCAGATCAAGGGAGTTGCTGATCGCCCCCTCAAACCTTGAAAAGTAACTTTATTCACCATGATTTTGTATAATTTGAAAACAACATTCACAATAAGACCATTTTGTCAGCCATTGTTTTGTCACAGCAGTGTTGTGAAGCATACTTCACCTCTCTTACAGTAGCGAAGCCATTATGAGATTGACTACCAAATATTTCTGAAATTGCCCCCCTAACCTTGCTGGCTGGATCTGCCCCTGCACATTATGTAAGATGTCCGGCCTTCAAACTGTTGTGTAATAGCTTATGTGGCTCNCTGACAAGAGGTTGGAGAACCCTGCCCTAGATCAAACAAAAAAAATACACAAACCACATAACACAATATGAAAGAAAGTAGCTGGTAATGTGACATNTTTAAAGCTTGATTTTTACATTATGGCTGATGCGATTTTTGCGAAGTTTTGGCCTTGTTCGTAATAATTTTACGTTCCCACTTGATGAGAATTAGTGGAACTGGTAACTACTCACTTGGTAGGAATTAGTGATAACCACTTGTTTTCTGTAGCATGAATTGAAATGCAAACAAGGGATCCAAGATCAACCTTTTCTTAAATGTGTAAAATTCCAAACAACTTTTTCTAACATATCTGTCCGTATTTTTTTCACTAAGACAGTTCGGTCATTTGCCCCATAATAGTATTTACACTTGGTGTAACAATATTCACTAGTCCACCTATTCAGACATTATGAGGCGTTGTAAACTCAGTAGTAAACCTAAATCCAGTAGCATGTTTAGGAACAAGTGGTGGGCACCAGACATAACTCAAGAGTGACAGACACTCTTGAACAATCAACATGCCCTGACAAAAGGGATGTTCAAGGACCATAACAATAGCACAGAGCAATATATATATTATGATGTGATCTACATGCAAATAAATATCAAATGTAACAAATGACTTCACTGCACCTTACTACTTGGTTTTGCACTTTGATCTATTAATTAATAATGTCAACAAATTCAACATCTACTTACTGGTGGTGGTGATCAGCATACAGTACACACCAGGTACATATATATAACAAACACTTTTTACAATAAACTGACCAGCACCAACATATCCTGAGCTGAAGTTGGTTGGCGGAACTATATTCTGACTTGGAGACATTGTGGCGTGGTGTTCATGCCAAACTGCTGATTTTTCTCCAGCATGCTGAAAAATTCCAGAGATGTTATTGTAACTTTTCAGTTTTCACATTGTTTTGTCTTAGACAAAGCAGATGAATATACTGCTCTTCAGTCACCTTATATCAGGATGCCTAACAGCAATCATTTACATATGTTTCGAAAACTAGATTTGGCCATGTCTTACGAATAAACACAAATAATATGTATCACTTTTTGCAGCATACTAACTGCAATAGGTTTGCCATACATCAGGTTTTTCCCGACATGTCCAGGATTTTTGTAGCAAAATNTGCATCAGGGATCAGGGAGAAATGTTAAAAAGTGCTTAAATGTCCAGGATTTTTGAATAATGNCTTTTATGAAATCTAACTGCAATGTTTTTACAGTAAGAATTATTTAGTGCTAATGATTAAACTTTGTAATTTTTTACTGTTAGAAATGGCTAAGTGAAAATGTAAATTTACTGACAAGATGAAGGCAAAACATNGATGCTTCCAGAAAAGTAGAAATGAATGGGAAGCAGAATGCTTAGTTTGTAANNAAGGAACATACATCTCTGTTTCATACAAAAGTATCACGGATTTAAAACCACATCTCAGTTCTGATAAACACTGCAAAGCAGTAAGTGGAGCTACCTCATCAAATAAAGTGACGAATTACTTTATTACAACAGATGTAAAATAGAAGATGAAGTTACTGCTGCCAAGGACGCTTATGCTTTTCACATAGTTAAGCATCACAATAGCTTTTAATCCATGGATTGTTCATCCTCTTTGCTGTAAAAAATGTTCCATGATTCTGATTTCGCAAAAAAGTTTTCCTGTGCCCGAACTAAGACAGAAGCCATTATTACATCTGTACTTGCACCGTATTTGATTGATGCTGCCATGGAAAGTTTTGAAGAAAATGATATTGAATTTTGGGCAATTGCTACATATGGCAGCAATCATGATGGATTAGAGTTGTTTCCAGTACTTGTGCAGTATTTTGACTAGAATAATTATGGTATACAGTCTAAAGTGGCATTTAGTTTAGTAAAATGCAACAATTTTTGCTGTTTTCCTTTTGTTCTGGATTTATCCTACTCTAACAGGAAAGTGTCGGTTGCAATGTGCTTTGGATGCATCCGGAATTTATACCATAATAAAATTGTTTTCATCTTAAAAATTGGTCAAAGTGATAAACATAAATCTGCCAGGAATTGTGCCTCATCAGATATGGTAACCCTGAACTATTACAGCACTTCTACAAAGGCATAGAATACTTGCGACATTTGATTACAAGTTCAAAAATCTTTAAACAAATTAGTATGAAGGTCATAAAAAACTATCATGCATCACGCTAACTCAAAACTCCAAAGATCTGGAGAAGAGCAATAATAGTTGCAATCCCTAAGCTGGAAAAAGCCATTGGAGGACCCAAAGAGCTACCACCCTATAGCTATGTTGCGTGCCCCTTTAAATTCCTCGAGAGACTCATCTACACTCGTGTCAAACCAATCATCGGCCCATTGCTCCCACAGGAACAAGCAGGCTTTCGACATGAGAGGCTGATTGTAGACCAGGTCACCTTGCTGACACAGGACATTGAGGGCAGCTTTTCAGCTAAGAAGGCTGGAGCTATGTCTGTCGATCTCACAGCAGCTTATGACACTGCATGGCACCAGGGCTTTACATGCCAGCTGCTACCTGATAGACACATGGTCTGTATGATTGCTACCTATTAGACACATGGTCTGTATGATCATGGAGATGGTTGGTAATAAAATGTATGCATTTGCTGACGATCTAGCAATCATGCATGCTGATGGAGACAGACAGGCAGTGGAAGTGGTGCTGAGCAAGGACATGGCAATCGTAGGTGAATACCTCCAGACCTGGAAGTTAAATCTCAGCACTACATACACGGGTGTCCGCAGCCTTCCACCTTAACAACAAGGAAGCTAAACGTCAACTACAACAATGAAACAATGCCTTTCTGCCCCGAGCCCAAATACCTCAGATTAATGTTGGACAGGTCGCTCACATACTGCTTCTTTTGAGCTAGTTGTTCAAACCACTGCTAGGCCGCACTAGATCTCGGGGCAGGTGTTGAGCAGCCATTCAGTTGTCTCATCGTCCAGAACCGTCAGGCCATGTAGTCCATGGGGAGGTCGATAGATTGAAAATTGGAGGACAACATGGTTGACGGTTTGTTCTTCTACGCCACACTCACAGGCAGCAGAGACCATGCCCCATTTGCACAAGCAGGAGCAGAAACGTCCAACACCGGTGCGGAGGCGATCAAGCCAGACCCAGGCTCTTCTTGGGAGGGTCATTCTGGGGGGGTGCCAGTGTCGGGGATGAAAATGCAGAGGTGTGTGGGATCGTCCACCCGCTCTGCATTCCATTGGTGATCCGCCCACTGTGTCGCACATATGTTGCTGTTGTCAGATGAACTGATGAGATGTTGTGCGGTGGGTACAAATGGGTGTCTCGATTTGAGGCGCCGTGCATCTGCACTCTATGGACAGTGAGCGCTGAGTGGAGCAGATGTCCAGAGTCCGTGGCACGGCACGCAAGTGACAGTGTGGGTCCATTGCGACGAAGCTCAGCAGGTTGGATGCCTGCAAGGATTCCAAGGTTGTCTGCTGGTGTAGAACGCAGGCATCCAGATACAATTCGCAAGGCGTCGTTGATGGCGGGGTCAATGAGGCAGGTATGAGCACTGCGGCACCAGACAGGTGTGCAGTACTCTGCGGTTGAATGAACCAGGACTAGGGTGGCTATTCGCAGAATTGTTGCTCCAGCACCCCAGCCGGAGCCTGCAAGCCGCCGCAGGAGCACGACGCATTATGTCAGCTTCTTGCAAAGTGACTTAAGGTGTCGGCGATACATGACCAACCTGTCCAACGTTACTCAGAGGTATTTGGGCTCGGAGCAGAAGGGCAAGGTTTCGTTGTTGTATTTGACTTTTTGCTCACGTTTAGCTTCCTTGCTGTTAAGATGGAAGGCTGCCGACACCGTTTTTGTAGTGCTGAGCTTTAGCTTCCCACTCTGGAGGTATTCACCTACAGTTGCCATGTCCTTGGTCAGCACCCCTTCCACTGCCTGCAAGTCTCCATCAGCATGCATGATTGCTAGATCATCAGCATATGCATACTTTCTGGAGATGGTGGTGCTGTTCTTGAAGCGTCGTTCGTAACCTGCTTCTTTTGTCGTGTCCGGTGGTGAGGGTGAAGCTGCGATTGCCAACCATCTCCATGATCATGTGGACCATGTGTCACATATTGCTTACGCCTTGAGTCGCTTCGCAAGAAGCTGACACCATGCGTCGGACTCCTGAGACGGCTTGCTGGCTCCGGTTGGGGTGCTGGAGCAACAACATTGCAAACAGCCACCATAGCCCTGGTGCATTCAACCGCAAGGTTCGCTCTTGTCTGGTGCCGCAGTGCTTACTCCCACCTATTGACCCCAGCATCAACAACGCCTTGAGAATTGCGACTGGATGTCTTCATCCTACACCAGCGGACAACCTTCCTATCCTTGCGGACATCCAACCTGCTGAGCTTCGCCACAATGGAGCAACACTATCTCTAGCATGCTTTGCAATGGAGCCTAGACATCTGCTCCACTCAGCGCTCACCTGTCCACCAAGTGCAAATGTACAGTGCCTCAAATTCAGATGCACAGTCCCTCCTAGATTGACCCTCCCAAGAACAGCGTGGGTCTGGCTTAACCACCTCCGCACCAGTGTCAGACGTTTCCACTCCTGCTTGTTCAGATAGAGTATGGACTCCTCTGCAGCCTGTGAGTGTGGCGCAGAAGAATAAACCGTCGACCATTTTGTCTTCCAATGTCCAATCCATTGACCTCCCAATGGACGGCACGGCCTGACATTATGGACGATGAGACAATCGAATAGCAGCTCAACACTTCAGCCGAGATCTAGTGCAGCCTAGCAGTGGTTTGAAGAACTGGCTTAAAAAGAAGAAAATGCATCGTGGACACAGCAGGATTTCTTGACTTTGGAAATGCTGTTCTATGTTATTTACAAATTTGTTTTATACTGAAAAATATAAATTGGCCAAAAACACTGGTCTCAGTGCGTTTTTTGAAAACGGCTCTTTTAGCCTGGTTCTCAGCCTGTGGTATGTAAAAGATTTTCACCTGATACCCAAACAGCTTCCTAGTCATAAACAAAACTAAAGTGTCAGATGAATTTATGGACTTTTCTTATTGCAACTATCACAAACAGCAAGTCACTTCGCTATATTGAATTACCCTGCTTAATCGAATGTTACCCATGGTTAAGTAAGTTGAACAATTGTTGTTTTGAACAAATTTAGTGAATTACCATTGGCCATGTTGGCCACCAAGTCCAAAAACTGTAGTCATTGTGCCATGTCTGAACATGATTTTTGATGCACTATGAGTGAGTTTATGCCTCACCAGCTTATGTAGATAAAACAGTTGCAACCTTCACATTAGAAAGTACATTTGAGCCAATTAAGTTTTTCTGAAAACTTGCAGCAATAGCAGAAAAAATAGGTGGTGCAATTAAAATTTTGTGAGAATTGCTGCCTGAGACTTAGCATGAGCATGCATGTCCAGAAAAAGTCTACTGCTAACAATTTATTAGCATATCTAAACAAAAAACATGATCTACAGTTGTATTCTCTTAGACATCTTACTCTATTTGATGGTTTCACCATGATAAAAAGTTTTCTACAAATCTTACCAATTTCATACTAAGAGATTTTGCAAAAAAAAAGGCTGGTTATGGGGAAGTTTCTGACAGTCTACCATATTTATGATGGTTCATAAAACACATAGTTATCGAAGCACAAGGGCTTCAGTTCTTAAATCTCCTATTTCTCTTCATAGTTTTCATACATAAATGCACATAATACCAAGAAAAAAAGATCACAGCTGGCATACCACAGATGCCAAAGCCGTATTCATGTATGTAGCAATTTTGCAGTTCAAAATTGCATAAATTTAAAACAACATAGTGATATGCTTATGTAAGAAAAGTTTAAGGATTTGTTGCAATGAATGAAGTCACAAACTTAATGAAAAAAATATACAAGCAACAAGTAAATCAACAGACATCAACACCTGATTTGGTGAAAAACTAAAACCTTGAGAAACACAGGAATGTACAGGAAAAACAGATGAGCTTTCTTTAAGAACGTGAGAATGGGAGGATTCATCTGAAGGTGAACATGGATAGATGTACAAAGGATGATTTGAAAATACCAAAGACTTAACAAACGGATTGGCATCCAAAGTTGTAGGAGTAGCATTCATGACTATGTATCAAAGCATCAGTTGCAGGCTTAGTCTTGAACTACCAAAGGAAGATAAATAGAGACAAAGCAAAAAACCTACAGCAACAAAGCAAACTTTTTGTCAACCCTACAAAAGTAACGGCAGATTTAAGCTGGTTGTAGAGGCTACCCTATGCCAAATTTATTTATGTAAGTAAAATAAGTAGCCTACTGCTATATAATTTTGACATATAAATGGACCACTTATGTTAAATTGTCTTGTTTTATCACAGCTGTAGGACAAATAGTCACACCAGTTCCACAGAATCTTTTGTAGGAAAAAGGGTACTAAACAAAGGCATTGATGCTCATTTGCAGACAGATAACTCACTGCATCTATTGCTTTAGAAGACATGCACTAGTCTTAATACCTGCAGACAAAACTTGGATTCCTTCTACATCTAAACTAAATCAAGATAAGTCAGTAAGGAATGTTTGGCAGACAATATTCACAACAAAACAACATGAAGGCTGCCTAAGATCAAGTGGTATGATTACATAACATCCCAAAAATGTTGGTTTGAAATTGAGAGATAGTAATGCTGTACTTAGCTAAAAGCTCATTGCAACTCATGCAATGCTGCAAAGCCAACGTGGCTGAAATTCAGCATTATCCCATTTAGCAAGTCAGGAATGAAGCAAAAATAATACCAACAAAATACTTATTCTTTCAATTTTCAAAACCACTTTCACTCTGGAAAAAGGTTGTAGGGGTAGCAGCCCTAGAACTCAAAATATCTCACAGTTTTCAGTAATCTCAGGTTGGTCTGCTGACTCCACACCAAGATGAGCTAAGCAAAATCGGAAGTGTAGCCATTCTTCTTGGTCCTTGGTAGAGAAGCATATAATGGAATATCGATATTTCAGTATCGGAATCCAAAAATCAAATTTTTTGCGAATATTTAGATTCGTAATAAATTTGGATTAAACAAACATGAAAAATTACAAAGTTGGCAAAACAATGGTTTCAATAAATTTTGCAGTTGCAGTAAATTTGGCAGT
>JGI24159J19872_10004944_pt1 | contig 17119 bp, 10 predicted proteins | sample Ectturendosymbi4_FD_19872 | JGI IMG/M metagenome (IMG submission 19872) | reverse complement strand
CTGGTGACCCCCTCCCCCCCGTTAGGGTGTGACGTCCTTTATGGACGACCCCTTTGTTGTTGGTAGCCTGTTGCAGCTAACGATTTCGAACTACGCTTGTTGTTTCGTAAAAACGGAACATCAGGATTAGAAATCTCGAAAGTTTCGCAAAAGAAAGCGCCGCGACCGTGTGTAGTGCCGCGTGACACTAAAAACTCAAGCTCAAAGCTGCAAATGGACGAGCAAAGTTGGTGACAAAAATGCCTTTTATATAATTGCAACAGCAGCATAAACACGTTACATATAAACTCCAACAGTGAATGACTCGTATGTCACAATGGATCAACTGGCGCCAATGAGCAGCAAGTGTAGTAAGATGCCGATGACAGTTGCACAGATGGTCGGTATGAATAAAATATAATATATACTGCAAGTGAAACGCAGCACAGTGAATCGATTGATGCGGATGGTGAAGCGCGTAAAATTAGTTGCATCCGTGCACATTAGCATTTGCACACTCGTGCAACTTGAACCCATCAAAAGAACACTCGAGTGGACGTGGTGCCTGGGTGTTTTGGGTAGAATGGATAAAAGCAATTCTCGGTTCCACCATTCATGAGCGTTGAAAACCGCACTTTACAATGACGATTCTTATAAATATCACACCCGCGCGTGCGTGGAAATTCTCGTTGCAGCACGGGTTGTCAAAGGTATAGAACTGAGAAAATGAACCGGGCTATTTTCAGCGAACAAACAACGCACTTAACGGCAGCAGCAAAAGAATAACCTGAGGCACACAAGACAAACAAACGAACACCAACAGGTTTCCGAAGACAATCCTTAACCGGGAAAAATTAAACAGTCACCTTACACGTCAGCAGCAGTCAATTTCAGTAAACCCCAACAAATTCAGAAATTTGCTGCACACTGAAAGGGCAGCTTTCTTGCTTGAGAACAGTGCCATCAAAAGGACGCATTTTGCTAAGATCATAGTCTGACAGTGACAACGGTGAAGTAGGATTTGCCACAAAAACCTAGTGCTACGTATCTAGTTTCGTGCCTTTCGAAGATGCGGTGCATTCGTTTCATGCATAGAGCTGAAGAATGTTAAGAACACGAGACTTTCAACGCCTTTGCAGTTTGGGATTATTAACAGTCCACAGTCTGAACGTCAGACCACACACCGCTAAAAGCCACCATAACGTGGCAGGACTCAAAAGTAACGCCAAGCCACCGTAGCTCAGGTACAATGCCCGACACTCCGAGACGAGAAGGTACAGAACCCCGCCGAGAACCAAGTTTCCAAGAACTGGTTTTCCCAGTGATCTGAAGGACTCTGTCATATAAAGGTTCTTCAGCCAACGTAACTCTGCGGCGTATGACAAGTACGCGACCACAGGTAGGTAGGTGAAGAGGATCTGGAAAAAAAGTTACTATATTCTTAAGAAACACTGTGACTCACGCAGTGCGTTACAGTTGGTTAAACGTCGCTCTTGGCTTTGCTGGGTCCGTTGCGCCGAAGCTTTTAGCTTAAATTTCCAATCGACCCATTGCGGAAGAATACCATTAAACAAGCGTGTGCGCCACAGAAGGGGCTCGTCTTACGTGACGGGCAAGCGAAAAGGCCAACACAAACCACATCATGCTCTGTGGCGCGCTTGCGATCCTTCTGGAACACACCTTGCCTTTATCGAATCAGAATATGTCGCCACCACGAAACTTAGTCACTGCCAACAAAAACTCGCAGTCAGATTGGCAAGTCTGCCATAATCATTATTTCAGAAAATGAACCGAGGAAAAATAAAACCAACCATTTAAACGGAAAAAGCCTGGCAAGTTTGTAAGAATAACCGGTTCAGCCACTTGTTTTTAACGAAACACAACAATGAAACGCTTGCAGTGCTTAAGTAACAGTTGTGAGGTAACAACTCTAGAGCAATAATTTTGCCGTAAACATTCATCGAAGCTGCGTAAAAGTTTTCCATCGACGCGATACTCACTGAACCTGTGAGCTGCAAACTACTGTTTAAGTCCTAGTAACCTAAAACAGATTTTCAGGAGGCATTTAAGTATAGACCCCTGTAACTAAGGTTATCATCTCATTCGCCACGCTCTGGATCCGCATAGAGGTCACTGGCCAAACCGACAGTGAAACCAAACCGATTATAGCAATCACTGAAAAGGAAACGCAGATTTTCAACAGTCCACAATATTTACTAAGTGCTGAATGAACAGTATTCTGTATTCACTTGGAGAAAGAGTACATGTTGTATGAGGAGTAAGAGTTGGTCTAAATAACTCATGGAACAGATTCTGCAATGATTTGCGAAAAATGGGGCAGCTTATTGATTTAACTGCCCGTTGATTTAATTTTCTACGCGGATAATGGTGTAAATTTCACACTTAGCAAAAAGGCTTTGTCAACACCTCACTATATAACTTAAATCTCACCATCCACATCGCGTGGACATAAATCATATTATCTTTGATCAGATGTCCATCGACAAGAAGACCGTAGGTGAAACAGACACCAATGTGGTCTGTCACGATCTCTCCAACAAAAAGCGGCCCTGAAGAGAAGAGCATGATCGTCAGGATGTGAACAGCATTACGTAGTATATTCCTAACTTTCAAAACGAGGACTTTTCTACGAAATTCAAGCCCGAAGCGAAAGCATGCAAAACAAGCAAATATCCTCTTAAACGATAGGATTGGCAAATATTTCAATCACAAGTCTACGATTTACTTCAAATAAGAACAAGCATACGTACCTAACAGCAAATTCAACAGGAACGCAAGTATTACATAGAAAGTGACATTGTCCGATGACAACAATTGCAGTCTAAACAACCACAGTTGTAGAAAGTTCTTCCTGTGGGGTATACTAACGCCAACGTACTTCATGAATAATAAGGTAGCAACTGCAATTGCAGCGAAGATTGAAAAAGAGAATTTTACCTGCGTGGAAAAAATTCAATTGTTGCTGGCACAAGTAACCCCGCTACTCATGAGAGCGGTTTTGATTCAATTAGCGACGATTTTGCGTCAGGTGTTAACCTGATTATTGTAATCTTGTCGTGTCACGACGAGCTAATATCAGCAAAATACAACAAGAAAGCATAAATTACACATAGATGACGCATGGTGTAACAAGCGTGCGGTCAAAATCTACCACAAGATTTGAGGAACTCATCTACGGTGCAAAAGACAGTCACCGAGATTTGTATTGGCGCATAAGACAGACCACATAGGATTAAACGCAGAAACTTAACGTTACTTATACAATCAAAGTATTCAGCTAATTTGTTATCGGCTAAACTATCACAGACCTTGTGAGAAAGTATCGCGTGTGCGGCATCATGAAAGTTGCAGTAAAAGAAAAGGTGAAGCTCAGTTTCGTTACCACCGCAGACGCAGACACGATACGATTTTTTCTTGTTCAATGGACTGTGGACGAAGCGAAGCATACAACGTACGATGTCAACATGTTGGAAGGTACATGTTTCCCAACATGGTATTGGGATTTTTGAACGATTCATGAAGATAGCGTGGCTAGGAGAAGATTTAATTTCAAGTGGGAGAGAATTCCACAAGCTGGAGGCCTTACGAAAAAAAAGTTAAAGGCCAGAGATTTTCTTAGAAAGTGGAATCTGAACGTCTAGATTCTAGACTCTAGAATCTAGGTTGTGGCGCAAAGCCTAAGGAATAAATTCTCGTAATGATCTGAAGAAGCTCACAGGTAAAGGGCAGGGTGCCATATCAAAAATAAATTTAGAAAAGTAGCGAAGCACAGTTATTTTCTCTGCGATGGTATAAGGTTTAGATCAAGTAGTATATCTGTAGCGGATGTAGTTGTTAGGCAGCCTGGCCCTAATATACCTTCTGCGGCGGAGAGTTGCGCTTTTTCTAGTATATGTTTGTGGCCATCGGAGCAGATGTCATAAATATTGCTCCCGTAAAGAAAAATCGGCAATATCTTTGTTTTGTAGATAATAAGGAGAGTGGGGCGAGGCAAGGAATTACAGAATGAGCGAAGGCGAAAAATTTTGACCGCAATTTTTTTTCTTTTTAGCTGTTGCATTTTATTTATATTCCTGATGACGGCTTACGACTAAGTTGAAACGATTAACTTTGGTCACCACTTTCTGATAAAGGTGGAGAATGTGAGCATGCCAAGAGAGACTGTGATGAAAGAGTAAACACAAATGTTTACGTGTATCGGTTTCAGAAAGGTGAGTCTTATTGAAACATGTGTGGACATTCCTTTGATTAGATATTGTCATAACGGCGGTTTTTGGAGGATTGAAGTTGCGATTTCACAACTTTGACCAGTTGTATAAAGTGAAAACGTCTTGAACTGTACCTTGTGGTGCCAACACCAGTGCCATGACAGAGGAACAGTGCATGGTAGCGATACCACCTCAGCAGTTGCAAACATTGAATATTACCAGTGAAAAAAATTTTGACCACTGCTTGTGTTTGTCAACCTGAAGCCAAAAATCCGGTAAAACAAACGAAGCAGTGTTGCCACACGCCATCTGCAACTCTTTGCCACGCCAGAGCGTCTTCATCAATGCTTCGTCTGAGGTGTGCAACTGCGCAGTACCACCAGACCATTTGTGCAGTAAACTCAATCGCGCGTTCCTGCAAGATCCAAATTTAATATCGCATACATAACGCATAACACTTTTATCGCTTAATCCTTCACTACTTGTGTGTGTACATGGTTGCGCCATTGCATGCTCACTAAAACACACATTTGCTCAGTGTGAAATATTCTTGAAGGGAACACTGATCTTCATACTCACCAGCGAGCAAAAATCAGTCAGCAGAATCAGCGTTGCAGCCAGGTCAAAGTCCACCGACCACTGCTCGTCCAAACTGAAATCTGATGAAACGATTTTCACGTTCCCTGCAGCATCTTCGACTTTTACTCGCAGTTGATGCGTACCTGAGCTGTACAATGTTGGGTCCCATCTGCAATTACAATCACGTCATACACGCATAAAAACGCTGATTTACGGCATGCAGGTAAGCCGGGGCATCATTATTTGCGAAAAGTTCATGGGGTTATGGTTTTCTTTCCACAACATTGAGCGTCGATCAGTAGTAGCTTGCTATAAACGTATTTAACAAACAAAAAAGAACATTAAAAAACGAGGCGATTTGTGGCGAAATTTTCTATCACTGGAACACCGGAATGAACTTAACAGCAATTTTAATATTATTTCAAAAAATGACCTAACTGGCGAATCAAATAGTTTTTGTCATTCGCATGGCCTAAAATCGCGATAATCNACAGCAGTGGTCTTCAACCATTTTCGTACAATCGCCCCCTACGGGAACTTTGTTCGAAAATCGCCCCCTTCCTATAATTCTTGCGTTGTCTGAAAACATTATTTTGTTCTGAAAATAATTTCAGTGGTAATGAAATATAAACGGGCAACCAAGTTGGCACAAAATAAAACGAAGAAAAAAACAAATACTCTTTTTTCTAATTTTCAACATAAGACTCATTAAAACACCTGCACATTCATAATCTTCGTGAGAATCGCAATGCTTGACTCCCAGCCAGCAACGATCTCAGTGATCTTGGATAGTTGGTGTAGCGAAGCGTTACACAGAACGATGTTACTTTGATTGTTGCGTGACCAGTCCGATATGTTTTATAACCTTTGTTATGAACTATGGAGTCGAAAGTGCATCAAAAACTTTGATTCCAATGTAACAAATATTGTTCTTTTTGGAATCAATTTAAAATTGTAGTGTTTCAACCTGCAGAAATCGCCCCCTGGAAACTGAAATCGCCCTCCAAATTTCGTAAATCGCAAAATCGCTCCCCCCTTGAGGGGGCGATTTCGCCCACGTTGAAGACCACTGATCTACAGGATTATAAGATCACCAAAAAAACACAGAGCGAGTGATTTGTTAATGAGCACAACCGCTTACTAACTCACACGCAGCAGGCAATTCAACATCACACCACTGCGCTGCGATAAGTTTTGTTGGCGAATAATCGTAAAGTTTTCCCAATAACGCATGGTGTTTACGTAAGAACGTCAGCATAATTTCCCCGCTGTCATTAACGTGAGCGATTTGTGGTACACTGAAACTTCTTCAGGCTTTTATCCTCTGCGGGAATATACTCAGTGGCGTAACTGACAGGGGGCGCGCTTCCCCCCTGTCAAGCTAAATGTAAAAACTGGGCTTACTATAGCTGACATTTTGATAATTAGTATTCTTTTGGTTTTCAGTAGATTGTTGTTTTTTTTGCGTTTTTCGGGGTGTTTTTGTGTTGGCTAGTAGTCCCTCTTCGATGGCCAGTGGGCCCCCCTCAACTTGTTTTCCCCCCTGGCTCAAACCTCTTGTTACGCCACTGAATACACTATAGCAAAGTTATCATTCTATCAATGAAAACGTTACTTGATTCGTCAAGATATGACAAGAACACTGTTCCAAAAAGAAAAATAATTGCCCTAACATCTGTTTCAAAATAATTAAAATCGCGTCACCTGTGGTAACTTGTTTTAAGCAGTGAATTATGCAATCCGCTGAGATATTCAATCGCACTATACGTATTATGATCAACAAGTAAATCTGGTAGCACAACTTTTTCATAGCATAACTCATATAGACAGTATGCAATCCAAGCTTACTCAGTGCTACACGAAGTTGAGCAATCAAACGCACCTTAACCGCAAAGACGTGATTCGACCCGATAATTCTGCGACACAACTGCAGTTTATCACGTCGATAAAATCACTATGCTCTCGCATATATCTAACTGGAATACATCTTAGGATTTCACGTATAAAACAAGAGCCTCTCCATAATTCATCATACTATTAGTTCTTGAAAACATAGAAAAGAATCCAATTTGATGTTCACATAGCGTTTACTATAAAGGATTGCAAACTTTTTACCAGACAGCGTTTAATCACACCGCAAAAGTTTTGCAAACGTAAGCTTAACCTGCATGCCCACAGAGGCCCGTCAATGTGCGCGACGCTTTCCTTGACCTCCGCACCATCAATAAACACAGTTGCTTTCCTGATGTCTGCAGGACTGAATGCCAGGAATCTGTCACAAATGAATGCACGTGCGTACGGTAAACTGCATTTTAAATTGATACACCGCGATACATACACTTATCCAATCAACGAAGAGCGTGAGAAATACTTCATTAAGTTAATTCTTGGTCATAGCCAAGAGCCAAACAAATGATGCAACTTAGGTTTTTTTCGGTCGCAGACCGAATTTATCTTAAATGACCGAAAAAACTGAAGTCCGTTCGGTCAGAAATATATAAACACGTGCAGGTTGTTGGCAAGATGTTATTTTCAAACAATTTAACTTCGTTATCTGTGTGCAACTTTAGCGCTGAAAAATGACTGGTGACGCAAAGACTTTTGAAAAATTTCCATGAACAATGACACCAACAGAAAATCGCAAATAATATTTTTGCTTTTTTCACAAACGCCAACCTAATTTGCAGTATCATGCGGCATCATTGTTGCTTTGCACAAGGCAACGAACTTTGGTGGTAGGCAGCGCCTTACGAAACAACCGACTAGGAAAGTATTTTAGAGGTCCACAATCCTTTACGACATTATTACGTTAACTATTCACGATTTTTTTAAAGTTTTTGTTACATAACATGATTGTCTTGAGAAAATCACGACAAAAGCATCTCATTTAATCACAAAAGCGTTTGAATATTTATACAGGCCATCAAGAAGTTCGCTCTCCAAACTCGGTACCGAGTATAAATGTGGGAAGTCCTCGCGTGACGCACCTAAAAATGCTCAGTGCAATCCTGCTGGGCGTTACTTAAAGAAAACACAATATCTCAGTAACGGAAGATATGCAAGCGCATACATCCTTTTCTACCATGAACGAGCGAAGAGGTAACAAGCTTTAAGTTTTAGATAGTGACTTGCACGGTTTTCAATGTTTGTTTAAGGTTCCGAAACAACGCGTGCGAAGTTTCTTGACTGCAGTCGAATTGTTTCTTAAGTTGAACTTAACCGACAAACAGGTAAAAATTGAGCGAAAAAGAAGAGTTCGTAAAGCAAGGTACTGTTTTCAAGCGTCACACAGACCATAGGTAGGTAACGGTTACAGACTTTTTAACAGTACCCAACCACAAGAACGACGTGAATTTCGTTGAACAGTTTTGCCAAACATGCAGGTCTGGCAATCATTATTTCATGAAGTTGTATGAGACCCCCATATCTTAAAACTTTCTGATGCAAAATCTCTGGCAACTGTTTAAACCACCACGATGCCAATTTCACGACATCCAAATACCAATGCGAGACCTTTCAAAAAGTTGGCTGCCTCAAAGGACACCACAAGGGTAAGAGAGACCACGGTTCAGCACGTATACAGGCTCATCACACACTACCGTCCTACACATTAATGTGCAAAATGGCCTGATGTAATTCTCTCACTAGCCAGGGTTGAGAAAAACCCGTTTTTTTTTCAAAAAAANCCAACNCACCTGGNTTTTTTTCAGAAGAAACAAGATTTTGTTATTTTTTNAAGGAAAATGGAAAAACCTTATTCTTAATTGTTTTTATTGTATCATGCAACATCATTATTTTCAGGATTACACAATAATAACTTGTTATACCTATTATGCCATTCAAATTTGAGGGTAAAGGAAGGTACCCCATCTTTGTTTTTGCAAATTTTTGGTCAACTCACTCCAAAGTGGTAAGGCTTGGGAAGAATGAGCACAGCAAACAAAGGCGACCTGGGCACCGCATTGGTGACCCTGATTTTTAGAGTGTTTTTTTCAACATATGATTTGGTATGGTCCACAATCAGAAAAAGTTGATAGATGCACGTAAGGCAGAAATAATCGTTAAAATATACTGATTGCGCAGAGCTGCGAAAGATAACCATCACAAAATGTTTAATCTTTTTTTTCAAATCCTTCAAATTTCATTGCTGTTCGTTTTGTTTGATTAAAAAAGATTAGAAAGTTAACTGTACAAGTGTCCTGCCTATTTTATTTTTTACTTCTTGGTAGATTTTTTCAGAGAAAAAATAAAAAGTGTTTTTTTTGGTGGGTTTTATTGTTGTTTTTTTAAGTGGGCTTTTTAAAAAAAAACCTGGGTGGGTTTTTTTCGGTCGGGTATTTTTACAACAACCCTGTCACTAGCTCACAATACCACAAACATTGCTTTGCGGGCTCAAAAATGCAGCTCGGGACCACACGCAAGATTAGAGACCCACCTGTGAAAACTTCCGTACTGTTAACATCATATCTCACTCGCGCACATGCACACCTATCGTAAAACAAATCACGGGGATACGTTTCAGAAATTAGCAATTTTCGTCCGCTAGACCAAACATACACGGTTTTGGCACTAGTGTTCCACACCTGATATGGGTTGACTTGGAGATCCTGCTTATTGGTTCATGCAGCGGCATCATTTCTCTTGCTCGTTTAGGATTTGTTACAATGACAATCGGCCATTCTCCAAAATCAGCATCGGCGTAAGACAACATATCGTGATCTACGGCTAGTATTCGGTACTTCCTGTTCCACTTCCAGTCGGCTAACTCGAGTTCGAGAAAACCTGTTTCACGTAAAGGAATGTTCAAAGACGTTCGGCAGACAATGTCATTTGCTGTCATAAAACCACAGTTTAAAGCAGTCAAACACATTCTGCTGTAGGCACAAAATTATATTTGGATGCAAAAATAATATATTTACACAACCTAAGACAGTTTGGCTTCGTATTTCCAATTCAGTATATAGTGGCTCACAATTTCAGAGGAAAACGATGCCCCTACAAATGCAAGTTAGTTTTGCAACACATAGAGCAGTGGTTCCCAAACTGGGGGTAAATTGCCCCCCACGGGTAATATGTGATTCTTCGGGGGGTAATGCGGAACCAAAACCACATTTCTATTCTATATTATGAGCAATCACTGCGAAATATTGTGGGTAATAAGACCTAATCGCTACCTCGATTTGGGTAACGTCTCGAAAAAGTTTGGGAATCACTGACATGAGCAATAGTAGGGTAGTAACCTACATTTTCCTTTTCATCGTTTTCAGTTGTCATCTAATTTTTTCCTATTGCTGCGCAGGTCACTTAATGCCCATGTCAGAAGTCAACTTCTCGGCGAGGGCGACATTCACAATGCTGGAAATAAAAACCGACACACGCAACGCACCAGTGGAGATGAGAGCGATTAAAATGATGTATTTCCTCATTCACTCAAAGACGTCCAGCCTACTACTGCACAGACATTGTATTTTTTTAATTACTTCAATGTGGTGTTCCTGAGTGGCTTTCTTTGACTAGGTCGTCGGCCGTTGCCGTTTTGTGACAACTCACACACCCTGCTTATTGACCAGCGCAGAGGCGGATCCAGAAGAGGGCGATCGCCCCCCCTAAAACCTACGAAAGTAACTTCATTCACCATGATTTTGTAGAATTCGGAAAACAGCATTCGCGATATAAAGCCATTTTGCCGTCCATTGTTTGTCATAGCAGTGTTGTGAAGTATGCTTCATCTCACTTACCAGTAGTGAACCAGTAATGAGACTTGACTACCAAATTTTATTGAAATCGCCACCTCCCCTAACCTTACTGGCTGGATCCGTCCCTGGACCAGCGAATACCGTGACACCACTAAGCAAATATCACAACTCAGCGAAGAAATTTTGAAACGAATATCCGGGACGTATTACGAGCGAAAACACGGGAAACGACACCTACATTTGAAAACAATTTATTTCCGATTCACGAACTTGCGACACAATGAAACAGTAATCCTTGCATGGGTCACACAACAGCTTCCTGAAGCGACTCTGCCTGGTATACTGCTGAGTAGCAAAAGCAGCAGTCGGGGAGGAAGCACATCTTAGAAAATTGCAAGCAAAGCCTACTGGATAACCTGAGTTGGAGGTACAGGTAAGATTTTGCTTGAGAAGCATGACTGAAGGTCGTTAATCCCCCGAGACGCCAACCTGTACGCGAACCACCAGTGGACTTGGGGTTCTTGTAACAATCGACGATTCAAGTCAGCAACCATTGGTTACGATGGGGATCGCTCATGACAGTTGCCAAATATGAGATGCAGCACCGAAGCGAGATGCCAATTTTTACAGGGCGTTTGCTAGCTAGTGTATAATTACTAGGGCTACTGGCTACCTGCGATCGCATTTGGCTTACACTGACCAGCTGACTGTCGCAGTGTTTGTAAATGGTCATACACGCCACCTGACTTAATGGTAAACAAGTATTAAGTCAGTGTTTGTTCACAAAATGTTCTTGAAAAGCACGGATGATGTTTCTCTACTGTTTCCTCTTCATTCAGAAAATGAAATACTACAGAATACAATGGAAATTAATGAAACATCGAAACACTGTTGTAAGTCAGTATCATACCTGACTCACATATTTTCGAAGAACATGTAAGCAGTAAGATTCCTTTCTGGAGTCACTTTGGCACAAAACAATTAATCCTTTCCACTGATCAAAGGAAACATGTTACAAGGATTTTGTCTGGCAGAGCGAATCTATCCAGGCACGCAAACGAGCAACATATGCACCGGCCATGACCTAACTTGCAAAGTAGGGACTCTCACGGGACTATGACCTTTCAGCTTATGATGAACGCTCACAGGGCTACGACTTTTGGGTTCAGCATTTGCATCGCGCAGTTTGGAGGAGACTCAGAACTTGTCATCAGTTACCTGACTTCACATTTCTACTTCAAATCAACTTATGCTTGCTTCAGCATTTACACTGAAACATCGAATAAACTTTGTATGGCAGAAGTAGCTGCAGAATTTAATCACAGACGTCAATTCCAACAAAATTGTGTTGCNTCGCGCACTTTTGCAACTGGTGTCAACTTCGAAACATACTTTCACACTGTTTTTTTTTCAGGTGACAAAAAATGTAACTTGGTGTNGTGAGTTGCACCAAAAATCACATTACAATAAGTGTCCGGGCAACCAAGTATATTACCTCCACTAGTGCCGTTCTGATACCCAATTCATAATACTTTCGCGCTGTATCAAGTCCCAATACATTAATGGCCATTTAGTTTGTGAGTTGCACAGTGCGTAAATATAGCAGTGACGGAATCTCAAGACCCATTTTTGTGAACCTCGGTCTCGAGTCATGCTCTATCATTATGGCTTAGTGAAGCTCCAATAATTTAATGTGTTCGTTGCTTGCTTGAAACCCAAAATGTTCATAAATGTAAAGAATATGCAGGAAGTTACAGCTCAGAAGTGCTGGAGAGCTTACCTTTACAAAATTCAACAAATATTTCGGCAAAAAAAACATAAATTTTCAGGAATCAAGTCTCATTTTATTGATAAAGTCCCGGTATCAAAGACTAAACCAGTCTTAGGTCTCGACGACATCCTTGACGTATAACACCCTATCTGTTCGGTAAGTCGTGAGTTACTTACAGCAGCGTCTTTCCACGAAAAGGAGCTTTTGTTCTCTACTGTTTCTATCTTNTGCAAAACAACTGTGACGGGCAAAGTCTCGTCAACCTTCTTTTTGGTTTTAAACGTTAACTTATGNAAGAGGTTATTACATATCAAACATTCGAATGTCCATTTTAATGTGTGCCAGTCGCATGTAACAGTAATTAACTAAGCGTGGAAAATTGATTATCTTCTCAAGAAGATAATTTCAACTTCAAATGGCTAGTCAAATTGATTTCACAGTGACCACGGAACCACGTAATATAGAAAGTTTGGGCCAGAGAAAGTATTCAATAATTTCCTGAGTCCGTGAATAGTGCATGAACGGTTAATGAACCGGCCATAAATTATTTCCAATTCCTTACGCAACGCGGTGCGCTGTTTTCTTTATAGGGTCTTTTATGAATTGTCGTTCTGTCTACAGCAATTAGCAGTTCATGTATTTCCGCTCTAAGTGCTTAAGGCAAAACTCTGCTGATCGGGACAATGAATATTTCTGATAACGTAATTCCGAGCAAAAGAGCTGCAGAAGCTCACATTGTTATGGTACGCAGTTGATTGACTATACCTCAAAATAATTGCTTGCTGCTAGAAAACAAGTTTGCAGTTGCACGTCTGCTTTAACTGCAAATAATTGTGCTGGTAAATGTTTCCCATTTTCGTTTCTACAGTGTTTCAAACACCGCTCTCAAGGATGTGGTTGCTACTTGATTGAGGATTGCTGACCTCTTTTCGCGTTTTATTACATTTTTGAAAGGAACGACGGGTTGTACATCTGACTGATTTTGTAGGGACAAAGACTNCGAATAACTGTGAAGTGTGAGCTACAAAANTTTGTGAGTGTTAGCTGACTACAGNTTGCAAAAAGGCTAGTGCCGGAAACAACAAGCATGATTCTGAGGTGTAGTAGTACTGTGAGTCTGTGAACTATGATCNCATAGGTTGGTAACACAGAATACGACCTGTACCATAAACTAAATGCAGAANATTAACGTACGGTCATTTAACAGTGGCGTTGAAAAAAAGAAACATATTTGGCATGGTGTTCTGTGGTTCGGGCTATGTATTTTAAAATTTAGTTGTGGCAAACATGCAGACAGAAACCACATAAAGGACTGGCATGTCAGCAGGCATCACGATTCAGAGAAGTTGAGTGGAGTTTTTCCGAAGGTCAGGTACCAAGTACAAGTAAAACGAAATTAACAACCCGTGAAATGCCAGAAAAACTTTGTTTTACAGTCTCTTCGCATTCATTCGCGCGATGGCCTAAATTTATTGCAGATGGTGAAAAAATATAACTAAATTTTTTCAATGGCACCACGTCTCACCACTTTGGTGCATTGCTTGCAAACGTGGAAACAATCCTCCCAAATCATGCAAATGCCCACACAGGTACACAGATCCGAAATACCCAACGATGCTTGACAAGCCAATCTTAGCTTCTGTAGAAATCGAAGTTGTAGGGTAATGACCATACCAAATGGTCATGTTGTTCTTCACATTTTTTTCACCTTCAACTTGTAGTCGATTGATCGCTTTCACAGTGAGGTGTCCTAACAACAAACAAAAAAATATTAGCGAAATACTCATAACAGAAAACATCACTGTGATCAGCCATCAAAAGACACTATGGAATCAAATGAACAACTGTGCTTAACCCACAAAAAATATCTTTCGATTTACTCGCAGTAATTGCGAATAAGATCACTTACCTGCGAAGTTAAATGGCCTTTTTGGACCTGGCACTAATGATGCATCAACTGGAACAAAAGAGTAAGTTCCAAATGGTTTTACAAGATTCCATGTTGTATTTGTTAGTTTTCCTTTGCTACCAGAAAACTTTGCATACATATTGTTAGGGTGATTTGAAGAAATAACATTGAAAGCATCTGCAAGACAAGAAAAATAATATTATCAGATACATTCTGAAAAACAAGTCACTGTAGATGGTCAGAATTTGAATTTTTTCATTTTATCCTAACTGCCAGAAAGCAGTAGATGAAAAAACGTCCAGAGGTTCATTTTCGTAGTGACTTGTAACACTTCTACATAGATATTGCCAAAACAGTCTCCAACACCACACAATTTGCATCTCCTGCTAATGATTAAATTCATACTTATTGAAAGCAAAGCTAACTGTCATGTAATTGGATCTGATCGATTGCAACAATTTATAATTTTGAGCTATTAGGTTAATTTTCGTTGTACTTGCTTTAGTACTCCCTTTGGAGTGTCACGAATAGTCAGGCACACCCATCTCCACTTCCTGTGCACTGGGGTCACATGGGTACTTTCGTAGTAAATGTTACACTGGTGGCAATTCTATGGCAGCACCTGGCATCTGACCTTTTCCTTGCATCCAACCCTTAATGCTCAACACGATGTTGGACAGACCGCAAGTACTGGTGTTAAGTTTTCAGCATGACATGACCAGGAATTGAACCCACTATACCAGCTTTAGTGGGACATGCACAACAAAATAAATAATTAATCCCCTAATGGGATAGTTAATTGATTTGTTGTTTTTAGGTTATAACTTTTGAACCAGAAATGCTAGAAAGCTGGCTCAAAGACTTGGATTCTAGCCTAGCTTCAAGTAAAAACTTGAGCGAAATACTTCCCTCTTGTGGTTGGGCCCAGGGCCAGGTAACCTGAGCAAAAACTGGCCAAAAACCTACCCCATTTATGATTTCACTCATAAAAAACCTGAAACCCAAAACCAAAAAATTTTTTTGCACTGCAGACTCGAAGACTTGCCGCATCTTTTGAGTGTTTGAACAGCTCTCTAGCACAATCGCCTGGCAAGTTACGGAGTTGCAAAGTGGCAGGAGAATAGTGCAAACACACATGCTCAATGCATGATTTCAAAGTGTGATTGTATCGTACACCAGCGCAGAAGGTGTTAAAAATTCGAAAAATATTGAGTGATCAATAATTATGAGTCTCCTGCAAAATTGACATTAGTGTGAGTGCCGCTTGGGACATTTCCACTGATATTACTTTACCAATTTAGCAGGCTTTGATGTATTATTTTGTGACGTCATAAATTTCGCATGCCTATAGAAATTTTTACCTCATTGCCTATGATATATATATAGGCAGGGTTGCGGAGTCAGAGCCGGAGTTGTAAGGAGTCACAGGTTTTTCGGTGGAGTCAGATTCCTAACAACACTGGGAGTCGGAGTCGGATTTTTTTGTCCAACTCCGACTCCGGGTGCCCAGTTGGATCATCTTTTACATTACACTCCTAAATTGTGAATTCCTGTTGAAATGGTACAATTTCTTTTGAAACTTTTAAACTTTTGTTGAATCTGAGATTTCATGCTGTGTACCACAATTTCCATTGATTTTAACAGCCAAATCTTATTCCCTTTATGTTAAGGAGTCAGAGAGTTTAGAAGGTCAGAGTCGGAAATTTTGGAATCTCGGAGTTGGGAGTCGGAAATTTTGGAAGGTCGGAGTTGGATATTTTACCTCCAACTCCACAACCCTGTGTACAGGTAGATATATTTATTAGAGTGATGTAACTATTTCTTCACAACTTTTTATTGCATGGTGCATAGCCACACCCATAAAAGCAATTAAATCATATTCAAAAACACATACACAAAAATACAAAACAACATTAGGTGCCCTATCTTGCAGTCTGTGTTGCTTTATTTTCGGAATTGTGGCATATGTATATGCATAAACGTCCTGCTGTGCCTAATGCTAAACAAGTAAAAAATTGACNCTCTTATGCATGAACATCTACCGCATCAAAAACACCCATGATATTCAACACGTTTGTTGCATTNTTTGCATACTTAGTCAGCATGTCCACACTGTGCATGTGGTTTTCCTTTAAAAAAAGTTTTGTTTTATCCTGCATTGCNCATCGCTNCTTACTTCTATGCCACAATGAATTGAATAGCTATGCTTTAACGTCAAGANTCAGGAAATACTTTATAAACTACAATTTTAACAATAATTTCTTAGTATATACCAACCATGATTCCCACGCATATCCAACCACACATACTTTTCAATAACTTTGGTATCCTTCAGAATATCATTATATTTTGCCCACTCATCAAAGTACTGTTTTGATCCAAATAGATTTTTGTGTTTGGCATCTGTCAGGTCACCAGTTACCAGTACAACTTCAGGTTTTATTATCTCCAAATTCTTTGAACAAAATTCTCTCAAATCTGGTCCACGCTTTAGATCATAGTACTTGCTAATGTGAATATCAGAAATCTGTAATAACAATGTGCAAGTCACTTGCATAAAAGCATACCAGCTTAACACTTTGAGAGCCGGCGTACGATATATTCGTACTTCGATTTCAGCCTAAAAGACAGCAGTTTTCCGTTGCCTTACCAACGCCCTAGCTCCTCTGCCGATTGTGCTAGAGAGCTGTTCAAGGGCTCAAACGGATCGGCCAGTCTAGTAGATTGCACTCGAAAAAAATTTGTTTGGTTGGGGGTGTGGATTTTTTGTGACTGATGTCATAAGTGAAGTAGTTTTGGGGTCATTTTGGCTCATGTAGCCTGGCCTAGGGCCCAACCACTAGGCCAAAGTGTTTCGCTGAAGTTTTCATTGGAAACTAGGCTCGAGTCTGAGTCTTTTGAGCCTTTGATCAACTTTCTAGCGTTTCTGGTTCAAAAGTTAGGATCTAAAATAAAT
>JGI24159J19872_10004941_pt1 | contig 17122 bp, 12 predicted proteins | sample Ectturendosymbi4_FD_19872 | JGI IMG/M metagenome (IMG submission 19872) | reverse complement strand
AAAAAAAAAACACGGCTAACTCTGTGGAACTTTATTGTCCACTACTTGCCAGTGATAAGGCAATCTCAAAAAATTAACATTAATAATTTTTGCTTCTATGTTACGCTGATGCGGATTTTTTTCGTACTGTGCGCTCACGCCGGAGCAAAATGCGCGGCAACTCACCGTCGACAGGATTCACGGCCGCAGCAGCAACGGCGCCGGAGAGAACGCCGCTTATCAGGGTGACGATGAACGGAGGATGGGTGGAGCCGTCTTTTATCGCGCGGTGGCTGAGAGCGGCGACCAGCGGGAAGTATATGATTGAGAATGGTATGTCTCTGAGGAGGAGTTACTTGTCAATGTGGTGGCACGGCTGAAGCCAATCGCTAACGACTGGCAGCAAAAGGCAAAACGAAGAGAGCACAACCAAGACTGAGTAGCGGCAAACAAGCAAGACCCCATCAGCTGCTGATGGATGATTTCTTAGCAATGAAGGATTCAAATCTCGGTGGAACATTTGGAGAAACGAATATTGATGAAGTGCTGGACTTCGGCTCATCATATTTCAGCGAAAACCCACTCCAAGAGTAACTTTACTGCGGTTCATCGAAGTCACCACACCCCACTTTTGACAAAGAAATAAACAAGCAAATATGACGCCAGCAAACAAACGAAACAAAGGAATTAAAGTCGCACGCTGACAGTGGGAATGCGGAAGGCTGGGTCCTTTTGAGAAGCAGTTCTTTCGTAAAACGGAATAGCTTGTGGTGGACAAAGGACAGTAATAGAAATGGATTAATGACGTAACTAGGGACGGACAACTCAGAATAATTTACCATTCCAGAGTTATTTTGGAATAGCTAAATCGAATGCATAATACTGAATCCTATTCTGAATTTTTTTACTTCAAGCAATGCAGCAATACAAGAAAAAAAAATCTTTAAAACAACAAAAATCCAAAAGCACACGTTTGTTGTAGTGCAATATATGAAATTTTAAACGTACGCCCGTTACGCGAGATTGCTACTTGGCAACAGTTATCCCCGCACTGGAAAAGGACTTTCCTGAAGAGGCTGACGTGGCAGGTATGCAAGGATATTTTGGAGTCAATTGCTTTAGCAACGACAGTCGTTCAGCATTGTTGCGTCACTAAGCTAGCGTGTCAGCATTAATGTGGTTGAATTTTTATCTTCACAGAGCTTGCAATTTCAGTCTTTTTCGGTTGCGCACAGCATGCTGTGCGAGCGAGTGACGAAAAACGAAGAAGCCCAATGCGGCATTACGCTCGTATTATTTCTTCGTTGTTCGTCACTCGCTCGCACTACACTATGTAGCCAAGAAAACAACGTTACCTTAGAAGTGTAGCTGATGCACCTTTGTAGAAACCAGTGATTCCGTGACGCTCATAAACGACTTTAAGCGAATTTTTCTTTGTGCCACCGGTAGCTGAAAAAAAGCAGGAGTTTGCGAAACTCTTCTGTGCGAAACTGAAAAGCTACTAGCACTTTTCCCTTGACGTGCTCCTTTGCCGACTTGGTGATCGGTGATCACGACACTGTACGGACCAGACGTAGACAATAAATGAAGCGTACGATTTCAAGGGTGCCTGCTGGTTGAGGGGTCACACTAATTGTTGCAGAACGGCGGGTCAATCTCACAACTATGTGATCCAACAGGAGGCGGGGGTGCAGGCGCACCCCCAAAAGTTTTGATTTGTCAAAATCCCTGAAAATCGGGTAAAAATCGTCTGGGCAAAAGTGGTGCCCAACGTTGTTTGACTTCATAAAATGGCACCCAACGTTTGCAGAAAAACAAATGAAGAGCTTTTTTTGAAAGGCCACACCAAAAAAAGGTTTTCATAATCTTTGTGGGAGAACACCTGTAGGCAAATATCGCACAACAACTTTTCGGGCAAGTTTGGGGAAATTCGGGCAAAAATCCTCCGCATCCCCCGAAATTGGCTTGCTCTTATACCTATGATTCATAGTTTTGAGGTTGTCAAGAAGGCTCTCACCAATTTGCACATCAATAACTTCTAAACTACCACTTATTACCGTTTGTCAACCTGTTACCACACAACTGAAGCTGATGTTAACAGAATTACCCTGATAGCCTGGACAAGAAATAGTTTACATTACATTCAATATCTTATATCCCCAGCGTAACGCACTGAACGAAGTGGTTCGGTAGTATCGAACAAGCATTTTTAGAGATTATTAAAGAGCAAAGTAGTTTCCTAAATTTGGTTTCAAACCAAGGGATCTGAAATCAGAGAAAGAGGCACAATGATTCTGCAGCTTCGTTTTGCCAAACAGTTCTTTCACGTCGCAGTACTGGCGATGGTTGACCGCATTCCTCAGTACAAAAATCCAATATGCTTCATTCACTTTCGTAAGCGAGAGTTCTTGTATCCGCAACCAAGATCAATAGATAATTCAAACTTAAATTATGATCCGGTCGCAATGTCGGATAAATTGCTTAAAATACGACTGTAGCTGAACAACCGTTGGACCTCCCCGCAGCTCAAAAATTTCTTCAAAACATAAAATATTGACAAATGAATCTTTATCCGAAATTCGTTCTGAAAGCAAAATTATTTTATTCCGATCTACTGTCGGAATTGCTCTGTTTTAAAATGATTGTCTTACGCCAAACCTTTATTAGCCGTCAATAAGTCTAAGCTCATCAATCTAGCTCATCTTGAAGCGTTAGTCACCAGGAGAACAATATAGAAAATCACCGGTTGCATTGCAGGTCGTTGTTGGGATGCAGATGCGAAAAGCGGAAGGCTTAAATCAGATCATCTACAGCAGATAACGCGCGTACGGACAATTTTCTAACCTTTATCACGTTACTTTCGGCAGAAAAAGTGCAAGCCTCTCGACATTCTTTAATGCCTCGAGCGTCACACATGGAGGGGCCACACGTCTTGGTTTGTTGCTTGATTGTCGCGGAAAATTGTATTTTGGAAGCATCAGGAAAAAAAGTTTTTCAAAAGAAAACGATGAAATGCGCCGTGAAATTTGTGCTTCCTTATCACGAAAAACGGTGACTTTTTGGCTCGTCAATTTATTTTTAGCGAACTCTTCACAGGAAATAGAAGAAATGACAAAATTCGCCGCAGCGCGAGACGAACTGAAATTGCCGTCAAATTATTTGAAAACCTCACCACTTATAAACTTCACTCGTCCTGGTTTCGAATAATTTCATGGTAACCCGCAGATCAAATATGAAACGCGTCATCCAATCAGATCACGACAACTCACCCGATATTGCTTTCACCCGTCCTGCATCCTGACCATAGATCTTCATCAGCTCCATCGGCGATGTCACGATCACCTGAGTAGCAACAAATGTTGGCTTCTGTAAGGAATGTCCTCACATGCCATTCAAACCACGCGAAAATTCATCCCAAGACAATTTCAAAAGAAACCGCACCTCTTTCTGTATTCTTTCTTTATATGCTCGAGAAAAAAGCTCTACCATTTGCTCTTTCACACCAGCCTTGTGCCCACAACAGAGATGCAGAACACAAGACTACAACAGCACAGCGTGACTACAAGCACACTTACAAGTAGTTAATCATGATTTGTCCCGTTTACGGAGAATTTTGCACATAGTTCTGTGGCGCAATTTCCTGTTGTCGACGCGTACACAAGTTTGCAGAGCTATCTATTACACACGCAGAAATAGTCGTCACCACAAGTCAGATTATTAGTGATGAATCCCTACGTTTGTGTGATACGCGCGCATAATTGTTACGGTTGTTTTCTTTAAAGTTATGACATGCGATGCCAGCGAGAGACGAGAAACGAAGAAAAATGACGAGCCCAATGCCGCATTACCCTTGCCCTTTCCCTTCGTTTTTTTATCACTCGCTCGCACTGCAATGTTATGAGCTTCTTCTTTTGAGTCAGTTGTTCTATCCACTACTTGGCCACTAGATCTCGGGGCAGGTGTCGAGCAGCCATTCGATTGTCTCATCGTCCATAATCGTCAGGCCGTGCAGTCCATGAGGAGGTCGATGGATTTGACATTGGAGGACAACATGGTCAACGATTTGTTCTTCTGCGCCACACTCACAGGCCGCAGACGAAACCATACCTCATTTGTACAAGAAGGAGCGGAAACGCCCGACACCGGGGTGGAGGCGGTTAAGCCGGACCCAGGCTCTTCTTGGGAGAGTCGCTCCGGTGGGGTGGGTGCCGATGTCGGGGATGAAAATGAGTCTTGTGGGGTTGTCCGCCCACTCCGCATTCCATTGGTGGTCCGACCAGTGTGCCTCACGTGTGTTGTCGTAGTCAGAGGAACTGATGAGTTGTTGTGCGGTGGGTACAAATGGGTGTTTTGATTTGAAGCGCCGTGCATCTGCACTCAATGGACGGGTGGGCGCAGAGTGGAGCAAGTGTCTAGGCTCCATGGCACGACGTGCTAGAGACAGTGTGGCTCCATTAAGACGAAGCTCAGCAGGTTGGATGCCTGCGAGGATGGGAAGGTTGTCCGCTGGGTTAGGACGCATGTATCCAGTCACAATTCGCACGGCGTCGTTGATAACGCGGTCGATGAGGCGGGTGAGGGCACTGCAGCACCAGACAGGAGCACAGTACTTTCCAGTTGAATGCACCAGGGCTAGGTTGGCTATTCGCAGAGTTGTTGCTCCAGCACCCCAGTAAGCCGCCTCAGGAGCGCGACGCGTGATATCAGCTTCTTGCGAAATGACTCAAGGTGTCGGTGATACGTGAGCGACCTGTCCAACGTTACTCCGAGGTATTTGGGCTCGGAGCAGAAGGGCAGGGTCTCGTTGTTGTAGTTGACTTTCAGCTCACGTTTAGCTTCCTTGCTGTTAAGGTGGAAGGCTGCCGACATCGTTTTTATAGTGCTGAGCTTTAGCTTCCAAGTCCGGAGGTATTCACCTACGGTTGCCATGTCCTTGCTCAGCACCCTTTCCACTGCCTGCCAATCTCCACCAGCATGCGTGATTGTTAGATCGTCAACATATGCATACTTTCTAGAGACGGTGGTTGGCAGGTCAGAGATGTAGATGTTGAAGAGAAGGGGCGCCAGGACAGATCCCCGATCACAGAAAACCAGCAATTGCAAGCTTTGTAAAGATAAAAATGCAACCATATATTGCTGACACTCTAGCTTAGTTGCGAAACAATGCTGAACCACTGCCGCTGCTAAAGTAATTGGCTCTGAAACATCACTCCATGCCCGCCACGTCTGCATCTTCAGGAAAAATATTTTTCCAGTGCTGCGTGACTGCTACCAAATAGCGATGTCGTTTAACGGGCGTACATTAAGAAAGCTTCATATATTGCAATGCAACGAACTTGCGCTTTGATTGTTTTGTTTGTTGTTGCCAATAATAAATTGTTTTCACGCCGGTTTTACTGCACTGCTGCCATTGAAAAAATTCGGAATAGTATTCAGCAATCTGCAAACCATTTAGCTATTCCAGAATGATAAAATATTCTGAATTGTCCTTATCTGCACATGAGACAACAAATCGAGAGCAGCCGAGTAGCCTTCGTGAGTGCAATGTGCAAAGACACGCAACGTCTACAAGTGAACTGTGACAACGGAGTTAAAGATTTAGGAATATGCTGAAAATGAGACGCTCAAAAATAAGTTGGTACCAAAATACACTTACTTTAGTTCACGGCCAATTGCAGCAGAAAGAATATCTTCAGCAGGGATTTATCACCATGCCGTCTACTAAGCATGCATTTGCAAATTGCAGCAATCGCTATACGCGTAGCCTTCGCGTGAAATGCCGCAGACGGCAGACCATATGTTTCTTTCACGTCTTTAAACACACACACACACGCAACAGAGCAGACGCACACGTGGCACTAACAAGGAACACACGGAACCGTGCTAACACGGTTACTTTGAAGGAACACAAGCATAAGTATGCGGCACTTACAAAGAGCACACGCAGTCCTCGCACAGATAGCGCAAACACGGTTGCCATGTTTACCACCACTGCAGCGCCGGATTTAGGGGGGGGCCCAAAGGGCCCGGGCCCCCCACCATGTTCACGTGTTTAGCCTAATGTACGACATATACGTGCCACTTAGTAATTTTTATTAGAGAGGAAAGTTTATTTGTGGACGCTTTTAAATTATCGGTCATCCGGACAGTAGTATTACACTTGTATATTATTTGATATTGTGACGAAACAACTACTACACTTATTGTTTTCCTGAAAGTCGGTCAGGTATCTGAACCTAGTAAATGGAAGACCAAACCACGTAGAACGCGTTAACTTCCGTCTCTACCCATTTCTAATAGATTTTGCGTCTGCCTTGCTCAGATTTTGCACAGGTCGCATGTGAGTATCATTGTTAAGTAGAGCTACCATACGTCCTCTTTTTGGAGTACATGTCCACTTTTTTCATGAGAAACGAAATAATATCCGACGACATTCAAAAATGTCAAAATATCCTCCTTTTCAGATTTCTTATTTTACATAGCTATAATCAGAGGCGTAACTAAAGGTTTGAGACAGGGTAGTAAACTTAGATGAAAGGGCCCCTTGTGGCCACTGTACGGAGTCCACTAGCCAATACTCATAAAAAAATTGAGAACTGATGGTGAATCCGGATGTAGATGGCTAAACTAAAACCCTGAATCACAGGAAAATAATCCGAAAAACACATAAAAACAACCCACTGAAAACCAAAGGAATGCTAAAACCGATATATAGGCTAAGCTAAGTGGGAGACCGGTTTTTACATTTAGCTTGACAGGGGGCAATTCGCCCTATTTGTCCCCCGTCAGTTACGCCACAGGCTATGATATATCGTAATTACATAGAGTAAGCTGTCCCTACTCAACTGCAACAAGATACGAGCTGGTGGCGTAGCTTAGTTTATGGGGGGGCCTGCAAGTTTCCAATTAATCTATTTTTTGGTTGAGTTAATTCTCGACTGGAAAGGCGGGAATACTTTCACATTAATCGTTACATAACAGTGGCAAATATTTTTTCAATATCTCAATGACTGGTACTAGAGTGTGGACTTCTGACTCCATTATAGGTACTGTACTAGCTTTGCTGGAGAACTGCGATACGATGATCAATGTATTGTACACAGCATAGTATAGCTAATGAGTAATGCTAAAAAAATAAAGAAATTCGTCAAACTATCCTTTTTCAGAAAAAGACTAAATGATTTTGAAGCTGAGTGACTTACGTGTGGTTGCATTTAAAAAGTTCGCAAGAGTGTGAAAGGACTATTGTGGATATGGATGGAGTACCAAAAACTTCTTTCTCACAGCGTAACCAAGTGACTATCACTTTATCCTAGCTTGCCAAGAATGCTTCAAACGTACCCAGCTTCACATTCATACTTCATGTCCATCGACAAGCCAACTGTTGTTCTGAAACGTTTTTTTGGTAATTCTCTGATCGAACTCTGCTTGAGACATTTGCAGTCATGTCTGGTTGCTTTCAATGAGCAAGTTCAGAATATTGAGATGTCGAAAGCATCATTTGTTGAGTTTGTATCGTGTTTCGCCACTGTGAAGGCAAGGATTTAATAGAGACAATCAGATGTACTGTACATACCAAGCCAAGTTAAATCAGCACTAAGAAAACTCATGGAGTGAGAGAAGGCAAGGATCGTGACTGTGTATTACTCATGTCAGATGTATCTGTATTGTACAAGTCTTGTGTTGTGCATCTGGCTAAATGGACCACTTTATTTGCTGAATTTAAATGCTTTGGCTAGATTTCTCCGTTCGCAAACAACTGAATAAGAAAATGTTGAACCATGTGAGTCGTATCTGCTTGAGAGAAACGTTTCTGTTGATGAAGCTAAACTGTTTGACCAATACAAAACTTGTTTGAGTTCGTACAAACAGAGCATCAACTATGCAATTTACTGTAAAATGATGGAACATGAAAGATGGGCAAAATATTTTGCAACTTGCAATACCATTGAATGCTTCAGCGAACTGATAAAGATTATACAGTTTCACTTCAGCGTTATGGCTCATTACGCTAATGTGGAACGATTTTTTCCTAGATGCAGCCACAAACCCAAAAGAAATAAAAATCTTTCTAACTGAACCAGTTTCGACTCTTATTAAAGCTAGTGTGCAATTTAAAATGTGAAATTGCCTTTAACAATATTATGAAACTTATTGCATGAAAGATGTTTGAAAGAAATTTAGGGAAACTGCATAATATTCATGGGCTAAATAGGACAATTAAATAGGGATTTTGTTTTGTGTGTTTTGACTAAAACATCGTCCACGCTTGACGTCTTACTTCAATGCTTAAAACTTATCAATAGGCCTAATTGTTATTTGACTTAAGTGGAGATAATACACTAAAGTGACAGTCGTAAGCTGTCCTCCCTTGCGATGAATTGTCCACCCTTTTTGCGATGAAAATGTGGCAGCTTTATTGAGCTTATTAATAAATAAACATGGACAGAGAAGGGGGATAGTCATTTAACAAATGAAGAACTTATCCAAGTGGTTCTAAAAGACGTAAAAAATAAAAGAGGCAAAATGAGTGAGGAAGAAATTGCAGCCAAGTGAAGAAACATTTAAATGACTATTTTACAGTGGCAGTGAAGCCAACGGCGATATTTCTGCGGAACCTGTAAGCGGACAGAAAATCGAAGAACGTGTTGTGATAGACTTGGATCCACGTAACTATGAAAATAGACCTGGTTCAACCAGCAGTGCAGTAGCAGAAGAACGTCAAGATGAATAAGCGAAAAACACGATAGATGAGATGATGGCTGACGCTGTTACTGGAGGCAACGATATTGATCTATGGGCCCTCTGGCCAGCCAATTTACCGGAAAAAATGCGGGAATATTAGCTGAAATATGAAACAGATTCTTTTTGACATTGTGATGAAAAGTCATTTTTTAAACATGATGTTCCACAACACAGAAAAGACAGAAACTTGTCACGGAAATGTACCACAAGTCTTATTCGTCGCCAGGATCACAATGGCGAAGTAGCTGACAGAAGCTGGCTTTGATTTTCTCCTTCACAAACTTGTGTTAAATATTTCACTTGTAGACTGATGTGCGCGGATACGACTAAATGTGTGCATTTACTTATTAGAAAAGGTATCTTCGACAGGAAGCACGTTCTTGAGCGCCTGAGGAGCCACGAGCATTCAATGGAACATATAGATGCCACGATTACATTTAGTCCCACATGGAATTAATCACAATGAAGAATTGATACAGAACTAGCCAGTCAGGTCAATCGATGCGAAAAATATCGGAAATAGCCTCTGCCTGCAACGTTTGGTTTCTGTCGCAAAATGTATTGCTGAGCGAGAGCGTTTAGAGACGATGTGAAAGCGTTGGATCGCCCAGAAACTTTTTCCAAAAAATTTTCAAAACTTTTTTCAAGCAAATACAAAGGGAGATCCGATGGTTCTAGTGACTGGTGTTGCAACAGTTTCACAAATCGCTAATCTTTGTCAAATACCATGTTGCATCATAAAGTTTTGCTACAGTTGAGTTAACAAATGTGACGTCACAAGATTACGCCACAAATATTAATGATATTGGAAATACTAGTGACTTCATTCGATAATCCCCTACCTGAAGATTCTAGGGGCCTCCCACCACGCCTGGGCCCCAGGCTCCCCACCATCTAAATCCGGCGCTACACCATTGCATAGTGCTAACTTCCAAGTAGACCGATTCATGAAATGTATGGAGTATTGGAGGCTACGAACGACCGGGGGCCATTTGGGCTGCAGACAGCCCCAGGGCGAAAGCTACGTATACTGTAAAGGGAACAGTTCGTTAATAGAAGTCCATTTCTCTGAGTGTAAGGATTTTTTATGCGCAATGAATTCATGCGATTAATGGAAGGAAAATGCAATTAAGTTAATTTTAAGTCCTCACAAGAAATGGGTTAACTTATGGCACATAAAATTTTGCAGTTTTCTCTTATACTGTAAATATTCGCGATAGCTAAAGATGGCAACGCGTCACGACAGTGATGGACCAGTGCAGTGCGGCAAAGGGTGTCACAAAATTTAAGCGGGCTGAGAACGAGGCGTGCAATCGTTCCTTCGGGAAATGTATTTTCATTCCATGTGGCGACTCACGCATGGGAACGGAATTTCGTTTCCTGCTCGGTAGATACACGATTCGCAACGACCGCAAAGCGATTAAAACTAAAGGCATCCCACTGCATTATACTAGTGATTCTCAATAGGGTCCACCTGGAATTTCTACGTTTCTGTAATGAGCAGGACCTCGTAGTAGTGCATCACAAGTTCACGATAACAACGGCTACAAATGTGAAGACTTTTTTAGCCAAAATTTTAGAGTTTCGAGATTTTGTGGGATATAAACTCTAAGGATCCCTGCGTTTTGGAATTAGGTCCTTTTCGGGCAGCTGAATACGAAGCAACTCTTACAGTCATTTCTAACATTCGAACTTCAAGTGCATGGATCTTGCATATAGTCGACAGAAACAACAATCTTAACATTTGCGCAACTTCCAAGCAAAATTAAAATATAAGTGAAGCGCTCATCGCATGCGCTGCAAAATCATCCGTAATAAACGACCAGGCATTTCGTTTAATCAGATGAAGATTTAATTCCTCTCACAATCCCAAACTTGCTTAAAAAGTGCTGCGGGAATCGCGACGGCAGTAGAAGTAGCTGACAACAATGCCAAGTCAGAAAATAGTCGAAAACTAAAGCAACCTCTTGTGTTTCAACAGCTCGGTTGCGACAGCATGAAGCTATTATTTATGACAAAAGAGTTTCCGCTCGAAATTGTCAGATATAAATTATGCGTCCGTTCGGTCTTCCTGTGAGTGTACGTCGAAAGGCGACATATATTTTCTTTCCAAAACTTCTCTCCGACATCACTTTATGGCATTAACATTTTGACCTACGGCCAAAGGAATAAAGTGAGCCCACGGGAGCCATACAACAACAATTTTATTTTTGGCCACGCCAGTAAACTTCGCAACACAGACACAGTAAGGTTAGGAGGCGACGATAAGACACTCTGGTCATCCTGTCTGCCACCATCCAATCGCTTGTTGTCAAACACCCTAAACGAACACGCTCACTATCGCCTTGCGCAAACCAGCAGAAACGAAACCAAAGAACAGAACATAGCTTTAACCTTACTCAATCACGCTTGTAGAATCCAAAATATGAGCAACACTAACCAGAGCATAATGGGAACGTTGAAATATTGGATACGATACTCGTGCAGATAAAGTTCAAGCAAACGTTGCTGGATAACATCACTTTACTGTACATCCATAGCTTGCAGGCATCATGTGTTTATATAGTTGTTAATTAAATGATTGGCGTATTTTTTCTTACACAGAAGCAAGATTTTGATTTCATATCTGGAGGAATTTCTTGCCACAGACGCTGTAAGATAATTTGTCTCTGCTTTGTGGCAATCGCAACGCTTTTCCTGGCATACGGTATTTCCAAAACGTAGGCCAGTGATAAACACCAGTGCACAAGAAGTTTCCACTGAAAGGGCATACGCCAGGCAGACATACTGTGTTCAACGTAACTCTTCCTCTCGGACGCTATCAATCAAGCACCGCCAGACGAAATTTGACATTGAGCCGAAAGGAACTGGCCCAAACCGAATGGAATAGCACACACTCACGTAAACGAGTAGTGTTGCTCATCTTTAGGGTACTTTGGATGCTGGAACTAACGATTCACAGGAGATACTTTTATTTCAAAACAGTTAAAAACAACAGCTCGCCAAGCCTGAAGCAGCCTGAGATAGTTCTTTGACAACTTTCTAGGAGAGTTGCGCGTGGTCTTATAAATTTTAATGAAAGGGGTAAATCTTTGCACTTTTGGCGCAAGGAAGGCGTTTTGTCTAGAATGTTTTGTCCTTCGAGTCGCATTCACTCACCGCATTTCAATGGTAGTAGTGTAGCTGGGGGAGACGCAGAGTAAACAGTTATTCCAAATCTTTTGAAGGGAACAACGTTTCCCCGTATATTACCAACATGTTGATGGTGATGTATTTTTTAGTGAAACTGCCAGCTGTTTTCAATACAGCAAGCGGGCTTTTTTCATCTACAGTGCGTTCCCCACTTAGTTTTATCACTATAACGCTGCTAAACGGTGCCTCTGCATGGATAAAACGTTGCACCAATGCAATATACACGCATTTCCTTGAAACCTTATCGATTCAGTTGAATCACCTGTTTTTCGAACATTAAACCACGGGTCGTCAGACAGAATCCAAGCCAATTATGGGTCATCCAGGAGTTCCGTAGGCGTCAATTATAGCCAAGAGTCGAATATGGGGTTGGTGTGCGAATCATATAAAATCTGATTTCACATAGTGAATGTTTACAGCAGTGCTTTTCAATCTTTTTGTTGCAGCGGAACCTTCCGCAAATGTTTCCATTGCTCATGGAACCCTATGCATTGATCCAAGTGTCTTTATTGCCACCACCGCACAGAACTGGTCGCAAATCTCATTCCAGGCAATTTCGGTCTGTTTCGGCGGAACCCTGGCAGCCACTCGCGGAACCCCGGTTGAAAAACAGTGGTTTACGGTATAAATCTCATTAAACCAAACGCTCAAGGAACGTTCCGCCTAACAGCAAAAAGTCAAATTAAAGCATTTTGGTTAGGTTTGACATTTTGCACAATTTCAGCTGCCAGCAGAAACATGGTGATTTTCAACATCAGCACGAGTAGAACATTGAGATAATTCGAACGGGGGTGAAGCATTTGGGGAAAAGGGGGTACTGATCACAAAACGCTTGAAGCTCCAATGAAAAAATACTGCAAAAAAATAAAAAACGGTGGATTTGCCAGAGACTGAGAACATGGCATATGACTCTATTAACACATCAAAACATTGTTAAAGAACTAAACCAGTAACATTAATCCAAAAACGAAATATGCAGTTCGGTGATGTAATGTGAAATCCTCAAGACAACTCATTTCTTTACTCACTTGACAAAATCCTGCACCAGCACCAGCAATCACTTGGTTTTTTAAAGTTATGTTCTTGCCATCTTTGCTCAAATGTCGTCTCAGCAAGTCGTTCACAGTAAGCTTGATCGACTTTTCAGGAACGATCAGGACAAGGTTAGGCATAGCACCTTAAACAATGAATTTCAGCAAGTACTGTGCTAGGCGTGAAAATAAATTAAGCACGCACTGAACTGTGATCAAATTAACTCAGCACATGGTTTCTGAAGCAAAGTAAGCCTTTGTTGTTGTGCCCCAGTGCACCTTTCAGAAAAATGAAACTTCCTGTTTAACTGCTACTTGCTGAAATGTCCAAAATAAAATGTTTTCATTGCATATTAAGTCAGCTAAAGCATGACTGAAATTACATGTGAAAAGCGATACAGATACACTTACCTCTATATAAAGCAAAAAAACCTTCGCGTTTGAAAACTTGCTTTATGCAATCAAACCTGTAAAAACAAAACACAATGCTAATTCATTGTTAAGTTTGTGCAAATTGAATATCACTTTTTAACCCAGAAAAAATTTTAACAGCACCTGGTGAATTTAATTTTTGATCATAATCAACTAAAACAGTGTAAAAAATAAGACCTTAAAAAGTATCCGCCTAGTGAAAGACATGCAAATAAAGAACCAGAATATCAATACTGCATGAAAAATTGCCGAACTCTACTAAAAATGATGAATTTGAGTAAGGACAATCTAAACAGTAATTTCTTTGTGATATGCAACTAGAGTATAAAGCAAAAGATTTCTGCTCTAGACTTTTATCCAGAACATAAAAAATAGTCTTGGGGATCGTAGTTCAAAATACATAAAATGAAAGTAAATTTGCAGTAGTATTTAATACTGTTATGCAATATCTTACGAAAAATGAGCAATTCAAATCTACTCCATGTACAGTCAGGCAAGGTGTTTTTCATTGAAAATTGGCTATGTGATCACTAAACTGCACAAAATAAACCGCAAAAAAGCTGTGAAATTAGCAAATGCACTTCACCACAACTGTGCTTTAGTAGGGGAAAACTGCACCAAGTTGCAACAAAAACCAGACACAAGATTAAACTAAGCTACAATATGCTAACAAAACAGGGTTATTGTGACAAGAACAAAAACAGAATGCATTTGCCATAAACCAACTTTTATAGGTTTCATATAAACATTAAATAAAAATAGTGATTACATTTCAAAGTCACTCAACGTTTGATTATTATTTTTAACCTTTAAGTCTGGCATCTTTATTTCAAACATTGAAGGTATTTTAAACAACCTTATATTTTTCAATATCACTGGCTACAGAAATAATGCTGTTAGGCTTGATGTAGCCAGAGAGGCCACATGTGAAAATCAGTGCTGTATCACCAAATTGTTTTTACTCAAATTTTTTGGAGTAAACCATGATGTAGAAGCAAAATGTTCTATGCAATGGAAAAAATATGTTGCTCATGTGGAGCAATAACACCACAAAAACATTGAACTAAAATATATTTCCAAGCCAACATTTTCAACAGAAAAATTGACCGGGAAAAGCTTTTCACAACTGAATAAACTTTATTGCATGCAGGCAGTTCGACAAAATTTACAGGATCAATTTTTACGTTTTGCTCATTGTAAAGTATTTATTCCTTCACACATGTTGGACAAATATAAGCAATAGCATAATAGTAGAAATTCATTCAAAAAATGATTGTTACATTAGTCATAAATATAGAACTCGATCACCAGCACAAACCGAATTATTGTATAACCCTGCAGTGGGTTCACACCAGTCAGTCTTCAAGAGAACTCTGTAAAAGCAAACTTGTGAGTGTCGTTCTAGTCCTATGAGAAACACTGTTTAACTCTGAAAGGGATCAGTTTAAAGCACACCACCCATACCATTTAAACACTTCAAAAGAGATTCATTCATTTTGACTGGGTGGTTGCTTACTTTTCAAACAAAACTTGCATCAAGCATACATCAAACTTGACTCAGATTAAAGAAATCAGGTGTTAACGAACACATAAGTTTGCCCAGAACAATCTGTTTTCTAAATAAAACTCAACTTAAGTCAACCCAGATGTTTTATCCAAAAGTTCCATTTACTACAAATGAACCATCAGCTCATGCAGAAATGTTTGCACCACATGCCCCTACATTTAAAGACTTCAGTGGGTTCAAAACCAAAATAAGCAATAATGTGAGAAATAAACCCTGTAAACATTTGTTTGCAGCTTCACTAAATTAAAAATGTCATTATGTTTTTCAGGTTGTTAAATATTTTCATCTACTTCTACCTACAGCATCTTGCTGAGAATAACAAGACTGCTACTTACATTCATACAGCAAAGTGCATTGTAGGGTGTTAAAAGTAGAGCAAGCATGCTGATGAACATTTGAAACAGCTTTTTCAACACAACTTTTCGCAAGAATTTGAGAATACAAAAAATAAGAAGTGTAGTCGACTCAATGTTCATTAGCAAAGTATTGAAGCAAAAAGTTGCTGCTGTTGCAGCCAGTGGCCCAACTATATGGACATGTACATATGGACTGGAACCAATGCTTTGTAATAGACTGCTCATTGAGCCATCCGGCTGGGCACAAACCGTTCACATGTTCACACAGTGTTGTACGTAACACGTGACTCAATATTCACACCGTTCATTGAATGCATTTTTCTGCTCGCCTTTCTGTGGATGTATTTATGACCTCGCGGAATCTTACTTGAGCTTTCTTCGTCAGTAGTGCCGTGAGCGAGTTTGTCGTCTGACTGATCCATTGACTGTTTCCTGTGAGATGTTTGCTTCTGTATCGTGGTAAAGGACAAGTCACTGTTTGTGTTAATAGTTGATAGATGTTGCCGTTTTGCGTCATTAAAACCAGCGCAGAAGTCGAGGCAATAAATTGTACAGTGTCACCTCTCAAATCCCCTGTCTATTTCGTGTCTCAAACAGCCGTGAGCCTGAGTAACACCTTCATCATCGCATAGGATAGTGTGAATCAGATTCACAGTTCGTGCTTGTGTGTTGCAGTGAGAGACATGTCAACAAAATGGTGTTGTGACCAGGATGTGAAGGTCGTGCGGAGTTCAGCCTTCACACAAAGAACATGCGATCGGTGTGGTTTGTTGTAAAAAGGAGGGGATGTTGTTGCAACCTCTCTGGTAGTGTTGCGTTGATTGTTTGATTCACCACGAACGGAATGTGCGTGAAGAATAACACCATCATATGTCTAGCGCGAGCAAGCAATAGTAAGAGAGATTGCGAGCATGATCTCTGTTGTTGCTTGCTGCCATGGTGCGAATCTTTGCGCACATGCCGCTCGGGATTTCTGACCACATCACTGCTCACTTCAACATGCAAACCTAATAACTTTCAGCCCCTGCATTAATTATTATCATTAATTTTAAAGGATACCATCTGAAGCAGTAATGTGAATGTTCTGTATTTGTGGAAACACTGAAAAGGCACAATGAAATTAGTTGCATCAACACTAAAAAAGCCTTCAAAGAACTATGCATGTTTTATTTTTGAGACATTTTGGATTATTCTTAATCCATCTTCAGTTAAAAAATAAAGCAACACTTGGCAATGCTAGCAATTCAAAAGACTCTGTGACGCAGGAAATAACAGTGTGACGCAAAAGACATCAAAAGCAAAACCAACACTGCCAACCCTGTCAAAATCACTAAAAGTAAAAGCAGGACCAACAGCTGTGGAGAAATTGCTAAAACAAAATGTATGCAAGGTTGGAATCCACGAAAATAAGCCAAGACCAGCAGCAAGAGGCCGTTCACAGAACAGAACACTGCAAGCGAAGGATGCATGCACCCACACAATTTTATGCTCCGAAATTAGTTGCAATGAAGGCATCCACAATATGCCATGTGTTTTAACACTTTGGCGTCCGGCCGCTTTTAGGGATTTTCGCAAAAAAAAACACCGAAACGCACGTGGCTTTGCGTGGAATTTCTCCAGTCCGGTAAGAGCTACAGACCTGGTTAAATGCTCAAAAGATACGGCAAGCCTTGTAGCTTGCACTTGAAAAAAAATTATTTGGTTGGCGGTGCAGATATCTTGTGAGTGATGTCATAAGTCAGTGGTGCTCAAACGTTTTGGCTCGTGGGCCACATTTGTCTTTCAGAAACCCTTCGCAGTCCACAAGAATTAATAATCTC
>JGI24159J19872_10004940_pt1 | contig 17124 bp, 8 predicted proteins | sample Ectturendosymbi4_FD_19872 | JGI IMG/M metagenome (IMG submission 19872) | reverse complement strand
AACATATACGTGTGCTAGTCCACCAAATAACTTACAAATATAAGTGATATAACTAATGGAAAGAGATAATGTCAATTTGAAAAGAGTACAACACTTACAATGATGGTAACTTCACTAAAATGTGGAAATTCCTCCCCTGAACTCATGAAATTCCTCCCAAGGGAGGAATTCCTCCCCGGTTGGGAACCACTGATCTAACGGTTTTAGCCCAGGGCCAGGTGAAGTGGGCATGGTGGTCTAGAAGTCCTCCACTTATGACGTCACTCACAAAAAATCAGCATCACCCAACCAAAAAATTTTTTTTCAAGTGCAAGCTACAAGTCTTGCCGCGTCTTTTCTGCTTTTGACTGGGTCGGTAGCNCTGACCGGACCNGAGAAATTCCCGTGCAAAGCCACGTGCATTTCGGTGTTTTTTTCTCAAATCTCTGATTTCGGCCATACGCCAAAGTGTCAACACTTTGGCATCCGGCCAGTTTCAGGGATTTTCACGAAAATACAAACGGATCGCACATGACTATGCATGCGTAATTTGGGCGCTGAAAGTGGTAGAGAGCTGTTCAAAGACTCAAAAAATGCGGCAAGTCTTCTAGTCTGCACTGGAAAAAAATGAAAAAAAATGGAACATTATATGTTTTGTGGTAACAATGAGAACAATCGTTTTTCTAGAATCCAATATGATTTCATTCAAATCATTGTTTTTTCCATTAATGTTTCCTTAACTTGAAAAACTTTGTTATGACATTTTGCTGACATCCCCAAGTGCCTGCCACCTCCACTGACACCTAGTTTAAACACTGGAAATTTATTGCTATGATTAAAAATTTCAACATAGTATCAGTTGAGGTGTGTGTGTTGGATGCTGACCCATCTGTTTAGACATAAGACAATGTGTAGTCAAAGAATGTGGCTAACATAGTAGGGTAAGTTAAATAAAAGAAAAGTGCTAGGTCTTTTTTAATTACCATATTTTTCTTTGGTTTAGACTTGTCAGCACAAACGCAATTCTTATATCTTGACAGCTGTAGCTCAACAGCATAAAAGTTATGTTGTCAGAATCAATTTGTTTTCAAACATCAACTGAGGTTTCAACAAAGAGGTATATCATAATTGCCTCATAGACCCTCTGGTTGCACCTGTGGGTACTTTGACATGGTGTTAAGGTCTCAAGCTCACAGTTAAGTTAATTTAGAATTTATATGGAAGTTGATTTTGAGAATTGCCATTGCTTTTATAAATTACATGAACAGAACATGGCAAAACAAATGCATGTTCTATCTAAGCTAGGATTATCAGCAACTTTGATCTGGATTTAGAAAAATGTTTGATTGGTTTTGCTTTGATAAAAAAGCAGCTTGAGTATGCGTTGCCCACATGTAGTATATACACATAATATGTATATATGTTTAGCTTGTGAAAGCCACCAGTAATTAAACTGTTCTACTAAATCGACAATATGTTACTTGCAGCTTCACCTTTAGCAGATTACAGTGCACTAATTTTCATCTTTATCTGATCCACAGATAAAAATGGCTGCTGGACCATACAACTACTCTTATATTTTCAAGTATATTATTATTGGTAAGTGCACATCTGTTTAAATTACATGTCTACCTTTTGGGTAAGAAGCAAATGCTGAATGTTTAGAAAAGAGTGTCAAGTTTTGCTGCTTGAGGAGTTCAGTTCATTTTCATTTAAACTTGCTTATTATGCTATTTTTATTCATTGATATTTTAAATGATGGAGGATTTTTATGTGGCAAATGTTTTGAAGCACTTGCTGTAACACTTCACAGACAAATAAAAAAATTGACTAGTGAGTTCACAGTGGCTGTTTTTTGGTACTGACATAATCAGTGAATTGCACATCTCTTAAATGCATGTGTCATCCTATGTCTTACAATTTTTAAACCAAATTTTATCTAACGTTAAGTAAATGCAGTTTATGTCATGATTTGATGTTTGTTTATGATTGTTCCGAAATAAACTGATACTGATACTGCATCAGTTAATTGCATACAGCATAATATAATTTTTACATGCAATACAGAGCATACAGTGATACAGTATTCCATTGTGTTCTTGCAAAAAAGTTGCTAAGTTTCGTTTGTGCTCTTCTTGAGACATCTTTATCGAGCACAGGGGTTCTCAACCTTTTTTCTCCCGTTAACCTCTTGCCAGCTTCCTAACATAAAATTTAGCCCCGATATCCACGGGTACCAGGCGTTTTACCTTTAAAGACCTGCAAGAACCACTTTTTTGGCAGAGCTTTGCAACACTATTATTTGCCAGTCGATTGAGCTAAGGAGCTGTTGAAACCCTCTACGGATTTAGCAAATCTTCTAGTTCAAATAGAAAAATTTTTTTTTCGTTTTGCGTGTGGGGTTCTCTTTGGGTGACATCATGTTTTCACCTTTTTGGCCAAGTTTACCTGGCCCTGGGTGCCAACCCAACAGGCCATTTTTTTGGCTCAAATTTTTTTTGGAATCTAGGCGGTCATCCAAATCTTTAGAGCCATTGATTGGCTTGCTAGCATATCTAGAGCCAAAATTATAACTGTAAAACCAAAAATTGGTAAAAATTCCATCCCCGCAAGTGCTAACCTGAGATGTATTCCATCCCAGGCCATAACTCGCCAGCCGCTTGAGCTAGAGAGTTGTTCAAACCCTCTAAAGATGGGAGAAAGTCTTGGAGTTCGCAATGAAAAAGAATTATTTTAGATTGAGATGTCAGTTTTTTTATTGATGTTTGTGTGATGGGTGTGTGTTCATTCATATTTTGTTTACATGAGGATGACGTCATCGGGCCCTGGATGCCAATGCCAAGAGCCATTTTTTTGACTTGAGTTTTTATTGGAAACTAGGCTATAATACGAGTCTTTAGAGGGTTTGATGAACTTTCTAGCATTTCTGGTTTTAAAATTATGGCCAAAATGCCACAAATTAATTAGGGAAATCCCCAATAATCCCCTGTGGCATTCCTGAAATATTTGGAATTTTTTGGCCATAACTTTGGACCCAGAAATGTTAGAAAGTCGATCAAGGGCTCTAAAGACTAATATTAGAGCCTAAAATCCGAAGAAGTTTAGAACCCAAAAATCAGCTCATTGGATCAACCGATGACGTTATCCAAAAAAAACGCAAAACCTACCCCCATCCTGACGTTGTCAACCAAAAACCCCAAGCCCAAAACAAAAAAAAGTTTATTCTTAACTACAAGACTTAGCGAGCCTTTAGAGGGTTTGAACAGCTCTCTAGCTCAATCAGCTGGCGAGTTGTGGCTTTTAGCCAAAATGACCTAGGTTACCTTTTGTGGGACTTGAATTTATATCCAATTTTTGGTTTGTGGGCCATAATTTTGGTTCCAGATAAGCTAGAAAGCCGATCAGGGGATCTAAAGGCTCAAATAATAGCCTAGTTTCCAAAAAACACTTGAGCCACAAAAATAGCACATTGTTTTTGCTCCCAAGGCCATAAAACCAGGATTTTCTTTCAGAACTTATAAATATGTGGCCTGGTAACCTGTGTATAATTTTTCCCACATATATATACGAAGGCCAGTACCCAAAGTGTTAAATTTCCCTCTGGTTGAGAACCCCTGATCTAGCGGATCTTTTGAAGTTTGTTAGAGAATTTTTCCACAATGGACTACTGCTTCTATTACCAGACATTCTGCTCACTTCTCCAGTGCTGCTCCACCAAGTCTCGGTCAAATTGACTACAGTCACAACAACAATCCCTAATACAGTACATCACAGTAAAACATGTTACAAGTTCCTTTGACTCCCTGATGTCATTGTTACGTTACGTCACACCCATGGCTCAATCATTCCCCGCTTAACTGTGTTATTTTTCAGTCATGAAAGGTTGGTTTGTGTGCTGGCTTCACAGCCGAACTTAAACTGTGAAGAAAACTTGCAACTGTCGATATACATGAACAAAATATTCTGTGGGAACTGACAAAAAGCATCAGGCAAAGTGACTATATAGCCGAAGTTGTTATAATCAAACTCTAATTTTGCCTGAAAGATAGGGATTCTGTCGAGATTGAAGAAAACGCAGTATTATAGGCCAGGGGTGGCCAAATGGCCCACGGTCTGTATCAGGCCCACCAACCATTTCAATCTGGCCTGTCAAATACTTTCCACATTTTTTTCAAGAACCATGTTTCTGACTTTGGACAGCAGTGCAACAGCATTGGCTGCTGCTTGTCACATAAATCACACTGTATCTGGCTATCCAGTGACCAGGCAGTCACAATTTCAGCCCTAGGGTCAAAAAGTTTGGTCAACCTTGTTATAGGAGAACTGTGGTCGTAGCTGAAACCGTTGTTGGTGAATTCTACTGTTATTCAAAGATTAGATGACAAAGTATGTTTGTTTACCCTAAAGCAAACCTTAACCCTAAAGCCAAAAATTTTTGAAAAAGTACATAAAAAATGTTTCCAAAAGGGTCATGTCTGATAACTGATATATTGCCGAAATGGCGTCGCTGAAATGGCATCGTCGAACTGTCCTATTCCAGTACAGTTGGTTGAGCATGCACTGTCAAAACTGGTAGGCTGGGTTTTGTTCCTGTTCATATCATACCAAAAACTAAAAACAGTACTTTTGGCCTGTCCAGCCTCACAGTCAGCATTAATTTTGGGGCAAGGAAGCAGTTCACATACAGTGCTGCCATTGACTAACCAGAAATGCAGTATTTACTACAATAGTAAGCACAAACAAGTGGAGATGAGCACCTGAAGATCACTCATTACACTCCGAAAGGAGTTGAATAGCAAGTATAAATGAAACTGAACAATTGTTGCTACCTGTTTTAACATGTTGGGGCTGTTGTACAAGTATATTGTACTTGGAAATCATGCATTAAGCCGCTATTTTTGCACCTCTTTGCAACTCCATAACTCACCAGTCAGTTGTGCTAGAGAGCTGTTCAAACGCTCAAAGGACTCAGCAAAATTTTTCACAGGATCTTATGTGATAGAGTATATAAGATCGTTATCAGGCACTGGGCCCCAACTGCAAGAGGGAAGTATTTTGCTCAAGTTCTTATTGGAAACTAGGCTAAAATCCGAGTCTTTTGAGCCTTTTAGCATTTTATCTTTTGGGGTAATTTTTACCCAAAATTAGTTTTTTTTGATGAGTAATGTGATTTCCAAACCTGAAAAATGCAAGGGATCAATGTGTCTGATTAAGATTTTTCAAAATAAATATAGAATTTGGATGCAACTGTATATGAACTATTTTAAAACCTAGATTATTACTCCAGTTGTTTTGTGTTTCATAAATGTTGGTAATGATGTCTTAATTCCCCTTGTATCTTTTGCAGGTGATATGGGTGTTGGCAAATCCTGTCTGCTTCATCAGTTCACTGAGAAAAAGTGTAGGTTTTCTCATATTGTTTTATGTGTTGATAAATGGGTGACATGTGTGTGTTATATTTATCAAGTGAACCACTATTACTGGGGAGTTTTTTAAAAATTAAAAACATAATTTCAGCTCTGATCCTCCAGTAATAGTTGATAATTGTTACTTCAGTAGGTACTGCCACTTGTGTTTGAAATAATTTGGCCTCTTGCCTTCAACATGTAAATTTGACATTTTTATAAGTGTTTGCCTCATGGCTGAACACTGCAGATGAAGCAATCTACATTTGCTTTAACTATTTGAAGAAAGTTAATTGTATGAACTAAAAAGTTACATTAGTGGTGTGCTAAAACGTTTTTATTCAAGGTAATTATTATTTCATGCTTTTTATTGTGCATTCTTGGTTTATGTCAGCTGATTTTGCTTCATCAAATTTTTGTGTAAAATATAACAGGATGACTGTGAAATGTCAAGTGACATGTGTCTTTTTTCATTTTGTTGGTAAAAGTTCGACCTAGATTTTTTGTTTGTATTTTTACAACAATATTGATCACTAGTTTATCCAGCTTCAGTGCTGCCAGTGTACTCATTGCCTGGAGTTATTCTTTTCAGTTTTGAACCAAAATTTTGCATTATGTTTGAATATCATTGCACCACTGAGACAATCTGTCTGCATAGAGGTAAAACAGAATAGCACAATGTTTCGTCTGGTCATAAAGCTTACGCACGTTTTTCAGTTATGGCTGACTGTCCTCACACAATTGGAGTAGAATTTGGCACCAGAATAATAGAAGTATCCGGCCAAAAAATCAAACTGCAAATTTGGGATACAGCTGGACAAGAAAGGTTCAGGTATGTGCAGGTTTGAACTTTACTTCTATTGCAGCTTGCATTCAGTTTGGCAGTAAAATCTAGGTTGACAATCCAATTACTTTGCCTGTGTGAAATATGTTGCTAATCACAGCACTGTGAACTCTGTTAGAGAAAGGTAGTGTTTTGCATTTTCATGTTGCTATTAATTGTCTACATCGCCCACTCAGCTGAGGACTGTTGTATAGGTTTCTCATTCCAATGCTATTTTCCTTTTTCATCTTGTTAGTAATGCTTTGCAGTCATGTCTTTTAAAAGTCTTGTATGTGGTTGATTTCGTCTAAATGCTACGTGTTTTGCCACCAAAGAGCCGTAACGAGGAGTTACTATCGAGGAGCAGCTGGCGCGCTGATGGTGTATGACATAACCCGACGTAGCACGTACAACCACCTGAGCAGCTGGCTCACAGACGCAAGAAACTTAACCAACCCCAACACGGTTTGTAACACCTTGGTGTCGTTGTCAGTGTTCTGGCGTGTTCTTGACTGTTATTCGTCGCTTTGTGTTTATAAGTGTATCTAAGGCGTTGTACTACGCTGGTGTGGTGTTATTTGAAAAGCTGTAGAGCTAAGGTAGCTGCCCTGTAATGCTGCAAAGCACGAAATGTCGAAATACGAAGGACTCGACGTCGCTGGTTGACTGCCAAACTGAAACGCTTTATTTGTGTTTATGTCCAGACCATATTTACTCAAGTCAAGTTGCGTGCTCGTCATGCAGTTTGAACAAAGTAAAGCGCAGTGAGGCGGACAACCGTTGCCGTGTACCCCATGTTATTAAATTTTTTTTATTGTTATGTTGTCAATTCTAATGAAAACTTGGTCTTTACCTTTTGCCAATACTTGTCATGGTGTACCTGGTGTTGAGAGTTGATGTTCATGTTGACCTAGAACCTGTTTGGCTAATTATTAGTGTCCAGAGAATGCTCGTTGGCTGGCCATACGCACGGCTGTAGTAAAATGTGTCTTTTACTGACCCCAACCCGAGCTTATTACAAAAGTTATAAAAAGTTGCCATCACTTTGTCACGGTTTGGTCGTAAAAAAGGTTTCGTTCGATATATTAAGAACAACGATATCATAAAATGCGCAAACGAATGGCGTTTCCAGTTTTGCTCGGAAAAAACTGAAACTGTCGGTTTCTACCAAAGGTTATCACTGAAACTGTCGGTTTCTACCAAAGGTTACCCTTTGCAAGCCGAACGTGCAGGAATTCCACTCTGACGCGCGCAACAAAATTTGTGTCATTGCACCTCTATACGTTCGACTCCGCACTGAAGCTCATCCAGCAAATTGCCAGGGATAACGCACTTAAGATTTACCAACGTAGTTAGTTCTATCCCCTTATAGGCTCTCGCTCTGAGAAAACACGAAACGCTTCGACCGATTTGATATGTTTTTGACGTTTTCTACGGATCGTTGCTGTTTGGTTCGGCGTTTAGCAGCGCTCTGAAGGTCTGCGAATGTTTCCGGTGATTTTTTGAAAGGTCATCTTCCTGATCGGCAACAAGGGCGATCTGGACGCCCAGCGTGACGTCACGTACGAAGAAGCGAAACAGTTCGCGGACGAGAACGGGCTCCTGTTTCTCGAAGCCAGCGCGAAAACGTGGGTGTTGCTTCTCCACCCCTGTCGTGGTTACTTGTATTTGCGCGATCTGTGCGCATGCGCTGTATGTTTGCGTTTTGATGCCTCAGGCCCCAGGCATTGTCGCCAAACGTTTAGGTCCAGCACTGGCATCGCCCTGTCCAGATATGTTGAGGCCTTGTGGCCAATGCGCATTTAAAAAGCAACGGTATGCAATGCGACGATACAATTCCATGGAGGTTGCTTGTACGTAATCGCGAAACAGAAAGGTGCCTTCCCGCTTTCTTTTCGTCTAGTTTCAAGCGTCAAGGCAATCCAGCCAAGACAGTGGCTCTGTCATTTACGCCGAACAAAGACCTGTGCTTTTCATTATACCACAATTGATAGGTCTGCTTTGTTGTTTTGATTTGCGGCCAAGGAAATGGTTTCGTCAGCCAGTTCTGGCAAGAATTTTACCGGAACTCAAGCGTAGGTCATGTTGCATATAAAGCGAAGCTGAAGGATTCGTTTTGGAAATAGTCGCAACGAGCAGTCAGCCGCCATCGTGAAAAGCAAATGTTCTTTGCCGCATGTCACGAAGATTTAGTTAATAGCGAATTTTTTCAAACTTTTCGAGTAGCTGCCGTCTGTCTTTTCGAAATAAATAATGGTGTAAAAATGAATCAGTTGACCTTGCAATTGATGACTAAAAATATTAAACGAGGCATCAGTTGACCTTGCAGTTGATGATTAAAAATATTAAACCAGGTATCAGTTGACCTTGCAATTGATGGTTAAAAATATTAAACCAAGTATCAGTTGACCTTGCAATTAATGGTTAAAAATATTAAACCAGATATCACTTGACCTTGCAATTGATGGTTGAAAATATTAAACCAGGTATCAGTTGACCTTGCAATTGATGGTTAAAAATATTAAACCAGGTATCAGTTGAACTTGCAATTGATGATTAAAAATATTAAACCAGGTATCAGTTGAACTTGCAATTGATGGTTAAAAATATTAAACCAGGTATCAGTTGACCTTGCAATTGATGGTTAAAAATATTAAACCAGGTATCAGTTGACCTTGCAATTGATGATTAAATATATTAAACCAGGTATCAGTTGACCTTGCAATTGATGGTTAAAAATATTAAACTAGGTACAGACCCAAATTTTTAAGACGATTTTGCTGAGGGCTGAAAAAGGGACGCTGCCATGGAAACGAAGTTCGTTGCCTTCAGACACAAAATGCGATTTTGACGATTGTAGTGTGTGGTTCAAGATGTTTGGTCACACGAGGCCGATATGTGAGGTTTGTTCAGGTCATTGACCTGGTCTCAATTTCATGCTCCAAATGCATACTTCTGCAATATCCGTACAGTCGCGTTTTGACGCTTGTGACGTGGTGCTCCGAGATTAGAAGCTTGTTGTTGTTGTTAATTTAAATCAGGTGGTATGTCTTGATTTATTTGCGAATATAAGGTGAATATTCCAATTTGTATGTCCAGCTTCAGGCGTTTCCGCCTGTTAGTTACTTGTGCTTTGTCTCCAAACAACTCCTTGACGCGTCCAATGCATTGTTCTTGTTTCTGCGACTAACCCTGATTATGATTTACTGCACTGTGTAAAACGTAGACATTTTACTTATTTAGCGGAGATAATGTAGAAGACGTTTTCCTGGAGACAGCGAAGAAGATATTTCAGAACATTCAAGATGGAAGGTTAGTTCGCATTAACCTTTGTGAACCAAATTTTCTACCCACTACACTAGCTGGTCACTTTTCTTAGCATGTGTTTCTGGCAAAATTTTCCACGTAATGTTTTTAGTGAAGCCTCCGTGAATATGTCAATAGACAGAGCGAGCCGTTTATAAGCATATTGTGTAGAAACGCGTTACTACAATCAGACATGTTAAAATTTTTTCTTTATAAAAATTTGCATCTGGTTAGAAAATTGAAAAAAAAAAACAATTGTAGAAAGTGGTTTAGAAACAAGTATTGCGAATACCTCTTCTAACCATCGTTCACCTAATGCTGGAAAAACTCCTGCTATTGTGGCCAGTGCAAAACCTTCTTGCTATTTTTTGCGTTCGGTGAAAACCATTAATTTCTATGCAGATTATGAGCAAATCCTCTCTGCTTCATGTTCACTTGCGCTGGACCTAATGGTCCACTTCACCAGGATACCTACAAATGTTTTTTGACGTAATTTGCTATGTCTTTAATATGAACTACTTTCTGTATTCGAGCATAGAGCTAACAACCTTAGTTTATAGGTGTGTTTTCCACCAAAGGTAAAATATTTAGACGATTAAACCGACAAGGTCTGTTTGTTGAAACATGTCTTCCTGTGTGGAAGTTGGCAAACCGATGGCAAAATTCTACCGTACTATGAAAACACACATGCTGTTGGTTTTACACCTTGTCATATGCAGTATTCAGCCAATATTTGCTTTAAATTTGGTGGGAAGTACTTTAAGCCTTTTACGATTGGAGTATACAGTAAGTTTTTAATCAGAAAGCTTGCAGGTCAGTGACGATTTGACCGTGTTACGATGCTGTGTTGCCTGGCAACCCAATTGCTCATGAAACAGTTCGCGCCTTGACCTCGTTGTTTGCTTTCAAGTTTCACACAGTTCTTCAGTTGCACCCTTTCTGAACTATAGGAACTGCTATTGAAAACGTTTATTCAAATTCTTTATGATTGCCTTAAAGTCAAATCGTCGTTGATTGATTTGAAACGGTCCTTCAGGCGGACTTTATGACTTATAAAATTGTTTTGTGACAGTATGCAATCATCTACCTGTCGGACCAATGACAATGCTCTGCCCCCTTTTCGCGCAGATACTTCCACGTGTGCACAAGTGCGCCTCTAAGCGAGTTCTGGCCCACGTAGTCGTGTTGCATGAGGAAACGTTTGTGGTCTGGCAGCATGTCATCGTTAAGTTAACCCATTGTGCTTTATTTGTATGCATCACCCGTGTGTTGACTTGTTAATAATGCACATTTGCCGTGCTAACAACTCACACTTATCCCGCCTGAGTTTGGGTCGCCTATGCGAAAAGCACACGAACGGATATCTGAGCTGTTGTTAAAGCAGATCTGCGAGAACCAGGTGAAAACTGATGCACGACGTGATTTCAATTTCTTTTCTCTTTGCGTAATTGAGAAATAACTTACTATCTGTTTTACTGAACTATCTTGTACTATTGCAGCTTGGATCTGAACGCGGCAGAATCGGGAGTGCAGCACAAGCCGTCGGCCAGACCTGGCCAGAATCTGGCCACCGACCAACCCCCCAAAGACGGCAATTGCTCGTGCTGACCGCTTGCCGTCAGTTCTGGCCCTGATGCAGGCGACGCCGCAGGACGCCGTCGGGACAATGCAATTGCTTTTGCGGGCGCCGCTTAAGGTGTCCTTCGTTTGTCCTTTCATGATTTGACGCCGAACGCGCGGCGTCTGTTGTCGCCGCCGTCGTCATGCAAAAAATCACTTATTGATGTTTACCCCTCAACGCTTTCGCCGGCGTCGCCGCCGTCGTCGTTCACCAATCGCTGTCTCTCATCGCCGAACGCGCTTAATCGCCCCGCCCCGTGCGGCGATTCATCCGCCGTGTATTATTATTATGTTGTTGTAGCTCGCGCTTAACGTCTGTTCTAACGACGCCTTTTAATATGTGGGAGGTTCGCCGGAGTACGCGGTCTCCTCAGCAAGCGTCGGGATCGCGGAAGAATACATTGTTGTCATCCGGAAAACTCGCCTAAGCGGCGAGGCTGAAGCCCTTGTTGCCATGGTATTAGTTTTGAATATTTTTTTAGATCTCCCGCTCAACTCATGACCACCTGTGAGGTTGTCTTTAGCGCCGTCGTTGTTCAAGGGGGGTTGTTGGCCTGTGGGCACCGAATGGGCCATTTCTGATAACAAGGAACTTTTCGGGAACTCTCGTGTGAGGCTCGCAATGAGAGCGCTGGGACACAGATGGGCCGAAGATGGGCTGTTTCGTTAACACTGCACCGAATTCCCGGGAAGGTCCTGTCAGGGACGTCGGAAAGCGGGCGCATTTCCCCCTGCCCCTTCATAAGGGGGGGTACGGGGGCGGAGGTGCCTTTTTATAAAATATTCATAGGTAATTTCATGGTTTATCAAGATCGAATTGAAACAAATTTATTGCAGCCATTCGCGCACCCAGAAATTTCAGAACGGTTTTCTATAATTTCTTGCATTATTTTTGAGGTCAATATCGTTGCTGAACCGTAACAAGCATATTTTTTTGTTGTTTGTAAGTCTGCATTGCCCTCAACTCTCTTTCTGCCTGTCCTACGGCTGTTCCGGCGTCCCTGTCTCCTGGTTTTCAAAATCCATCCTTGATGTGTCAATCACGGTTAAGCTCGGGTCTTTTTTCCTCTACTTTTTCCATTAGCTGCAGAAACCTACTGCACCTTTACTCATAAATCGGCGCCTCACAGTTGGCGCGTGCACTGATGTTCGTCTTCAGCCTATTTCCAAGTGCAGTGTTGCACTTCTCGAATGCCGCAGTGTTTCCTGACACCGCCAGGTTCTTGCTGCTGCAAAGCATTTTTAGTTTAATTTGCTGCGATTTGTCAACGACGAGCAAACTTCGGCACTTTGCACCACCACGCGCGTAGCATTGTATAAGGATCCGAAACGCGTGGTGTCGCTAGCAAGTTTAGTCACACGTTTCGTTGCCAGCATTGCTCAGTGGTTGAATCAGTTGCGCTTGCTTGTGGGTTGGTTAGTGTGCGTGGGCATCAGCGCACCTCCTTTTCACCAGGCGGGGACGACGCGCTACTGTCAGACTTCAGTCGGCCTTTGTTCCTCAAATTGATCGCGAGAGACTTTTTCTTCTCTGACAGACGCTGCGATCCGGTCCCGTGACGTGTACACCGACAGATAGGTGCCAGGCGAACCAGTGACGTAGCCATCCCATAAATTTGGAGGGAACCGAAATGATTGACTTTCGGCGAGCAGCAGTATTTTGCTAGGGATACCGCCTCAAAGCGCAAAATAACTGTGATAAAAATTTGGGGTCATGACCCGCCTATGATGCGTACCATACGCTCTCCTTGTTATTTTGATGATATTTTGGTCGTGCGGACTGCTGGAAGGACCCAAGCTGCTCAGTGTACATAAAACTTGCAGTTCTTCCCCGATCTCGCGCGAATGCATTTTGTTTAATTAAGCGAGAATATACGTAAATGGATTTGATTGGTCGGCGTGCCAGGGTCTTCGCTGAAGCTCCCGGTCAGCCATTCATTGCGTGCTCGTCTTAGAGTATAACCGTCACCCACTTTTGTTCATTATTTCTTTACGTCGCGCTTTTCGCAGTGCGTGCAATTTCTCCTTTTTACTTATCCTCCCCCACCAACCCCCACTGTTGCGTGTCGGCAAAACGGGTGTCGCGCGTGCGGGTTTCCCAAAGGGGCAGCGCCGCATAACGACGTCGTCGGGCGCCCAGAGACGCGAAAAAACAAATAGAACGAAATCCGTATTTCTTCCACGCACGGCACTGATAGAAATAATTTCGCTTATGATTGTTTTGTTACAAAAACAGCAATTGTCTTTGTCGCCACCTGCCGGAAATTTTGTGGCAAGGGTTCGGGGTCGTTGACTCCGAAGCGCTGGGTTTGCGAAATTTTTCATCGCTTTGACGTAGTAGTTACGCTTCGAGAACGGTTTGTGATGTCACTGGTCCGAGAGAAACGCGCGAACGAGTCGTTAAAATCGTCAAAGAGTTCAAATACTTGTTCTTCAACCGTTAGCACGAGGTCACTTGTTACCAGGGGAAGTCCCCGCTGCGAAACACCAGCCCCAGTGCTCCCTCCGCGCAAACGCACTTTCCAGACCCATCCATCGTTGGTGAGAGAAGCTGTTGTTGTTGTGATCACATCTATATAAGGTACATTACTTGCGCGCGACGTATTTTCCCACAAAGGCAAGCAGACCATCTCATTCTACTAATAGACGCCGCCTTTGTCCGCTCACAAGCCCTCGCTGTTACGTCTGCTGTTTTTCTTTGAACATTCTGTATGATGAGATGAAACCGGGACGCTCGCGGGCGAATTTCGCGATGCTTTCTTGTGTTGATTTATTTCAGCTGTAATATAGTTTCGGCTGTAATATGCGAAGGGACCCATCGCTGTTCCAAACTTGTGGCTCGCGTCTTGTTTGTTATGACGGCATTGTGGGTTTGATGGCGTTGCGTTTGTGTGATCAGATCGATGACGTATCTTGCAAACGGCGAAACGTCATTGTTTGCCTGACGTAACCAGCTGTTCAGCGCCGATTCCAGGGCGACTCGTATCAAACCTACTGCATGCTGGTCTGAAAACCCTGCACTAAAGTGCGGTCTTGTGTTTGATCTTCGACACAATGCAAGGACAGAAGCACCCATTATTACGTCACACAAGCGCAAGTTAAGAATCGGCCACAATCGGCGATTCTTGCTGTGCGTGCATTAGTTGCAGACAAGAGGCGTGGATAAAAGGTAGAAGTTGATCTGACGACATTGACTCGGCTTCTTACAAGTCGTGTACTTCACGGCACAATTGAAACGGCGTCAATATCTGCCCGGCTATTGGTTGATGATATGTCACGTGACGTACCTGCTTTGATTTCGATTGTGAATTTACGTGACTACGAATAAATGGCGTATTCTCTTTGATTTTCGTCGTGGCGGCAGTGATCCAAATGTACTGTAGTTGAAAACATGTTATTCGCATGTTATTTGTTAACGGGTATCCCCCACCTGCCCCAGAGCCAAGCAGTTGCCCAGCCTCATTCATTGCTGCTGTGATGAGAGGCGGACGCATACTGCGGGTCGACGGGTTTTGGTGGATGGATGACTTTTTGCAATACGTAACAGTGAAAGATCAACCTAAAAATCATTCATTTCTAGACAGAAGGGCACTAATTACAGTTGTGGACCACGGATGCCACCCCCCACCAGTGGGGATGATCCTTGGAAAGCACCGGTCTGTGGAACGTGGTGCTGCAGACGTAATACGAACGCCTTGTTTCATTTCCATTAAGATGACTGTCGATGCTTTGATGGCCTTCCTACCAGGGGCGCAACGAGAGGGGGCACAATTTCCGGGCGCCGAAAAGTCCAAAAATGTCACAAGCACTCTTTAATACAGAAAATTTGCTTCCGAAAGACGTCAGGCTCGAGCATGGGGACGCCAAACTTGCTTCTTGCCCCGGACGCCGTCTAACCTCGTTACGCCCCTGCGTCCTGTCATGAAACTTTAGTTCGCAGCAAAACGAATGCAGCTCCATGAGATAACTTTACGTTTTTTTGCAACACAATAATTTCGTACGTTCGTCAGGTTGCTTTCTACTTTTTGTGCCAGTAGGAACAACCAGGTGCGTAACGAAGGGGGCAAGGGGGAATAATACCCCGGGCAAATGGTAGGTTTTTTAATTTCTTAACAGAAATAGAGCAAAAAGTGACATTGAATTCAACGTAATAGCAACCTTGTGGAATTTGTAGTGACATTTTTAAGTGCAAACCTTGAGTCCTATTTTTAGGGCAGGTTTCATTGTTTCAGCTTCTGTGTGATGGACAAGCTTTCGAAAATACGTCATCTGTGATGATTCTGTTCAAAACAGAGCGGCAAATCAAACTGCACCAGTTAAAGCGCCGCAATTGATAAAGTCCTTTTTTTGACGAAGCAGAACCCCAGTCAACATGAAAATTAGGGAAATCTGCTATGCACGTCTGTTCTGATTACGAATGCCATGACGAGAAACAGCTTCAGGCTGAAATGTGGCGAATTGTACGATCTATTCTGACTCTAGGTAATGAAAAAACAAAGATGTGTAGAGCATTGGGAATCCTTTTCTTTTCGGTGGGCTCGTAGAAGCCCTAATTTCATTTTCACTGTCAACAAAATAACTAACAATTGTGGCCGCTGGTGACCTTTCGTTACGTGCAATGGTTACCCAACGTCGGAAGAGAAGGGTGCTGCGGTCAAGATTTCGCCCGGGTAAGAGCAAATTTCTTTTCTAAAACTAAGGAAAAAAAATTAATGCACAAACGTTCAAAATCATGTTATGCATCAAATCGGAAAATTCAAGGGGGTCACAGCTTTCCCCTTTGCTCCCGACGTCATTACTTTGCAGCTGAGCAACACGGGGTGAAAGATGACAGAACACATCCAGTTCTTTAGGACGTCAAGAATAAGCTACGGAGTAAAAACATTATTTTGGTCACTGGTGACGACACTGTCTAAGGTTTGCAAGAAAGATCTTGCATAATATGTTGACTGGCTTTTTGCATTTTTCCACGCTGAAAAGTTTGGGTCAACTGTTTATCTACTGGTAGAAACGTCATTTTCTTTTAGCATGTTCTTTGGTGAATTGTTTCATAAGAAAATGCTACAGTTTAGGATTTTCGCCGTGTAGGCTTCATCTGATACGAGTGTATAGTCGGGCTTTTGATTTTGAGTTCTCATTACTCTTTGATAAATCTTCCAGCAAAATCTGCTCTTTCAAACCAGTTGCCAATCACCTGCAGGGAAATACTGTTGATTGCTATTGCAGGTTTCATGCCAAAAGCATCAAAAGGAGGTGAAAGTGAAGTTAATTCTTTCGAGGTTGCATTTTAGAATTATTTATTGCAATAAAACTTTCAACTTTTACTTTCAAGGTAAAATAGTTTCATCAACACTAAAAAAGCCTTCAAAAAACTATACATGTTTTTGTTAAGTCTATCCCAGTTTTATGCTCCAAAGTTAAAATAAGTTTAATTTTAAAATGAAAAAGTCATTCCTTTCCGCTCTACATGAAGCAAACCGTAAAGTTCTACAGTAGGATGAGCACGTGCCATTACGGTTGGTAGGATGGGTTCGGATCCCGGTCTGGCCATACCAAAGATCTGAAAAAGGTACTTCCAGCTTTCCCAGACTCATACTCTGCGTTAATAGTGGGTGCAAGCAAAAGTTTCACGCGTGGTGCTACCACTGACTTGCCATCAATCCAGCATTCACCATGAAAGTAGTCGCGTGGGCACCGGCGCAAGCCACTCCCATCTCTTGCGCAAGCCACTCGTGATCCTTCAAAGGGAGTTCAAAAGCGAGTATGAACATATTCCTAACCACACCAAATTCCTTCAACGAAATTCGATCCACTCATCTGTGTAAATAAACATGCGCTTTCATCTGTACATTTTCTTCACCATGTTCCGTATTTGTTTGTTTTCCTAATTGTGCTTATATGGTAATGGTAATGGTTTATTGTTTCATATGACTCAGCCAATAAGCAGAAGCACCATAAAAGCCATCGCATGCAGTAAACCAACCATTAGCG
>JGI24159J19872_10004936_pt1 | contig 17129 bp, 7 predicted proteins | sample Ectturendosymbi4_FD_19872 | JGI IMG/M metagenome (IMG submission 19872) | reverse complement strand
TAAAATTCTGCTCAGATACTTCAAATTTCTTTTCCATTTAGAATTTCCATACTTTTTCAATACCTAATGTACATTTTGGCCAAATTCAATACTTTTTTAAGGTCTTGAAAACCAATTTTGAAATTCAATACTTTTTCAATACTTTCAATACCGCGTAGGAACCCTGTTAAATTCCAACTTCTGCTGTTTAAATTTGAACATTTTTCCATTTCACTGAGAAAATTTACAAACGTGCACAAGGTTTTTCGAAAACATGGAGGCCTGATCACTTCGCAAACCACACCCTTCCACCGTTGGTTCGTCCCGCGCTTGACTGCGTTTCCACTCACAACGTTTTCTTAAAAAAACGTGTCAACGTTTTCGCATGCCTTCGTGTGTTGTTCGTTGGGAAAGCAGTTGCGAACTCTGATATGAACAGCATGCAGCGGTATTTGCGGTTCAACCCAGCGCAAAGCCTACCGCTGATCGTTACTGCGAAAATGAGAACGAGATAAAGAATCCATGAATGCTAGAGATGGACATCTTGAAAGAAAACCATCGAGCAACCAAATTTTCTTGGAAAATTGTTTTAGTTTTTTGAAGCAATACAGTCATTCCTTTTAAGAGACCGCTGAGATAATTTCAGAAAGTTTACTTGGTAAATTTTTGCGTTTTAACTCGACTCTGACCAATTTAAATTCCTAGTTTCGCTGGACATAGGTAGCGGTAGATGTCTGAGCATGGAACTAGGATTTTTTCGTTCGCTATCACATATTTACATGTTTTTAGCATTTATCTCTAAAGAGCACTAGCTTCTTTTCAGTTAGGTATCCGAAACTGCTGGTTTGTCAGTAGCCCACAATAGCGGTTGAAATCAAAGTGCCCGGTCAACAAGCTTAGCTTTTTGCAAACAAAAAACTAACCATCAGCTGTTGCAAACTCAATTCTATGTTAAGAAGCAATATCACGCATGCTAAGCTTAATTTCGAGGAACAAACTGGAAACAAAGTTTCTTTGATTTTGTTTCGTAACGGAATACATAGGGTGAACGAATCCGCAGAAAAATTTATTTTTAAATGGTAAACCAAACGAACATTTATCTAACTTTTATCGCAGATTTATCTTTCGAAGTTTTCTTCGGATCTTTTTCATCTTTTTTGATGTTAGTTTCAAGCACAAAAGTCCAGCTGCTCTTCTTCCTTTCTTTCTTTGGTGCTTGGACACATTTTTGATACAAAGATAAATCCAATTGGCCGCAGTTTTTCTCCAAATTGTCGCGGGTCTGCAACGCATCATAATGTCGGTGAAAGTGAAAACCAGCAAACGCTTGGCGTTTGAATAACTTTACAGTGTGCGTGCTACATGTGCGCTGCACTTGTCAGAATAATCACAAAAAAGGACGCCAATACGGTTGTTACCCAAGATAGAACCAAGCACCAAGAAGTTCGAACTGACTCATGACCGACGTTAGCCCAGACGCTTACACGCGCCGGACAGCGTTCAGTGGATGGATTTCATTTTAAACATTCTGAAAATAAGGGGAAATATGCCTAATCACAAGCAAAAGCTTTTCTGCTTTAATCAACAATGGGTATATACAACGGGTTAAACTTGCTCTGGGACATGCTTTGTAAATGAGATTCCTCTGAAAATGATTTTTTTGCAATCTTTTATCGAAATGCATCTCAAACTATTGCAATACAAAATGTTATTATCGCTCCGTTTCTCGGCGTTGTACCTGAGCAACAAAAAGGCTTGAACCTTCATTAAATTACATACTTTTTAGTGAAGTGATCCTCAAAATGTGCTATTTACTTGCCACAGACGGCTAGCACACAGATGTACAAAAGATCAAGAAATCAGACTTTCGAACTTCCTTGTATGCAGATGAATGCTAATGCCTGACAACATCCAATGTATATCGCACTATGTCGTACTACTGAAACTAGGCCAGTTTTGTAATGGTAGTAACTGCTCACTGAATTCAACGTGCTGTATGAGGAAGCTTTAGTGTTTCAAGAGCATGCTGAGCCTAATTTTGGTTTATCTATAAAATCGTCAAAACAAATGTTGCAGCGCGTCAAGGGATTCCACCAGGTACGAGCTCATTCAATGTCTCATTGATTTCCATCTGATTAAAAATGTTTAGTTAGGCTATCGTCAAATAGGGATTGCTTGTTGAGCAAAAAATCTTAGCCACGAAGAACATTCAGAAGTTATATTGCAGTGAATAAATTTAACCTTAACTCATTTTCTAACCAGACACGTTTACAGTTAATGCTTTAGTCTACGCAACTGAATGACAATGATGTATGCCATGAACGCACGTTTATTACAATTGAGTGACGAGCAGGGCTTGATCATAGTTGACATGTATAAATTTCTTGGTTTACTGCAGGGGTGGAGAACCTATTTAATGTCACGGTCCGCATGAATTGTGCATTATCGTTGGTGGGCGGCAAAAATCAATTGATTTTATTCTAACATTCTATTTTTAGCTAAATGTGAGGAAGAGTGACTTCTCTTGAATCACGAAGTATCCGCTTATCGTGGAGCATCGTTTTAACGCAATGTTGTGCTCTATAACTTAAGTAACGAAAATTCTGATTCCGATTGTATCAAATGTTTGCGCGGGCCTCATTTGACCCGCGGGCCGCAGGTTGCCTACCCCTGGTTTATTGGTAAACGTGGCTTAAAGATCAAAATAAAGCCAGGAGAACCATCTCCAAGAAATGGCCTGGTTACCTAGCCGTTCCACATGAATTGTACTCACGGACTTCATGCAGACTCACTGGAAACTGACTCGCACTAAGAAATTTGAAACAACGGTCAAGACAGCCTTATATTCAATCAGTCTTCTCTCAAAAATGTAGTGTGGTTTACTATCACCCTAAGCCGCTAAGGTAGGGGTTCTTAAACATTTTTTTAGATCGCGCAATAACTGAAATGAAATTTTTTAAATTATGTCGAGGACCCCTTAAAACTCATCCACGGACCCAGTTTAAAAAATCGTTTGATGTGCTAAGGTAAGAGAAGTTTTCAATACGAAATTTAAATACATGTGTATAGCTCTACTTATCCGTATTAGGTCTACGGAGAAGTGAGTGATACGTGGATTTTTTGAAGTATGCACAATTTACAAATTGGACCAGGGATCTCAAACATGCGGCCCGGGATGGTTTCTGGGAATTTTCTCATAATTACCATTTACGTTATTTAGTTTATTCACCGTTGTTTGAAAGTGTTCGGCTAGCGAGTGAACAAGTTTCTTTTGAACAAACGTAGAGACCGCTAGGAATGATTTGCCTATAACTGATACCTTTCCCAGGAAATAAGATGCAAAAGCTGTTTCTAGAAAGGTTCAGCTACCGCCATTGTTGCGTGGCGTCAGCGTCATAATGCGACCCTAGGTTACTTTGTCAGTCCTCATTTGGCACTAGGAGCAATTTGAGTTTGAGATCTGTGAACCAGACTATAAATAGACCATAAATATTTCACAAACATGCTGTGACTTGCACAAGTATTGCTTTAGGCCTTGTGTAACATTTTGTGCTTTGAGCAATCATTAACATAAATAACATTGTCTATAGAAAGGAATCCTTTCACCACAGCTAATAGTCAGACGCTAAGATCTTAGCAGAGCATACATTTCGCCTACTAGGTACGCATCATCAGCTCTTCATAAAATTCGGTCATATTTTTTCCAGGATGCCCCACTAACATTTATTCCTTCAGCCCGTGACCCAAGTTCGACGTACTCCGCTGTCAGCCTTACGTGCCTTCACTGTTGTTAATTTGCCCACAATAGGGTTGCCATACGTCAAGTTTTTCCCGGACATGTACGGGATTTTAGAGGCCAAATATGCGTCAGGGAGAAATGTTGAAAATTGTTTAAATGTCCGGGATTTTTGAATAATTTGTATAAAGTTGTGGGCTCCACAACCTACCGGTTAGTTGGGTCGTTTCAACTTTATGGAGAAGTTTTCTTGTTACAGCAATAGAAGTCTGAGAACCTCTTTGGTACATTTGCGCGAAGAAAGGTTGGTACTGCAATGCTGGGCTTTGGACGAACAGTTTTAGCCTTTGCGAATAACCTGGTGCAACTTTCGAAAAGAAAAACTTCTGAAAAGAAAAGCCTGCAGTTGTACTTTCCCAAAAACAGGGTACCGGAACAGGTTAGGAGTAGGAAATAAGATCAAACGTTTTCGGTTCTTGAGAAGTAAATCAGAAGCGTCGAGTCACGATTTCCCAAGAGCCTAGAGAAACCTGACGCTACCGTAGCTTCAAATAAAAGTTCTCAGCCGTTTTGAATGAAGTTTCCTGTGAAACAGATAAAACTTAGATGAGAGATAAGCATCAGAGGTTTGTGAGACTGTTTAGGAAACCACACAGCGGCGATACAACAGTGCTCGACTTACACGTTATATGCGTTTCCTGGACATGGCTCCGTGATCAGCGGTCTCCTAATGCCATGAACGACCCATTCACCTATAAACCTATTTTTTACTGGGGCATAAAGCTTGCAAACTCTTTTCAACAGCTAAAACATGCATGATTATCACTTCTATCCAGCTCGCTGATTTTCAGCAAGTAGGGTGGCGATTTATCACTTCTACAGTACATTGCATTTAATTCTGCGGTTTTCGAAACCTAAAGGCGTGTTCGGCGAAAACGGCTGTGCAGCAAAAACAAGGTGGCACGCGCGGGTTTTTGGGTCATGGTTCCGATTTGTTGCTTGATTGTTACAGAAAACCAGGTTAACTGCAGACAGACAAGAGGAAAAAAAATGGTGGCTGTGAAAATTTCTGTTGCAACTTTGTATAAAACCATGACCTTTGTTTGTTCTTCACTTGATTTTTAGGGACGTTTTTACTGCAAACCTGAAGATTTTTACACTTTGAACTGGCTCACTTAAATTGTCACCATTGTTATTTGAAAGCTTCACCACCTAAATGGCGCCTACTCCAGTTCGAAACAAAAAAATTATTGTCAACGTAAACAAATCTTGATTCCAAACATTCTTAGAGCCATGTACTTCCAGTCGATGTCATTGTTGCGAAGTATTTCGATTGCTGGACATATTTGCAGGCCTAACAGCAACTCGCCCACAGCAAAAACTGCCGCTTAGTTCTTCAAAAGGTTCCAAAGCTGTGCATTGCGTGACGCCAGTACCGTGAGAACTCTTCCTAACCCCGGTCACCAGCAACCAGTTCGAATCATTGCGAAACCTACCAAGAAGGAATGGGCGTTGGTTCCCTGCTTCACAAGTAATTTGGATGAAAACAGTAGCTCTAAAATAACATAGGGGTTTCAAACGTACGCGTAATAGTACAGCTTAAAGTGTCCCTTAAGCGGTGATAGACGTGACTTTTATTTTACGTTTGTCTTCACCACATTTTTACCGTATCAATCGTTTGGCTTCAGTTTTTCGTAGTTGCCTTGAAAATTAGCGAACTCTGTCCGAATTAATGACACAGATACACCGCGATTATCACCTACGTCAAAACAGTGTGTTTGTCAAAGTGGAAGTTTCTGTTTTTTACAAAAGTGTTAAGTTATTTTTTAACTTTTTATTCCAAAGAAAATTTGCAAGGTTACTTCCCTCACACATTTTTGTGTTTTTGAGTCTTGTTATGAGGAAAATTTGTCAAAAAAGGGTTTTGGCCATCAAGGCTTTTCAACAATTACTAGTTTATGCACATTGAGGCACGCTCCAAGGTCTGCGATCTTGAGTTACGAAGTCGGGTTTCATGCGTTTAAAATCATTTTCTCAACCACCTTACTGCTCTGTTCGCGTTTTTGCGACAAAACATGAAGTCACATTTTGTCACCGGCATGTTCACCTGGTGGTTATTCCAAAGTTAACTGCTGAGTGGCCTCCCACTAAGCTCCCCTTGCATTATTTGTAGTCGGTTTGGTACTCCTCAGCATAGTCTTTGCGGCGACATGGATGAAGCAGAACCAACAAGTAGGAGCGAAATTTAACCACAAAATGTTGAATAACACTGTGGGCAGAGGCAACAATATCCAAACATAGCTTTGAACATGAATAAAACACAAAATTTTATAATGCTGTTTACTATGCAGATTGCTGACAACTGAGCAGCCCGCAAAAGGAAACTATTTAGCCGACCAAACACGTATAACGAGTGCTTTTGCAGCTATCACGTAACGATATATCAACGCCAACACCTGTCATTTATTTTAAACCCATAATTAACTAAACAATCTCAGCGTTTGCCCCAGGGAGAAAAATAATGGCACGTTGTAAATTTTCCGCAAAACTGATCAACATTGGCTATAGGTATTCTTCGAGCTAATTGGAAGTTTTGAAACAGAAAGGCTTTTTATACGGGGTTGAATTTCAGTGGAACAACCAACATAAATAAAACAGCGGTTTTCTTAAAATTTAGCCTCGTAACAAGAGCAATAATACACAGAATGCAAAAACTATATTAAAATCCACAGCAATTTGATATTTTACTAAAGTTTTCGCAATGAGAAAGTCGCAAGCTACCACCTAAGCGAAGAGTCGACAACATTTGCGCACAATATCATCCATATTTGATTAACATCTTTACCAGGTGAATATGAACTCGTTAAAAACAAACCAACGCTTTTAAAGGTTTGCTAAGGTTGCTTGCCAATACAATTACATTGAACTTGCTCGCGGAGTGCGTCACTAAAATATTGATTTTGCACATCGGGTCACCATTAATAATTTACAAGGCTTAATAGGAAATTTTACGAAGATTAATATGAACGTTTAGACTACTACAACTTAAAAGAACAGGGAGCTTTTATTGGCACAAAACGTTTGAATTCCACGAAAAAACAACTAATTGCGTTTGGCGAATTGGCCATTTCCTACTGGTGGCGTAAACCTTGTATTTGGTTCAAGCCTTATGAAACGTGCTCAAAAGCCGTGGACTGCGATGAGTTGTTGTCAGCATTCACTGGTAACAGTCGATGTAAACCAGCTTGATAAACGGTACCGCGGTGAGTGATGGATGAACGAACAGTATTACATCAAGGCCTCGTTGATAGGCCGTCTTTTCTAGGAGGTCTTGATTACGTTCACATTTTCGTTTCCGTGAAGCGGATTACGAGCTTTCAAGCTATTGCAGCACCGGTTAGTCAAAATCCCAGACCCCGGGGTCTGGGTGGGCGACCATCCCATAACGCCGCAAGATCTAAGAAAATCAGGCAAATAAGTGCAGTGTTGGGCAAGGAAACTTGCTTTTCAGGGCACAAAAACAGGCTTGAAAAATGTTAAGGAGCCAACGCAGTTGGTAAGCTTCCGATTCGAAACCAAAGGATGACTGTTCGCTTTGGAAGATGTAGAAAATTTAGTCGAGTTTGCGACGATACAAATACACTATGCGCGAAAACGCTGGTGTCAGAAATCGGTCCTCCACCCTAAAAAAACTAAGGCACCTTGAATGAAAAAAGCGGTCACTTACGCTTGTGTTTCAGAGTACAGCAAACCTCAATACAGTGTTTCTCGGGCCACTTGTGCATCCTACTTTGAGAAGTTTACCACTCCACGTTTTTTATGGAATACAACGCTGACTGCAATTCTTGTAAGCAAGAAGTTTTCTGGACCGTACGTCGACCTTAAAAAGTTCATACGTCATTGCCAACTTTTTTCCTATTTGTTTAAAAAAACATCCGTTATGTTTTTATGACGTTGTTATCAGATTTTTCAGACATGCCGAAACTTCGAGTTATCTCTGCAAATCAGTATTAGAAACAACAAAAGAAAGAGCAAAAATTTGAATGAAAACATGTTGCGCTTTTAAAAACAACTGTTTTCATCGTTAGAAAAATTCGGTAAATATAAATCGGATTTGAAACTGACTTAAAACATTTGATGGCACAATGCACGCGTAAGCCTACCATAAAAACAGTCAAAGGAAGCAGAGGCCAGGACATAGATGGATGACTATCAAATTGATTGCCAAAGTCATGTGAAGACATAAAAATGTTCTTATTCAAGTAAATTTAAAACCCAGTCGCAAGAGCAATCCTTGTATATAGCTACAAGTTTGAAAATCTTAGGTAGCAGTTTAGAAAGAACATTGTTTTAGGTTTTTTGAAAAGGTTCGGCTAAGCCGCTAAACTCAATTTGAAACGCACGACCCGCCATTGCAGCGTAGTGCGCTTGGCCTAGTGTGTTGCATAAGTTTTTCAAACTTTCGGGGTGCTACCAAATCGCTTATCTTTATCTTAAACTTTCAAAAACAAGCAATACTCTAAACCAGAGTCTCAAACGCGTGGCCTGCCTAGTAGTTTCACGACCTGCCGAACCTAATTCGTGCCTTGTTTCATTTTTATAAGAATCTAGATCCAGAACCGTCGCCAGAAAGTTTTCAACAGGGGGGCTTTGCAGTTCTCCGGGGGTCTTTGCGTTTGTTTGGGGGACCTGATATTATAAATTAACCAAAAATCCACTTATTTATAGTTTCACGTTTCAATTTGGGGGGCTTGGAGCTTTGTTTGGGGGGGCTAAGCCCACCAAATCCCCCCGTAACGACGGGACTGTCTAGATCCTGAAGCGTTATTCAATTTTATCAAGTTTGTCATTATGTTGTTATCCTATTTTCATTAGGATGCAGTGTAGGATGCACACAAAGGTTCATTTCTTTTGTAGCATCATGTAAGACGCTAAGATTGAAATGCTAGAGAGGCGTACGCACTGAATGTGATTTAAGTAATATTGCTTGTGTGTGAAATAACTTTTGCATGCGTGCACTGCACTGTTGGTGCACTGCTTCCCAGAGTACAACAAATTTCATATATTACAACGTTTACGAAGCGACGTGTTAAGTAACGTCAAAAAACAAAGAAGCTCAAATCACGCTCCCAACATGTTTAGATCAAAATTTAAGTCACTTCACGGCTTTAACCTCGTTAAGAAAAAGTTGGACCACATTCTTCGACAGAGCACGATGAGCGGCTGACGCACTGTTAACTTTGTGTGACGAGTTATGATTGTCGAGCTTGTACCACTAACAATGGAATTCATGATTCTTTTGCCTTCAGTGACCTTTGATATTAACAGTACGTAATGCAGTGAAATAGAGCGTGCGTCACTGAAGCTGGTACATTGCGTTCGAATCACCGTCGGGTCACATCGAAGATTTGAAAAATGGTGCTTGCAGTCTGTCCATCCTTCTGGTGCTCGCATTAATTGATGGTGCAGAGGAAAGATTCACCACTGGCCTGTAACTGTCCCAGCATTTACTGCGAAAGTAGCCGTGTGGCCCACGGCGCAGAGTAAGCAGAGATGGGCGTCCGCAAACCACTCGGGGCACTTTAGTTAGGGTGAGTACAAAGCGAATGGAACGAAACTTTCCGTAAGATCAACAAATGAATCCAGCGTCTCTTAGTACTTAATTGGGTCTCTTTGCAGTGAAAATTAAGTTCGCAAAGGCTGATGTGTCAGAAGTTTAAAAGTTTCTTCTTCATGATATATTCCAAACTGCATGTTTTTGCCTTGCGAATTACGCTTGCAACCCATCGCCTTAGTGACCAGTTTTTCTTTCAAATTGAAGATGAAGCTGTCTACACTGCGTTCAAGATTCACATATCAATAATTGTTTACTACTCCACTTCTGAATTCATGCAATTACGGCATTGTGGTGCTTGCAAAGGGTAAATGAAACAGTTACCGCATTTTTCGCAAGCGTTTTAAATGTTAAGCAAGCTTCGCTAACGTGATATAAGTTACTTGCGATTCGCTTTTACGTATTTCACAGTTAGTATGGGTATCAGAAAGTGGATAATGGTTTTTCAGTTTGTCCACACAGTAATAACTGAAAGCGGCAAATAAGCGGGAAAAGCAGTTGTTATTTTTTTCACATTGAAGCATCTCGCTTATCTGAAATTCTAGTGAGCATTCATGCATGGCAGGATGTGCATTCTTATGCCCTTTCTCGACTGTGGTACAAATAACACAATAAAACATAGAAACAACGAGGAAGAAACAACTCGCTAGTTTAACAGACACGGCCACTATTGCAACAGCTTAGGTTTCAACATGTTTCTGCTGCCACGTAGAAAACCGCGTGCAATATGATAATTTTGTGCTACACAACTATACCATCACGTACGTATCTGCAGTATTTGCTATAACATTCCTTAAGATCTACTCAGTACTCTTAGACTTTGCAAACTACCACCCTCTCTACAAAACAGCCCGGGCAGATACGCCACACGAACAGATAGACCCCAGTAAGTTCTGAGTAAATTTTGTTCTACCGCCGACGCGCTATTCAACTGACCTGTGCTGAGTCATAAAATTTTCAAAGGTTTTATCTTCAAGTGACACTTTTTATTTCGTCTCAGGTTGGTGTCGTATTATCCTCTTCCATCGCGATGCTCTGTTCACGTTCCCGTGGCCGTGAATGAGGATGTAGCGTCATTTAACCTAACTCACAAATACAAGGGTCTTCCCGTTCCCGTGCTGCACTGATCAATTTCAAACAAACCTTTCAAAGTATCTGGGTTTCAGTTTGCATCATGGTATCTTCAAAACATCGTCACGCTAGGTTTTTTTAAGGTGTTTTAGAGACCCGAATCGGGTTCCTAGAATCAGAGAAAATTATCATCGGGTCCCTACAACCACAGAAAATGGGGCCCCTAGCTAGAATCAAAGAAATCGGGTCCCTACAGGTCCATACCAGGTACCTAACATTTTCCTTAAAAAAAACTGCGCTAGTTTCAAAATACTTTCTTCCGGATAGGGCCACATCTATATTTATCCACACACCGCACCATGTCACAACTCATGCCACTTTGAACAGAATGTTTAAATTGATGGGAAAAAACAGCGCAAGTTACTTTCGTTGTCAGGAATTATAGACCTTTGCAGCAAAAGTTTACAAAATTCAGCGACATTGCTGTTTTTCTCGTTACTGCTGCATGCAATCCTGAAACAATGAACTGGTTTTCCGTTTCACTGTTACACGACCACCTTGGTAAGAGAGCAGCCACGAAGTTAACAGAAACACAGTACAACCCCTGATGAAGACCCGCTGCGCTGTAACGTCTGCGTCATTTTTTAAATACAACAGCTGGGATAAAAGTAATAATTTTAACTGCAACCGGTCGACTGGTTCTGAAATATACAATGAAACCTCATTACGTCAAAGCATCGATTAATATTTATAGTCTATTTGGCGTGTGCAACAGAGCAAATGAAGAATGCTGTCATCACGATTAAATGCTGGTTCACGAATTCTCGAATGAACTCACAACTGCTGGTTCTCGAATTACCTCATGGCCCTATTGTCTATTGTTTTCGCCTGATTACGGCAGTNGACAATCGTGCTATCAAGGACTGCAGACACGTTTTGTACAACATTTTTCGCAAAGATTTGTCGTGAGTCGTATGACAGACAGTAAGGTGCCAAGAAAGGGACGTCAGGGATGAAACAGAACGCTGCTTTAACTAGCGCGGTGGTCGCTTGGTGGAAACAAATGCTCATTCTTTAGACTCACCACCGCGTATGCATTATGTTATCCCTGTGATGTATGTATTGGATTTGCCCGAAAAAAACATTATTATATAATTACCTTACCTCGTATTCAAAAAAGTACAGTTTTCCCTTGCTCAACACGCACCATCGTTTTCGCCATCGTTTTCTAAGCCAACCTTCTTGAATAAAGCGACAAAGCCAGCCAGCTGTATCGTCGGTGGAAGAGTTTTCAGCAGCCTGCAATGCATTTTTCACGCTCAAAAATTTTCAGCTTCGCTTCTCCCAAAGGAAGATGTAGTGTCAAACCTTGTGGCTTCCTTTATTATATATCAGACTGTGGCTTACCTGCGCAGTGATGCCATTTTGTTTTGAGTCCATCTCCATGAATGCAATGCAGCAAAACAGATTTACATTGGCAAGAATTCAAGAGTTGCACCTAATTCACTGCGTTCAGCTGCAATGAACGAACCTTAATTAACGAGGAACAATGTTCACTGCATTTACAAAAACTGAATGGAACTCCCGCCTGCCATTTCCAGAGCAGAAGTGACCCAGACAGAATTCATGGTGTGCGATAAATTCGTGCTGGTGATGTCCTTCAAACGCAGTGGCAAATAGAAAACTCAGTTTGCGATAGAAACCATGGCTGCCACCGCTACACATATACGCCTTCTAAGTTAGTAATCATCTTTGTGATAAATGGTAACCATAACATTAACCAGTGCAGATGCTCAAGCGAGTGCAGTCGTGACTGTGGCCACCATTATGTAGACAAAGGCCATCTTCAAATGCCTGTGATGTCACGATTACGCCTCACAAAAAATTATCGGCTTTTATTTTGGGTATGTTAATCTTTTCGCAACTGCTTGACAAAACTTTTTTACCAAGTACAGAACTTTAGCAAGGTAAACTTAAACCAGCGTTTCTTAAACATTTGTACGTCACGGACGCCTAGTACATCCTATTCCTAATAAAATTTACGGGTCCTTCAAGAAGCGCTGCAATAAACATTAGAACCAGGTTTCATTCATCGTGGTAACAATAAAATGTCTGCAAAGCCTGTCAACCCTTTACATCACATTCACGGACCCCTTGCGTGTTCACGGACTGGTTTGAGAACCCAGGACACATTTTAGATGTGACGATTGACCGAGTTAAAATCAGGGCTGTGGAGCCGGAACTCAAACTTCGGGCTCCGGCTCGAGACATCTAAAATTTTTGGCTCCGGCTCCAACCTCAATAAGTTTTTGGCTCCGGCTCCAGAACGATTTGATCCATTAAAAACTAAAAACCATTGTAACATTGTACCTTTTGTACAATAGGCTTGATCCACAAACTATGTCTGTTGAACGGGAACTCAGATTTCAGGCTCCGGCTCCACCATTCAAAATCTTTTGGCTCCAGCCATCCAAAATTGCTTGGGCTCAGGCTCCACAGCCGTGGTTAAAATACTAGCAACGTTCGGATCAAAATAACTTCTTCGCGAGAGCCTCCTTGGCTTTGATAAGGAAAAAACCTGCTGGTTCCAAAATTAGCGGACTGTTGTCTTTATGCAGTGTGACGTAACAACCTATCTCATATTTAATCCGTTGTATGGACTGTTACGTATACGCATTTCCAGAACACTACGTGCTAATAACAACAAAACGGCAGTCATGGTGGCGGGGTTGAGAAACCATGGTACCAGTAGTGAATTTGATATGGTTGCGTCGTCGAGTTATGCACGGTTCAGAATCAGAGGTGACCGCCAAAGCATCAGGGCAGTGCCGAAGATGTGTGAGTTCATCCACACATATCGTCAACAGCACTTCGCAGCCTTTTTGCTTATGCCCGATGCTATTATGCACCAGTCCCGCTGCGGCTACATACATACAGTAACGAGTTACGTACTGTGGAATGTTTTAGATACCTTGTCAGTCCTGACATAAAAACTGCTCCGGCTAAGTAAGACTAGTAACTGGAGCTCAGGCCCGGAACAAGGGGCAGCAGTGGGGCTTCGAACCCATGGAAAAATTTTGGCCTCCCTGGAAATATGTGTTGGACATAGCTTAAATCTATCGGACACTGTTTAAAAAATTTGAGCCCCTCTGAGAAAACTCTTCGCCACCCCTGGTGTCCCAAGCTGGTTACGGGCCTGCTGGTACTACAAGTACCGCCTATATCTACGGTAATAAATACAAAAAGGAACAATGTAACTCGCATCTCAATGTCAACAGTTCAATTTATTTTCTTCAAGGGAAAAAATTCCACAATCGGAACAAACACAAGACCAAACGACGGGAATTGAGTTCGTCACCCCGTGATATTACCAGGCTTATCTATAGGACACTTTTGTCTTCTGTTCCGTCCAATTGCAACGTTTGACAAATTCCTACGAAACTAAAGCAGCAACACGAAACGCATTATAACACGTGCATGCCAAATGTTTAGCCTTCACAGAGCCGTGGGCGAGACACCTCAAGATTTTCAAGTAAGAGACCCTATGAAAATTGCGTGACCCTTTCGTTAGATTTCACCACAAACGGCTCGGAAAACTTAATTTCGGGGTCGTCGCGTCACTACACCGGGCACTTGGTCTCTACGTGTGAAACGTTACTGTGCTGCGATCATATATGATAATAGTATTCAACGTCAGAAAACTCCTAATGTATGACGTAAAAGTAATAACGATGGGGCATGGGACAAATTTCAATTCCACTGTCCCATCGCATGGTACAAATCCCATGGTATTCCAGTGGGAATCCCGTTCACACGTATAAGTTTGGGAAACCTGAATGTTGACGATGAAGCTGCGATACGAGTTTGTGAATTAGCACAATTCAAAACGCAAAAAATAACGTAACAAAACAACCATATTACCAACAAGCACCTTCTGCAAAGTAAAACGTAGAAACAACGACCGAGCAAATATTTCGGTGATACTTAACAAAGAAGTGAGTAGTAAGTGTGGAAAATAGTTCATGCATACACCCTTTGAGCATTGCAACTGCACGCCCACCTACCCACTAAAGTAGTCGTTTCCTAACTGGGACCACGAAGGGGAAAAAGGAACCAGTGGCGTGCAGAGGGGGGGAGAACGACGCCGGCCCCGGGCATCCAAGGCCAGGGGGGCATCCAAAGAGTGAAATTACAAAAATTGAAATGCTGTAACTGGATGATTTTTCCTATTGTAAGTCTACTAATACATGCTGTATGGATTTAACTTTACGAAACTTGTGTTGTTGTCAAGACTAATTTTTACGTATTCAAATGCCAGTAATTCGCAGCTTCTTCAATAGCAGGGACCTATACTTTAGGTGTGGGGCGCACATCCATTCAAACTGATAGTGACGTGACTTGTTCCAGATCGTGCGATCAAGGGAAAATCACAAAAAAGGGTTGAAAAACAATCAGTGTTGAAAAATCCCAGATTAGAAAAACCAATGCACATGTTTTGTTTTTTTTATCCGGGTTTTAGTTTTTTTTGAAAAGAAACAGGTTTTTCATCTTTTTTTGGAAAAAACACAAAAACACTATTCTGAATTGTTTTTATTGCATCATGCAAAATCACCATTTTCAGAATTAACACAATAATAACTTTTTATACCTGTTATGGCATTCAAATCTGAGGGTAAAGAAATGTACGCCATCTTTGTTTTCGCAAAGTGTTCTTGGTCAATTCACTCCAAAGTGGTAAGGTTTGGCAAGCATGCACACAGCCACTCCCACACAAACTCTGCCGTTTCACGTCAAGTTTATGTAGCCTACATGCCCTGCTAGTTCAGCATCTATGTAGAGAATTTTTTCAACATATGGTTTGGTAGGGTCCAACATCAGAAAGAGTTTGGATGCAGAGAAGGCAGAAAAATTGGTTAAAATATACCGATTTTACAGAGCTGAAGAAAACCAGTAGAATTACTCAAACTGTTCGAATTATTCTTCTCTTTCGTTCAAGTCCTTCAAATTTCGTTGCTGTTCGTTTTGTTTCATTAAAAAATGTACACTTAACTGTACACGTGTGCTACTTATTTTACTTTTAACTTCATAGTACTGTACGTTTTTCAAAGGAAAAGAGTGGGAATTTTGGTGGGTTTTGTTGGTTTGTATTAAGTTGGCTTTTTAAAAATACCTGGGTGGTTTTTTTGGTTGTGTCCTATTACATCAACCCTGAAGATAATTATGGACCTTTAATTGATTTTCTGAGTCAACCTCAAAACTGTCCTATTTCAACGTGCTTGATTTAGCTGATTTTATGATGTATCAGTAGTTTCCCGCTTCGCTTTTTGTGCTAATACCGTTGCACACATGTGCTTGCAATATGTGCTTCGTTTCGAGCTTCGTCACTAATTGGCAGTTCAGGCGGACAGATCATAACGGCACATGCAAGCCCGTTTCTATTCTGTCCCCTCAGTAGCTGTACATATAGCAGCCACATAAAAAACGAAACTTTTCTTGCGTACTTTATGCGCATTCTCAATTATTGTGTAGTTTACAAATTTTAAACTGTCAACCCTGGGTGCCCGCCATCCCCGGCGCATACATTCTAATAGACTGCTATTTGACGAGACATTCGCGCAGTCTTGCATTTTTTGCAGTTGTGAACTGCTCTGCCTCAGGAGACCGCTGACATAATTTACGTTCATTACAGTGACACACTGTAGCCTACAACGAGTAAAGAGAGTGCGTGTAGAATAATCTGTACAAGGACGCCGGAGACTGGAGGCATGGCCGGAGCATTGCCCCCTCTGCTCTTTCAAAAGGGGTGCAACGGGGGCGGAGGTGCCTTTTTATAACCGTATCATAGGTCATTTCATGGTTTATCAAGATCGACCAGAAATAAATTTATTGCAGCTATTCGGGCACCCAGATAATTCATAATGATTTTCTATGATTTCTGTTATTATTTTTGAGGTCAACATTGTTGATAAACAGAAACAAACATAATTGGTAACGATTTTTTTTATAAGTTTCCATTGCTCTCAACATTTTATTGCTTTCCCTGCCCTACTGCTGCTCCCTGAATATGCATGTTGTGTCAACAAACTTCGCCAAAACGTTGGTTTGTAAATGTGAATATGACGTCATATTGTGGCGTCACAAACATCGTATATCCAGTAACAATGACCACCATGGGCCTACGCCACTGCTCAATACTAAAATTTGGTAGGGGGGGCATCCAATCAAGCAGTCGCCCCGGGCATCACTAGACCTCTGCACGCCACTGAAAGGAACTCCTGTAGTTATAGCCTTCTTTTGCATCACTGGTCAACAGAATTTTGGCATTGGTTAGGGTAGCCATTGCACTACTGTACAAGGGTGACTTCAGTTCGCTGATTCCGAATCTGAAATAATTTCCTCGTCACATCAAGTTTTGACGATGCTGGATGTGCTTTGAACTCAAGAATTTGGAAGTTGGGGACCGCAAATGAAAATTAACACGTTCAGGGCTCCGCACGTAGAAAAAGTTTGCAAACCACTGCGCTAAAGTACAGTGCATCTTCGATTATCCGGTCATGTTGGGCAACCTTTTTCCAAACTCTTGGCCGGATAAGAAAAGTATCTATCTTAGCGTGCCCACCGTCCACCACCTACACCACACTTAAAAGAACCTTAAGAAAAAAGAACGAAAAAACGAAACTAGTATGAGAACAAGCTTAGCCACAAAACAATTTAAATGCTAAACATTGT
>JGI24159J19872_10004934_pt1 | contig 17129 bp, 15 predicted proteins | sample Ectturendosymbi4_FD_19872 | JGI IMG/M metagenome (IMG submission 19872) | reverse complement strand
ACACCGTTTCTGCAATGTGCGCTGATGTCCAGCAAAACACTGTTTGTGCTCTTGTGTCTGTGGTATGGACCATGAGTCCGCAATAAAATATCATTATTATTACTATTATTAATGCCAAGGTTAGATGCAACTGTAGTTACTTCATTCCACACAGCTTGCCAATTGTTTCGCAGTTCAGCTAAATCCTTTAAAAGTTCTTGAATGTAACAAACTTCTGTATCCAATGTTGCTTGCCTCGCTTGGATAACTTTCATGCAGTTGTCTATTCTGCTTAGAATTTTGAACCACACGGCTGACATAAATACACAAAAAAATTACTTCAAAGAAGATAATGAGCCATTTGCATCATGCTTGGATTTAGCAGGTTGCTTCACTGTCAGTAACTCTTCAGTCTTCAACGGCAGTTTTTATACTAGGCAAATATGTACACTAGTAGAAAACTTTTGACCGATTTAGTGATTTTCGGAAAAGTTTGATAATGTTTAAAATGAATAATTTCAGTTTGTTTTGCAAATCATGTTTGGTTCTACATGTATTTTTAATACTTACCATGGCGCTGCGATTTTATGCTTCACCATCACAGATTTAGGGATTTTTTGGTACTGTTCTTGGGATTTTTGGAGTTGTGTTTGTGAGAGCCCTGAACACAAGTTACAGTGGCAGTGCTCGATAGTTACTATTACTTGAAACAACCCCCACGTGTTTGTGCAATTATTACGAAAATGTGTGAACTGTCAGTAAGCGTACGTTGCAAAACGGTAGCGCGCCGAACTTAACTTCATGCTGCTGACTGTCGTGTATCACACAGACTGGACAACTTTGGCAAGGAACTGCGCTTTTCTAAAAGTTGACGGGTCTAGTATGTACAATGCATCTTCTGGCAGTAAAATGTGGCGCTGGTTCTTGTTAAACACCCGAGTTTCTGTGACAAGCGACAGCACTTCGTACATGCGGCTTATTACAGTTTTACTGCGTGGAATCTATCGACGATACGTTTTTACATAAACTCTGCTCAACGTTATTTGATTGTATAAGGTAATAGCCGCAAATTATTGCAACGTAAAGTATGATGACAACAGAAGCAAATGAACCAGCCAAAAGCTTGGGCAAGTCTTCATTGAAAATTTTAATTTACGATTTGTCAAGATTTTAGTGGGGAAACTGGTTAAAACTACCAGCGCTGCAGATGGAGAAAGCGACCATTAACTTGAGCTTGATTACAGGGCCCCCTTGAACTTACCGGGCCCGAGTGCAATGTACCTCTCGTAGGTCCTGTTTATGACCGAATATGATCGCAGTTAAGCGGCCAATCATTGAGCCATGGCAGATATGTGACTTCAGCAACGGAGACAAATCGTTACATGAGTTTTACTGTAAGGTATTAGGGATTGTTGCGACTGTAGTCAGTTTGATCAATAGCCATGGTGGAGCAGTGCGTGAATTGCCCAACAAAACAAACCGTATCTCATTATGGAAAAAGTGTGGCATCCTTGTTTCGCTCAATTCAGTTTCGTTTATACTCGGTTTCTGTCCTCTTTCGGATTGTCACGAGTGGTCTCCGGCGCCCATTTCCGCTTGTTTGCGTCATGGGCCACGTAGCTACTTTTGCAGTGAATGCTGCAACGGTGGCGAGTCAACGGTTGCACCGCGCGTGAATCGTTCCCTTGCACCCACCCATTAACACCAAGTACACGGCTGGACAGGCCACAAGTACCGTTTGTCAACCTTCGGTGTGACCCGACCGGGACTCGCACCCAGTCTACTAGCTTTGGTGGTGTGTGCTCAACCAAGCAAAATGGTACGAAAGTGCAAAACATGCAAAAGATTTCCATATTCCAAGAACGACGTTGACTAAACGGTTTCGATAAATACAAAATAATTTCTGACTTTCTTATCAGAGTATACGCGAAAACACGATACAGTAAGTCTCCTCTAAGAGAATTTTACACTGAGCAGATGTTTTGGTGGGCATGCAATTGAGCAATCAAGTAGACGCACAATCAGTTAAGCGTTTCAACGATTACAAAGGCTATTATAATTGGAATGTTGCAAGTGCGCTAGAATGAGATTTGACTGCGCAAATGGTCTGGTGCTGGTACTGCGCACCTCAGAGGGAACACTACAGTAAGCGGCAATCCTAACCAAAGAAAACTTCTCTTGCTAGGCTTTGGCATTGAGCTTAAGAACCATTTTGAAAACTATTATTGTAGTTCGCCTAGAACAGCTATGTCCAACCCAAATGGCTCACTGAGCCAAAAATTATGTCACTATCTTGACCAGGGCCGCACACTGAGTGATATATTAATGATGGCCACACATTGAATGGCTTACTTTGATCTTTGCAAACTACGTTTAGCTTAAGCTGATGTACTGAAAGCGTTCAAATCCTAACCGCAATGGTCACAGACGTGATAAAGTGGGACCAAAGACCACCTGCATCAAAAATGTCAAATTCAAGATAATCAAAATAAGGACAGGTTGTCAGTATATAGGGTACTTTTATATAGCGAAAACCTTAACTGGGCCGAACAAAACCTTTGACTGGGCCACATGCGGCCCACGGGCCGCAGGTTGGACATAGCTGGCCTAGAACGACGCTTCTCCGGTCCCATTGTAGCGGACCTTGCTTCCGCCCCAGCCTCGTCAATGCGTGGATTGCTTTATCGAACGCAACTTGCGCGGTGGCGCTCTGCTAAATCACATACTTCGTCTCGCACGGAGAACAACAGCGATGGCGCGCGAAAAGAAGCAGAACGTGTTGTGAACGCGACGAGAGTCAACACGTGCGTGAGAGCCAGCTTGAGACGTTATTACGAGAACCAGCGTTATCAATTTGTTGTTTCGAAACGTCTCAACCTGTTCGTTCGTTTTCCCGTTTATGAATAAATATAAACCAATTGCACAACGTCTCCATCGTTGAACCCACTCAAGACGACGTCACTACAGTGGTTCCCAGACCAGGAATATTCGCCACTGAACCATGAAGTGACGTTGTAGGGCAATTCTACTGTATTAGCGGTTTGTAGCTATCCGAATTTCGAAAACACACGGATAGCAATCAACCAAGAGTAAAGCTGAAACGCCTGTCAATGATTATGGCATGAGACCAATTTCAAGTTTGTCCTTCGACTTGTCAATGTTTGGCGCGTGCAAGCTGCCACCGCATGTTAGTATGCAGAGCTCAAATTCGGTGTTTGCCATTTCGAAAGGCAGAGATTTACCGAAGCCTCAGATCAGTCTTTCTTGCATTCTTGCGTCCACACCTGGTTCAATGTATTTCAAAACGATATTGTACGACACAGAGGATGGATATAAAAACTGGACAGTGAGTAAGACCATCGTAAAAAAAGTGCAAAAGAATCGGCGCTGATAATATACTGTAATTATGTCATGAAAAGCAAAAAATACTGCAGCAACGATATTCAATGCAAATTAGCTAACAATAGTCACAGTTGGGAGAATTTCTACTCTAGAAACAATGCGTTCAAGAACACGGTTTGCATTAAACGAAAATATAACATGAAAAATAACAACGCATAAAGCATCCAACTTGGAAGTGGTTGCAAGATCCTGGTTTAGAAGTTTAAACAGCATTTCCTTCAACAGATTGATTGTAGGAACTCGCAATAAAAAACGTACATGCAACCCACGCTTCTAGCGAGTAAGTGGCGTTGCTGAAACGAAACCGTCGCCCATGGTAATCCAAAACAAAAGTCAGCGAGTTCTACCATTTCTTATTCTGCTACTGCAACCTGTAAAAAAAGCACCAGATCCGAATGAAAAATTTTTCGCCTAAGCTTTAGCATTTGCCAAAGTGCATACAGACCTATTATGGTAATTCAGAACGCATTTGTTCTATCGCCGTAAGCAGAAGTAAATTTAAAGGCAAGGATAGTCAAGTATCCACTCGGCAGCGATTTTGCCAGGTTACTATCAGAACGGGTCTGTGTGCAGGCACCAGAATACAAGCTACTGTTGAGGTCAACTGGCGAAGTTCAAACACGAAGCACAGTAAAGTGCGCCGACCAAGGTATTTAATGTTTCAACCTGTCCAGCTCAATTTTTTAACAATGTCATTATGAGTCGTTCTGATTGTAAACGGCATTGCTGCAAAACATTAAGAAACCACTACTACTTTGTATAAAAGACAAACACATTTGCATCAACTCGTGCAAGCACAAACTACACAGTGCTCAGTCTAAAGCAGTGGTGCAACTAATATGGACGGAAGACGATTTCATGGCTCTTCGGTTAAAACTTCGTTGATCATTCCATCAGTCTGTGGAAGAAAATGAAGAGACCAAAGATATTAAGTGTGTACTAAATTTAACCCAGTCACATAAAAAAATCTAGGTCGAAACAGTACACCCAGCGAGCTTAGCGTTAAGACACAGGCTTAGTGCAAGAGTTGGCGATCAGCACCAGATAAATACCTATACGGAAGCTCAAATTTCAAAGAATTCCAATATTCAAAATGAAAAAAGTTCTATTAAGCTGACTCCTGAAATTTGTACATAAAACAGAAAATATTGCAGCCGTAGGGTTAAGTCATAAAAAAACGCTACATGAGTTATAAGGCAGAGAAGTAACATGTATCATTAGACGAAGTAAAAATCTAGCTTCAGTAGTTGCACTGTAGTGATACTGCAAGTCCCTCAAGGCCCTGAGCATCAACTGACTATTGTTTATCGAATCACATCTTCGACAGGAACGCCCACTTTTGCATCGATCAATATTCAGCAACCCATGGACGACGTTCTACAAAGTAAAAGTCTCTTGTGTAGCGAAATTCTTTTTCAAGTGAAATGCATGATTTGCAGAACACTTGCAACCACGTGTGCAAAACAGACAGGTCCATAAATACAAGGAGTGCGTTCGTGAAGCACGTGTAGCGCAAAAGCTTAATAAAATATTTCAAGAAAACCCAAGTCTCGCTGTGGAAGCAAAAACGTTCTAATCTTTAAGATTAACAATGGTGCGAAGGGGTGAAAATTTCAAGTTGACTCTAGAACTATAGTGTGCAAGCTTTTTTTGTATTTTTTGCCAAATCAGACCTGAGCGCCATAAAACCAAGATTTTTTGCAAGACGATGTTGTAAAAAACACTACATTGAAATACGTGCGTAAAAGTAGCACCAACTACCAACCAGGTACAAATAAATTCACAATTTTGACGTACAAACCATTTCTTGAATAAATTATATTTTTTGAAACGACAAGGTGTTATTGATTATGTCCTAGTCATTCCAGATCTCAACAAAGGAAAAGGTGATAATTCCCGACAGTACTCAGCCTTAAGGAAATAGGCTCGGTGTGCAACAGATAACACACTATAGACGCAATGCGGAGAGAATGGCATTAAAAACTGGATGCAAGAAACTTTCCTCAGTGGAAACATCTGTTCGAGTGGAAAACCGGACTTACAGGTACGTATCGAACGTGCAATATATTCCACCCATCCTACCGATAACTCGCCACCTCAAACGTAACGGAAACACGAGAACATCGAACCTTCACACTTCATGTCAACAGTAGCCAGGCTGACACTCATCAACTGCAACAACCCTAACACCGCAATGTGCTGAGACGTACCCAGACGAAGAACGTTGCGGCTCCAGCGCTGATGTCTCTCACATCCTCCAGGTTCACGTCACCCATGATGTTGCGCGCGCGGTTGGCGACATCTCTCGTAATGTCCGTCACCTTGCACTGCGAGATCCTGCGCTTCAAACCCTCGCGGCCGGTCTTGCCCAACAGCAGTTGGATCGTTGTCCATTTCTGCAGAAAAAATGAAAGCAAACTGCAAAAGTAGCGGGAGAGGAGTTAATTAGAAACATATTGTTGCACAGCATTTACCCGAGTGTCTTTTTCAGGAACTTGAAGCAAAAGGTACGTGGCAACCATGACATGGTGTATAACAGGAATTGGACTTTTGTAACTCCTCAGCTCAGCTATTGTGCTTTGTTTCAGCTCAAGCACCTGGTTGATCAACACATGACGTTACCGCACTGGAACAAACCCATTTTCAATAGTTTGCCAGAAGGCCACAGGCGAAATGACACAGGATGAAAGACAAGCAAAAATTATGAGATTCTGCAACATTTCCCAAGAAAACAGCAGGAATCAAACGCAATAGCAGCAGGAAGCCAGGGCTTGCTTTGACACACCTTCTGGGTAGGACATCTTCACCAACGCTGTCACGCTCGCCCTGTGTTAAAGCGGGTTCCCCAGTGATGAGGGCTTTGTCGGAAACTGCAAGTTCCTGTCGTACTGACAGTCAACAACATTCTTGGGTTGATCGTCAGCGACAGGAACGTTGCGATCGTCAGATCATTTGGAAGTACTCGCAACAAGTGCCTTGCATCGAGCTATGGCATTGAAGCAGCCAGGAATCACAGGAAGTCGCTGCCGTATTTCGAGGGAGGAGAATCAGGCCCAGAAAAATTTTGAGTTTATGTAATTGTGGCAAGCCACCCATACACCTAGCGCCATCTGGCGAAACTGAAACTTGGGATGCACACAATCATGTACTCTACAATTGAAACGAAAACGTCCCTTTGTTGAGGCCAGGTACGATTAGTGCTGCGAAAAGCCCTGGCTTACTCCACACTTTCCCAGCAAGTCCCTAAAATTAAATTTCATGACGTTTCAAGACTACGATATGGAATTTTCCATTGACTTTTGCTTGTGTGTTTTATTTTCAAGGAAATGTGATTTTTGTCCTTCGTTCACCACAAATACGCTACCAGTAACTTACACAGAGGTAAACTTGTAATATTTATGAAAAATTCAGAAAAAAAACAATCTAACCATAAACAAAGTGACCGTAAAAAAACTCATAGGTTTTCGGCAAAAACTCGGCGCACCTCACTACGCAGTCTTTCCAGTCGAGCGAGGCGCACCACAAGCTGCTCAGCGTTAGCGACTTCCTGTGCCAGCTCATCTCGATTTTTGTCAAACCCGTGGTGGCGCGCTTTCTTGATCGCCTCGTCCAACTCACTCAAGATGCGTCGTGCAGACGCGTCTTTCAGAGCTAAACAAAAACATTCAGAGCAACCATGTAGGAACTGAAGCGTGCAACATCGAAATGGCATTGTCTGATAAACCTACCGTCACGACATTTTATCATCTCTAACAACCGTTCAGCGCGCGCCAGCAGAGGGTCGTCTTTGCGCTGCCGACGAGGTGTGACAGATTTAAATCGATCTATTGCTGGCTCTAGCAAATCTTGCTCACGGGATTCCACCGCGTCTTCGAGCTGAGCTCGCGCAGCCTCCGGTTCAGGTGCCCCTGCCAGAACGCACGAGATCAAGTACATCGTCAGTCATTGTGAACGCAGCATTTGCTGACGTCAAACAACAGGTTAACACAAGCTTGCGGACGCATCTTGCAACTGATCAAATGATGCGCTGAGCCATGTCATCGATACAGCGGGTGGTTGGAGAAAGGCATTGATTGAGATTTAGTAAAGGAAATATATGAAACGTAAATACAACGTTACCAATATGAAAAAAACTGCTGAGCATCTTTTTAAAACTGATATTTTTCTATATGGCTCTGGCACCAGTCCAAGCGCATACTTATTTGAACCTGGGGCTAAGCTTGGAAGACTTTTAGAAGTTGCAGTCTAATCAGTATACCAGATAAACTGAAATAACCACGACGTATAAGCCATGTTATTGTTCAAATTGAGATTGCGAGTTGGAAGCGTATCAAACCAGTTTGTCATCTAACAAGGGCAGGAGTGAACTATCAGTGCAACGGGGAAATTATAAAAATAACAGCGCAATGCAAAAGTAAATTCAACAGACGCAGCTTGGGTCCAGAGAAACGGACCTTGACAAACTGCGTTTAGCAAAGCTACGGATGATTCAAACACTGTCAGCGATTGAAACGCTTTGATCATCGCAGGCTGGCAGTAATCGGAGGTCAGAAATGTGTTAGGCAATCTACAGTAAAACAAAACGCGCTTGGCACACTTTTCGTATCTTCTCCTGCTGTCTTTTTCTCTTTGCCATCATCATCTACTTTCCGGAGAGGTGTAGCTTCCGCATCATTTTTCACCGAGTCATCCTGCTTTATCGCAACCTCCGCATCCTGCGCACCAACATCCGCAATCATCAGTGAGCTCGTATGGAGATGCTGGCGCATGCATTTCAACCCGCACCAGAACAAATAAAAACCAGGAAACACGGCAACCAGGCACAACACCGCCGCTTGCGCACACGACGTTACCTTTCGGCGTTGAAAGCTGCAGCGTTAACACAAACAAATCGCCCTTAGGGAAAACACAGCCGCATGGGCGTCCATGTTTTCCACTTGGGTGGCGAAACAACAATCGCTATTTCACTCAAGCATGACGTATTCAACACCTCTCGATCGGAAAAAAGGCAAATTTAAACACTGCAAAAAGAAAATATCACACAAAATCGACATCGTGTACCTTACAGTTGGGGCAACACGCATCTATTGATGGTTTTGGCTGAAACAAAAATTCACGTTTGTGGAGTGGGTTCATCATCTATGTAGAATGTACCTACTCGAATGTGTGAGGCAAATCACCAAAATGATTAGATAGAGGTGGAATGGGTAGGGGTTGAATTCAGCACAAAATCATGTGCGTGGGGTACGAGTTAGCAGCAGCCTTATGCGAGTTGTTACTTCTTAGCCAAAAACAAAGCAAGCTGTTTAAAATTCAACTTATTCTTATATACCAGGTTAGTGCAAACGTTGAAATATACTGCAATTGCAGTTTTGAGTAGGGAGGTCAAATTGTCGGAGATGAAGCATTGGTGAAATTTTCCTCTTTTTGAAATAACTGGGATTTCGCCTTTGCGATGTTACCAAGAATTTAAGATTACATTAAGCGCGGGAGTTTTATAGACAGCGCCACTTCTTAGAAGTTCGGTTTCTCAAAGTTGTTTTTAACTAACAGATTTTTACTAAACCATACTAAGTATTCCGATAGACAACGTTCTCTAATAACAGAAAAGCACCAATGGTGTCAATCCACGGAATGGTAATTATTCAAGGGCAATAGAAATCAAAAGTCAAAAGTCTAACAGTCGGTTGTACCAAAGACAGTGGAAATGGTATGAAATTTAGAACCACTAGTTGTGTGAACAGTGATTTACTCAGCATAGCATAATAATGACTCGGAAAACCCTCGACAAAAACTGCGGCTTTTGCAAAAGTGATATGTTAACAATTTTGAATGAAAGACGAGGAAGCAACGGATAAAACTTGAAAAACTTCAATGTGTTCTTAACTTCCGCTTTGTTTGCCAGTTGCCCGTAGGCTAGACTTGTCACAATGTCACAGACGCAGTTTTTAAAACTGATCACAGAAAAACCATGTTTTACACAATAAAGGTGTTTGTTGAAGAACGAGATCACCACTTCTCTGGATATCATTACAAACCATACGGCTTGAGGACCATTACCTGCACGACTGCATGAGACGATGCTAGGTTCCTGTCCGGCACGTCACCAATGTTTGATTCTGCATGTAAAACGATAAGAAAGTGATCAATAAATGCGAAAAGACGAAACCAAGTGCTAAACATTTAAGCATTTACAACAAGCAGCAGAAAACATACACGAGTGGGGCTTCGAGCAAAGTTTAGCGGGGCTATGTGAATCAGAATGGGAATGGCCAACTACGCCGGTCCTGACTTTTACCGTCGCATGTCACATTCATCACCAGGATGGTGATTATCGACCTTACCCATCTACAGGACCCACAAGGGTAACTGCAGTTATAACGCACTGAGCGAGGGTCGATGAGCATCAGCTGGTTGAAGTCACTATATGTCAGTGACAGTCACGATTTTTAGTGACTCGACTCAACTCACGTTGAGAAACGATGTAGTGATGACTTAGGCTTTTCTTTTCAATGAGGGGACAGCAGCGCACAGTACATTGAATATACATTATCGTGATTGAGTGTATTTAGTACATATCGTGGTCATGGTAGTGGGCCTCATACTTTTTTTTGGGTCTTTGTTAAGGCAAGTGAAGCACAAGGAGGTAGTACATCTGTTCTTGTGCAATTGACTGAGAGTGAAGGAGATAAAACTGCTTTCACCAAAAGGTTAGATCTAAGTAGCCTGATAACATAAATGCTGAACTGCGACTCGAAAAGATTCTAGATGACTCTGGCTCGAAGGGCTTGTCACTCGAGAAATATGACTCGGCCACATCACTACTGCATGTTATGAAGGTAATAGCTGGAAGAGGGCACACAGCGCAAGGCAAAGCTCATGCTCCAGATGAATGCAAAATTTTTTGATACTCTGAGGACTTTCATACTAACCGCCACGCTGACAACAGTGATCGAGCCAGTCATTCACGATAATATTTTTGAGGAAATAGTAGCTGTATTAAAATGTCGACATTACAAGCGCGTAGGCTTGTAACAGCATGGTTACCGCTGCTGGTGAGTAAATTCTTCGTTTTTTTGTATCTATTTATTATTTATCTCAGATCCAAGGTCCACAACCCATGGATTAGTAGTACTGTAGTAGTACACAAGAACAGCGAAAAGCATCCACAGTCAAGTAGCACAAAAGAGGCGTTAGCATACACGCATAAGAGCTTAACTTCTTGCATAAGTTCAAAGCATACTTTTCAACCAAGTACACAAATATCATTCCACCACCAAAAATTTATGAGTTTCACATGCATAAAACGGAGAGACTAAATCGCTATGTTAGAACCAACACTGCCTGGCGCACCTTGGTCGTTCTTAGCAGCATCGTCTTCTGATTCGACATTGCGCGGATCATCCAGTGCTGCGGCCGAGTGCATCTGTTGCAAAACAACTATTAATAAGTCCTATTGCAGAATTTTCGCCGCAGTCACTGCTGCACATTAAAAACAAAAACCATGTTAAGAAGTCACGAACGCAGTATTATGGGGATGAACGTGAAAATCAAGTACGATGAAAGGACATCAAACGACGAACCTGAAAACTAAAACTGAGAAATGCCACGGCGTAGCTCCTTACAATTACCTGGTGCGCGTTAAGTCCTGATTCTAATCTAAGTTCAAGCGACCGCTCTAAATGAATAGATTCAAATCCCATCAACATATAAGATCAGATTGCTGTTTCCACAAATTTAAACCTTTAATTGTATTAAGAAGACAGCTCAACGTAAAAATGTACAAGGTCAGCGAAACATTAAAAAAATTATTGCGGATTTATGAAACCAAGCGCATGCAAGGCCTTCTACAGCCGTTTCGCTATTATGCATCTTGTCTTCAAAATTTTTTGTGCCGAACAGCTGCATGGCTTGCAGCCCCTGTGCTCTTACAATATCAAACATTTTTTAATCTCGTATTGAAGATTGAGAACTATTAAAAATATATCCAACCAACATTTCTGGGCCAGAGGCCAAATTGTTCAAAGTTTGCATGGAAACGATCGACGTTGGCGAGAAGCTGCTTATTGTTCACTGCAAGATGAAAGGCTGGAAAAGCGTATTAGGATCGTACATTAGACAACATGATGGAACAAACCTAACAAGGTGCTGTCGCATAAAAGTTGTGTCATTTACTGCAAAGCATGGCAAAACGAGGTGCATATCAGAAATGNCGAAGCAGATAGAAGACATTCANAACCACATACTGCACATTCTCGTTAAAGACAGATGGGTCTCAACGGTTGCAGTAAGCGAGAAATTGAATCCTTAAATAAGTGAAAACGGCCGCAAAACATTAAACCGGTGCCATTGTATACAAGCTTTTAATTGAATCTACAAAACTTGCAGTAATATTTTCCCGCAAACGCGAGAAGCGTACATCACGGTCCTGTCTGTAACACTTCACAGATCGACCAGACAATGCCCTTAACTTTAAAATATAAAATAATTCCCGAAATTTTCTCTAAATCCGCATCCAATTTAAGGACCTAGATGTTCGTGCGAACTGGATATGATTAAGGAATAAAAAACGTGAACATCTTGAAGGATAAAGTTATTACGTAGAGTAGCAAGAAAAACATGTAGGGCAGACATTTGGAACATTCGCGATAGCCAGATGACTGCACTAGTTAAATACATGACACGGCGGAAATCAGCACACAATGCGATTGCTGTCGACGAATGACAAGATTTCTGAATCGTTAGGGTGGTTCGTACCGGTACCAAGCGACACAGTATAGAATGACAGTACGAGCAGCATTAAGCTGTTGTCAATCGTACCAGTATTTTCGAAGCACGGAAGACGCACACAGCGGAAAAGGATTACTCTAGCACTTCTTGTTATGTGTTTACCAAGCAACTCAGGACAGCTCCATGCCCACGTCTCACAATGTGGCTGCGCCTCACAGAGTTATTCGTCCACCGGAAATTGTGTGAAGAGATGCAAGATACAGACACATAAAGAAGCCCACAACCACAATTAGGGACCACGTCTTCAAATCACAACTGTCACAGACGTGCTGGCGCCATGAGCAGGATTTTTCAATTATTCTGCAACTGAAGGTTGACAACAACTTAGTGCAAAAGACCGAAACGCATATTCCCAGCTACAAACAAAAGTCTCCGCTAAAACCTTTACAAACAAACACAAGGGTGTTCTTGGATTTTGACATTTGCACAGTTTAATGCTTTCAAAATAGCATTTATATCAGCAGGAGAAAAGTTTTCACGTTTTTGCATAGCCAAACAGTTCACACAAGGGGTAGCTGCACCGTGGTTATTAGAAACTTTATGCTCACTTTTTATTCGTAGTACAGCGCATTTAAGCACACTTTCAATGCCAGTTCCTTGCAATTCTATTGGACACTCCCCCTTTTTTCATTAGCAGCAATGGCAAACGAGCGTGAAAGCAGGAAGTTCTGGTGAGGATATGACGTGAACCAATACTTTTGGTTCTATGCCCTCAAGCATTAATACTAACCAAACCGCCTTTGAGGAACACTGTTCGGGCACCACGCAATCGCGTACATTGCTAATTAGGTTTTGGCAATTCACTACAACGGTAGTCCATACTGCGGCTTAGTTTTCTAAAACACTGACGAAGGAATTTGCGCCTTTGATAAAGAATCCAATGGAGTACAGGGCAGTACCACTAAATAACAATAGCATGGTATGCTTGCTTGCTTGTCCAAAAACTTTTATCGGAATAGGTGAATGAACTATCAAGACGTGATTTGCAACATAAAGGAAAATGTTTTCCGGACTTCTGAACTAGCAATCCACTGAATATAAAACAAGATTTAATTTAATACGTTAAGGCTTTGAAACAATAACACCAACTAGAAACAAATTTTATACAAAAAGAAATCTATCCAGCGCTTTCAATTGAAAACGCTGTTGCAAAATTTGAAGTTAAGAGAAATATTTAATAGTTAACAGGGCGGAAAATCGCTGTGGATCAAATCCACACGTGTACATATCTAGAAGTTCTGCTGCGAATACAATGCTAATGAAGATACTACATGAAACAGTGGCCTATTATTTTTTTTTCACTTCGAAAAAAGCTTTCTGATCCAATTTGCTAAAAACTCCATCTTCAGTAAACAACTAAGGGTCCAAAAGTTTGGGAAGTTGGCACTGATTCGTAACGGGGTACTATATATTGAAGCAATCCGACGAGGTACAAACTGGAATGCTTGAAAACGCGTCAAAATGTTATGCCTCGTGAAACGTTAACAAAGCTTTCACATTTGTTTGCCTCTAAAAGCAGTATGGAAACGCAGTCTGGACCAAATTTTCTGTAAAAGCTGGGTAAAAATAGTTTTCAATGTTAAAACTGCCATATCAAGAAATTATGTTCAAGCACTGACCGGAAGCTGTAGAGGGTCATTGACACAGCACTAGCACCTTTACCAACCGCGTTACGCAAAGCGCATTTTCCCAACTCGCAGGTGCGCCAGCACTGGAGCAAATAGCAAAAGTGAAACACACTAAGTAGTCACATTATTGTGACAGCAAAGCATCTTAGAAAAAATACGAAAGAATCTTAGTTCACAATCTCGTAGAGAGGCTAGCGAGATGATTGCCAACAATCTTGCAGTGAGGAGGTAGAAGATTGCCACTGAAACGCATTGTTTTGACGTAGTACGCACATAATATGTTTGGTATTTGACGGTAAATGAAACAAACGATTTTTTTACACTTTTCTGCTGCTGTTTCGCACAAGACAATTTCCACGGAGCTACAAATCATCCTTATACGTCTTTGCAAAAAAAACACTGCTACTGAGAAAAAATACGACCAACGAAGTCCATGAAAACATTTGAAATATTACGATGCTTCAAAACAAAGCCTACTGGGGTTCCACAAATTCAACATCTAACGGTTAGAATCGTAAGGTGTTGAAAGGTCAGGCTTGATTTTCATGCGGCGCATAACACTTCAATATCAACGCGTCTCAGAAAGCGTGACACAACGGACCATTCCACGCAGGGCTGTAACCAGTTAATATTTTTTCCGGAGGGGGTCAAAATGATTGCAACTTGTACCAACAACTAAGAAAATTTCGGAGGCACCTGTCCGGTTGTTTCCCCTGGTTACGGGATTGATTCGACACATGTTTCAACAGTGCAGTGTAGTCCTATTGGACACACGTTCAGATAGCCAGTTGCAAGATCATGTATTACACTCCCGCTGAAACAAACTCCACGCACCAAACAAGCTATAGCACATCTCCTTTGACAATGATCAAACGATGGGTGCATGATTTGCAGATCAAGTATCTACGACTACATTTATCAACTACGCACTGTGTCCCTCTTGGGCTTTAAGGGTGAAGGTGAGACTGAGTAAATGATGGTTACTTGCCGATAATGTTGAAGCAACCCAGAATCATCTAAGGTAGGGGTCTCCAAACTATGGCCTGCGAAGCCATTTTAATCCGGCCGCGAAGACATTTTGTCAACAATGAATAAACATTATATCTATGAAGAATTTGCTGATTAGATAGAATGTAACATATCCCGAAACAATCACATTACACTAAGATGTCTGGCCCTCGAACTGTTGTGTAATAGCTTATGTGGCCATTGGACAAAAGAGTTAGAAGACCCCTGATCTAAAAGCATGCTACAGATAACAGAAACATAATATTAGGGGTGCTATTGTGCAAAAAGGCGTAAAAACTGCTGACACGGATTGAAAGAAAGGCATCTCACAAGCACTTTCTTTAGATTTTCCACGGATAACATCGCTATTGACGTGACAAAGGTGTTTTTCTGGAATCACGACAACATAAAAAACCACCACCCACGGGAAAAATGAATGGGTTTTAATGGGTTTTATTAGTAGTAACCCAAGCCCACAAACATGAAAAACCGTGGTTTAACAATTCTTGAGTCCCAAACAACGGAAACGCTGGTGTATGTAACAAAGCTCACCGCGATTACATGGTGCTGTTCCCGTGATTGTTCTTCAGCTTCACTTTCCACGTTTCTCAACTTATCGCAAGAACTAAACTCACTCTCTATAAATGAAGAGTAATAGTGAGTGGTTGCCGCATGTCCGTTAAACTCCATACCGTGATGTACATACCCAAGTGCCAAATTTCATCTGGAACTGGACGACTGCACAAATCGACCTCTATTTCCGCAAACTTTATGGGAGCCAGGGGCACTGGTCGAGATGCCAAGAAGCGATCCCACTTTTTTCGCGAAAAGCAATTTCCGTGTACTGTTCGGAATAGAAACCTGCAAAATGCAAATGACAACGGGTCAAAGTAAAAAAATTTTCGGGCAAGGGCAGCCAAGAAACACATGTGCGGTTGAGCGAACACGCATAAGCGGCGCTAACACAATCTACGCACTTAAGAATAACAGGGTATTTGAGTGTATACGCTACAATCTTTGCAAGATCAAATTATTGGCGAAACTGTACTTCTCAAATTTAAAACGTTTTGCAAACCTAGGTAGCATTTCATTTTACAAAAGCAGCACCAGCAGAGGCAGGTAACACTAGATCAATGGATGTGTGCTTTATCCAGGCTACAGCACAGTGCATCTTTATGAAAACACGCTGCCAAAACAACCGTCCGTTTCAAGGGTTATGTGAAGCGCCGCACAGCCGGAACTGCAATGACATAAGATAGCACATTTAACAACAACGGCTCATCATTGATAAGCAATGAATAATCGTTTGAAGGCTTTATTGCAGATCGTGATCTGACAACCATGCACAAAGGACCTGACACATTGCTCGTTCTCATGCACAACTGATAAAGGAATCCATATGCCCCGCGTCTGCATCAGCCGCTTCAGAGAGGAAGAGGCAGCAGAGGAGAACAATAAAACAGTGCAGGTCGCGCTATTCTGAAACAAAACAGCCTACTAGCGTTTCCGCGACTACTGCCGTTATAACGCTCAACTGCTAGCCTTGTTCCCACACATCAGCGTGCGTAGCGCAACGGTAGTCTACGTGACTAAATGTCGGTCAGGTTGAGCGATAAACCAAGGACGAGCTAAGTTGTTTGCAGTACGTCGCTACCACAGAGGTTCTGCTTTCTTACTGGACGCCAACACCTCCGCAGCTTTTGCTGCATTAGTTTCTCGCCAGTGCGAGCTCGGTGCATGATAATGCAACAAAACTGCGGTTATGTTGGACCAGACACTTTCTTCGTGGCAAAACCTGATTTATTACTGTGATCAACAGGCTATTTACCTTGAAGTCGCAAAATGAAAAGGCACATTAGAATCTGTAATAATCTTTTAAGAATTCTTTTCTCCATCTAAGTCGCACTTTCAACTGAAATCAGAAAGCACGTTAATCGAATGCGAGGTTAAAACAACGTTTATTTAATCGCTGATGAAAACTAGCTAAATCCATTTTGAATTGCCACTTTGTTGCGCATCTCTGAGAAGTGATAAACTGAATTAAGTTGTTGGCATGTTACAGTGATACTCGCATTTGCTGCGTCGCTACGACAGATCGACTACATAACAACGAACTATTTCCGAAGAAGTCCAAATCTGGTAAGTCCATGGACTTTTTATATTACTTTTTATGCTTAAATGTTATGTGCAGCGTGAAATATTTTCCTTTGGCCTTTATACATGAAATCGAGTTTTAAAAAATCAACTCAAAACAGACGTATCTACGGCTGGTTGCAAGCAGGTATTCGAACAACGGTTGCGGTAAAATCGGAGAATGGGGGG